>Ga0180009_10001149_pt1 | contig 32986 bp, 35 predicted proteins | sample OS_PC_MetaG_FD_123537 | JGI IMG/M metagenome (GOLD analysis project Ga0180009, IMG submission 123537) | Groundwater microbial communities from the Aspo Hard Rock Laboratory (HRL) deep subsurface site, Sweden - OS_PC_MetaG | ecosystem: Environmental > Aquatic > Deep subsurface > Groundwater...
ACGGATTCTCTTCCCGGGTTATTTCACTCAGACCAGGCTTGATCCCGTTAATTTGGAATATTGGTTCGGCCAAAGGACAGTGGAACTCTTTGAGGATCTATCGAAACAGATATTTTTCTCAATCCAGCACGACTGTATCCGCTCAAATAAACCTTGCCCACAGGGGTTTGATTTTGGTCATGAAACAGCTCTCCAGTTTATTCTGGCATTGCCAGAAATAAGGAAAGTTTTGGACACGGACATTCGGGCCGCACTGGAGGGGGACCCCGCGGCCAAGAGCTACGACGAAATAATCTGTAGTTACCCTGGGCTTTTTGCCATAACAGTCTATCGTATGGCCCATAAACTGCACGAACTGGATGTACCCCTTCTACCTCGCATAATGACTGAATATGCCCATAGTCTTACCGGTATTGATATCCATCCGGCCGCCAAAATTGGGGAAAGTTTTTTCATCGATCATGGAACGGGTGTAGTGGTTGGTGAGACCACAGAAATCGGAAATCGCGTCAGACTCTATCAGAGTGTGACTCTTGGAGCCTTATCGCTCCCCAGGGATGCGAGAGATCGTTTCATCAACAAGAAGCGGCATCCTACCATTGAGGATGATGTGATCATTTATGCAAACGCGACCCTGTTAGGCGCAGAGGCCGTTATCGGAGCCAGATCAATAATCGGTGGGAATGTCTGGATAACTGAGCGTGTGCCACCGGATACAAAGGTTTTATTGAAACGGCCTGAACAGGTATATATTGGAAATAATAACAAAAAAGGAAATCCCATAGGCTCAAATTAGTTGCCGGTATGACCGTTGTGGAAGCAACAAGCGGAAATACAGATCCTGCCTTAGCTTTTGCGTATGCCGACAAAAATTGTCGTTTTATATTCATCATACCATAAAATGCCGTAAAGCAGATCGTTATTATCTTGCCCGGCACTTGTGAATGATACTTGAGCCCTGATCTATTTGTGATCTAATATGTTACTCAAACCGTGCATCAGTGCTTGACATCAATTTGGAGGGTCATTATACTATACTGAAACACTATAGATAAAAAGGCTATATAAAAATCAAAAATGATGAAAGGAACAAGCGATGAAATTTGTAAAGAACCAGTCATCAGATGATACTTTAGACCTGGTATGCCGTATGTGCCCTCTTCATCTTTTAGAGCCTGGCGAAAAGATCAAATGTCTAAAAAAGGGTCAGGTATTGGAAGTTTTAACCGATTATGACGGGGCTCTGGAGGATATTCCTGCTTGGTGTGAAAAGTGTGGTCAGGAATTCATTGGCATGGAGGAGGAGGAGGACTGTTATAAACTGTATATAAGGAAGACTAAGTAAGGGACATTATTATGAAAAGGGTCTATATGGATCACGCATCAGCAACGCCTGTGAGAAAACCGGTCGTTGAAGCCATGCTACCCTATTTTGACCAGCACTTCGGCAATCCGTCGGCGGTCTATGACATGGGTTCAAAGATCAAACAGGTTATAGAGGAGCAAAGGGCAAAGGTTGCCAGATTAATTGGTGCGAAGGCGGAGCAAATAATATTTACTTCGTCGGGTGCGGAAGCAAACAACCTCGCAATTAAAGGTGTATCTCTTGCCGGGCAGAAAAAAGGGAACCACATTATTGTGTCCGCCATTGAACATCATTCCGTTCTTAATTCCGCGAGATTCTTTGAACGTATGAATTTTGAGGTGACTTTCCTCCCTGTTGATGAATATGGGTTGGTGGAGCCGGAACGTTTGCTTGGAGCTATTAGACCGGAGACAATACTTGTATCAGTTATGCACGCAAACAATGAGATCGGTACGATTGAACCCATACCGGAACTTGCCGTAATTTGTAAAGAAAAAGGGGTCATTTTTCACACGGATGCAGTTGCAACAGTAGGGAACATACCAGTCGACGTTAATGAGCTCAATGTAGACTTGTTAAGCCTTTCCGGTGTCTCCCTTGGTGCGCCAAAAGGAGTTGGGGCACTTTATTTCAGAGATAAACTGAGGCTTATGCCATTGATTCATGGAGGCATCCAGGAAAGCGGCAGGAGAGGCGGAACAGAGAATGTTCCAGCCATTGTTGGGCTTGGAAAGGCATCAGAGCTTGCAGCGGGAGAACTCACAGATAAAGTGAATTACATGCAAAACTTGAGGAATCTTCTTGTCGCCGGCATCCAAGAGCGGATAGACCAAATAAAATATACAGGCCACCCGGAAAAGAGGCTTCCCGGCCATGCAAGCTTTTGTATTGGGGCTATTGAAGGAGAAGCGTTGCTTTTTATGCTCAACCAGCAAGGCATTTATGTAAATACCGGCTCTGCCTGTGCTTCCAAAGCCCTTAAGACCTCTCCTGTTCTTGTGGCAATCGGAATACCGCCTGCTCTGGCACAAGGGTCGATCGTATTTACTATTGACAACAGCAATACGGTTGAAGAGATTGAATATGTGCTTGAAAAACTTCCTTTTGCTGTTGGAAAGCTTCGGTCATTTTCTCCAATATGGAGGGAAAAGGCCGCTGCCTGATAGGGGTCTTCCCATGAAACTATCAACCAGAAGTCGCTACGGAACGAGAATGATGCTGGACCTGGCACAACACTACGATAAAGGGCCCATACAGATAGGTGATATTGCAAAGCGCCAGGATATTTCTGGTAAGTATCTTGAGCAACTCATTATTCCATTGAAAAAGGTCGATTTGATCAAGAGTGTTCGCGGTCCAAAGGGGGGGCATATGCTGGCAAAGCCTCCGGATGAAATCACCGTTGGAGAAATCGTCAAGGTGCTCGAAGGAGGAATTAGTCTATCTAATTGCATTGAAAATCCTTACGAGTGCAACAGATCCAGTAGCTGTTTAACTCGTGGCATCTGGGAAGAGGCAACAAAGGCTATGCAGGATAAGCTAAATTCCATGAGTTTATCCAAAATGATTGAAACATACGAAAGCATTTAAGCATTTTTGAGGAGATAAGATATGTATTCTGAAAAGGTGATGGATCATTTCTCAAATCCGAGAAACGTCGGTGCCATAGAGGGTGCCGACGGAATTGGAGAAGTTGGAAATCCAGTATGTGGAGACATGATGACTTTTTATATCAAGGTAAAGGATGACAAGCTGACTGATGTAAAATACAAGACTTTCGGGTGCGTTGCAGCCATTGCAGTTTCCAGCAAGGTTAGTGAAATGACCAAGGGCAAAACCCTGGAAGAGGCTAAAGCCATATCGAAAAAGGCCGTTGCAGAGGCTCTTGACGGACTTCCAAAGGAAAAAATGCACTGTTCCAACCTTGGTGCACAGGCCCTTAGTGAAGCTATTAAAGACTATGAGGAAAGGAAAAACGGAAAACAAAAATCCGCGACCAAGACAACAAAAAGGGAAAAGTCAAAAAAGCATATTACATGTAGCCAATGCAATGCACAAAACCCTGTTACAGCAAAGTTTTGTATGGCTTGCGGGGAAGGGGTCAAGTAAATGAAGATCGTCTCCATTTCCATAAGCAAGAAAAAGGGAACGCGCAAGGGCCAGGTCGAGGAGGCTTCCCTTATTCAGGGTCATGGGATTGAAGGAGATGCCCATGCCGGACCATGGCATCGGCAGGTTAGCTTCCTTGCTGCCGAAAGCATTGAAATGGCTAAAAAGAAAGGTCTTGATGTCACTTTTGGAGATTTTGCGGAGAACATTGCCACAAAAGGTATCGACTGGAAAAAGATGCCAGTGGGCACCATTGTACAGTTGGGAGACTCGGCGGTGGTGGAGATTACCCAAATAGGCAAAGAATGTCACAGCAAATGCGCCATCTACTACATGGCAGGGGATTGCATTATGCCCCGGGAGGGGATCTTCGGCAGAGTGCTCAAGGGCGGGGAAGTTCGTTGCGGAGCGACGGTTCGTATCTTGCATGAGTCTTTAGGGGATAAATCCAATGGCCTTTGAACGGAGATAAAGGCCTGAAAGGGCTTTAAAAGAGAGAATCCATGAAGACTGGGAAATTCGTATCAAGAATAATAGTATTGCTTCTCGTATTTTTTCTTACAACTGCTGGTGCTGCTCAGGCGCTGAACTTTTCTAAATGTAAGGGGGAATGCTGTCAGAATACACAGGACAAATCTCATCATAAGGGTTCAGCCCATAGACTATCTGCTCATCCTTCCATTGAATTTAAATCACTCATCCTTTTATGCGACCCGATCCAGCAATTCAGGGCGCTTGCAGGAAAAACACCTGAACAAGGAAGCTGCCATAATGGGACCGTTCCTTCATGTTGCCGGATGGCGCAAGCGAACGACAAAGTCAAGGGTTTGATTTCAACAGCGCTGTCTAAGGTTGATCGGCCTTTGGAGATTGGCCCTGTGTGCATTTTGTCCGAAATACACGCGACAGACAATACACTAAATACAGCTTCTGCAAGGTATTCGCTACGTGTAAGGGCAACGCCTGCCCCACTATATCTTAAGAACTCTGCCTTCCTCTGTTAAACACATCGGCCCGGTTTCGGCTTGAACTTCTTACCGACAACCAGGCGCGCACATCTGCCTATTTTTCACCATTCACTTCCGCAGACACGGCGTACACAGTGGACCGCAGCAATAATTATAGCACTGGGGGACACACAAATAACTCTGTATGCTGTTGATGGATCGATCAGAGAAAAAGTGACCCTGTTCAAGGAAGCGTCAACCACCTTTTTTGCGATCGACAGGCCTCGATGATGACCTTGCGGGGGGGGGCTGCTAAACAACAATTTTTAGCCGCGAAGGTGTAGAGTCATAATGATTGACTTGTCGCCTTTACGGCAAATCAAAGGAGTTAAATATGAATAGAAGAGCGTTTTTTACTAATAGAATGGCGGCCTTATTAATAGCAGCCTCACTGATTTTAACTGCAGGAGCAGCCCTGGCGGCAAAGTTTACCAATAGTGATGCAAACCTTTCCAAAGTTGTTCTCAATGTGAGTAATATGTCCTGTTCCGGATGCATTTCAACTATCAAGGGCGCCCTTGCCGGTTATACAGGAATAAAGGATATTCTCGTGGATATAAGCGGTGGAAAAGCCGAAGTCTACTTTAACCGGGAGGAACTCAAAGATGTGAGTGAGATTGAAAAGGCCATTACTGATAGCGGCTATCCGGCGAGAATCATGAAAACCCTTACTCCGGAAGACCTTAGGAATGAACGGGATATGGCAGCGTCCAAAGCAGAGTATTACATTGCCTCTGTGAGCGGGTATGATATCGCCAGGGCTGATTTTACAAAGGAACTGAACGCGGCAAGACAAAGAGTTCGTAAGGCCTATGGGGATGGTATCTTAGAAACTGCTCAAGGCCGGACAGTTGATAACAGGCTTAAGGCACAGGTAGCATCAAGGTTGATTGATGAGGGCATTTTGTTGCAACAGATCATGAAGTCCGGTTATGAGCTAAATGAAGACATAATGAACATTGAATTAGAAAAACACATTAATAATAGCGGTAAAAATGAAAATGAATTTCAACAGTCGATAAGAGACGATGGATACGATTATGACTATTTCAAAAAGAGGTTCGAGACCAGGCTTTTGATCAATGGATATCTTGATGAAAAGGTGCTGGCCGGGGCGTCTACCCAGTATGAAAAGCAGCGCATGTTTGCATCCTGGTTCAAGAACTCCAAGCTCCTTGCCGAAGTGGTCTATTATGACAAGGATCTCGAAAATGCTGCCCGAAACCGTAGCGCTTCAGGCAGTTGCTGTCCAGCAAAATAAACAAAATTGTACATAATTATTAAAATGTAAAGGAGTCAAATATGCCGAAAAATCGAAAGAACAGCGTTGCGAAAAAGAGCGCTGAAAAAAAAGCCATCATACTTGAAACGAAAAGGAAAAACCGCCTTCCGGTGCTGTTGGTTTCCGGTCTCGCCGTCTTGGTGATCGCGGCGGCTGCCTTTTTTATGACCCGTACTAATGGAGGGGGGACCATTGCTGCCGATTCATTTAAGACTGACGCCTCCGCAACTTCTATTACCTATCCTGTTGAACTCTTTGCAGATGGGAAGGCCAGGCACTTTCGCCATAAAGCAGATGATGCCATTACCATCCAGTACTTTATCCTCAAGAGCTCTGATGGTGTCATACGCGCCGCTTTTGATGCATGTGATGTCTGCTGGCTGGCTGGAAAAGGATATCAACAGTCAGGTGACGTCATGGTTTGCCGGAACTGCGGCCGTAAGTTCGCATCAGTGAGGGTGAATGAAGTCAAGGGGGGATGCAACCCTTCGCCACTTAACAGAAAAGTTGAGGATGGAAAGGTGGTGTTGCAGATTAATGACATCCTTTCGGGAAAACAATATTTCGATTTCTCAAAGCGGGGGTAAAAATGAATCTAAGAGACATTGCGTTTAAGAATCTCCTACGTCGGAAGGCAAAGGCCTTATTCGTTCTTGCAGGCCTTGCCATAGGGGTGTCAACGGTGGTCGCACTGATAAGCTTTACAGATGCAATGACCGAGAACATAAATCATAAACTTGAGAAATACGGGGCCAATATCCTGATTGTCCCAAAAACCGAAAACCTTTCGCTCACTTACGGCGGGCTCTCTTTGGGCGGCGTATCGTTCGAGATGCAGGAAATCCGCGAACAGGACCTGACCAAAATACGATCAATAAAGAACGCCGCAAATGTGGCAGGCCTGGGACCTTTGGTTTTTGGTGTGGTAAATGTGGAAGGGCACAGGGTCCTGTTAGCCGGTGTTGACTTCGAGGCCAACTGGGTTTTGAAGCCATGGTGGAAGATTGATGGGGCTATTCCAGGGGAGAACGGCGTTGTTTTGGGGTCTGAAACCGCCGCTGTTCTAGGTTTGAATCAGGGCAGCCCTGTGACGATAAGAGGGAGACAGTTCATCGTTTCCGGAGTTCTGAAACCAACAGGATCCCAGGATGACCAGTTGATTTTCATGCCCCTTAAAACAGCACAGGGCATTCTGAACAAAGAGGGTCTTGTATCTATGGCAGAAGTGGCTGCCCTGTGCAAGGATTGCCCAATTCCTGAAATGGTAAGGCAGATCTCCGAGGTGGTTCCCGGGGCCAAAGTTATGGCCATCCAGCAGGTGGTAAAGGGCCGCATGGAGACCCTGGCCCAGTTCAAGAAATTCTCTTATGGAGTTTCTATCGTGGTCGTGCTGGTAGGCAGCCTCGTAGTCCTGGTTACCATGATGGGGAGCGTAAGGGAAAGGACGCAGGAGATCGGTATCTTCAGGGCTATCGGGTTTCGGAAAAGCCATGTCTTCAAAATCGTGCTCCTCGAGGCCGGGTTTATTTCTGCAGCGGCGGGCATTCTTGGCTATTTGGCCGGGTTTGCCGTCACAAAGGGCGCCATACATCTCTTTTCAGAAAGCGGGGGCGCCTCCATTCAACCAAGTTTTGAACTGATAGGCGGGTCCGTTGCCTTAGCCGTTTTGGTGGGTCTTATGGCAAGCGTCTACCCTGCCTATTTGGCTTCACGCATGGATCCCAATCAGGCATTGAACGCAATTTAGGAGGTGAAACGTGAGTTACATAAGAGCAGAAAACCTTTCAAAACAATATGGTAGCGGGGACGCGGCCGTGATGGCCATTCACGATATTGACTTTACGGTGGAATCCGGTGAATTCGTCAGTATAATGGGGGAGTCGGGGGCAGGGAAATCAACCCTCCTTTCGATAGTGGGGGCCATGAATCCCCCAAGCTCGGGTAAATTCGTCGTAGATGAGATTGACGTCTACCGCCTGGGGTCTGAAAAGAGAACGGATTTTCGAAGGGAGTTTATCGGGTTTGTGTTTCAGAGCTTTCATTTAGTGCCCTACCTGACGGTTGTGGAAAACGTCATGCTTCCACTGACTACAATAAAGGCAAATAAGAAAAGGAAACGTGTCCTTGCTGAGGCATCTCTGAATCAGGTAGGCCTGGCAGGCAAAGAGCAGCGTCTTCCAAGCCAGATTTCAGGGGGAGAAAAAAACCGGGTTGCCATTGCCCGGGCAATCGTGAATGATCCTCCCGTGTTATTGGCCGATGAGCCAACCGGAAACCTTGATTCCAAAACAACACACGAAATCATGGGCCTTCTCCAAAGACTTAACCAGGAGGGCACAACGATACTTATGGTAACCCACAGCCAGGACTGTGCAACTTATGCAAAAAGGATTTTGCGGGTATCAGACGGTCGTCTAATTGAAGGAGAAGGGCTTGTGGAGGCCTTATGTCTCGACAGAAAAATTCCACTCACAGGGGCTGGCGGTCTAATGCTCCGCGCCTGATTGCCGGAGCCGTGGGTGTCGTTTTGCTCTCTGCAGCTTTTATGAAGATGATGGATATGGATCTGTTCATCCGGCAGATGAGGGATTACGGCATCATATCCAATTATCTCCTTTTGAGCATAAGCGCCCGGGGTTTGATTGCCCTCGAGTGTACCCTGGGAGTCGGGTTGCTGGTCTTTTACAGGCCTAAACTGACGCTCCTACTAACATCGGCGTTGTTGTTGATCTTTGTAGGGGCAACCGGTTGGGCCTGGTTGACAGACGCTACAATAGACTGCGGGTGTTTCGGGGCGTGGGTTAAACGTACACCGAAAGAAGCGGTGCTTGAAGGCCTTATCGTGTTGGCGCTAACAGTCATTGCCTGGGCCATACACCGTCCTTCGCAAAAACCCGAGGCTCGCCCAAAGGCCTGGGCCATAGCGGTCGCCTGCCTGGCTGGGTTGATTCTACCTTTGATATTTGGTTCTCCCGTAACACGAGTCGACCCGAACCAAACCAAGGCAGGTGACATTCTTTTAGGCGACTTTCAGATTGAAGGACTGGATCGTGTTGACTTGGCCCATGGCGATTATCTTTTAGTCTTAATGGACACAGAATGTTCACATTGCCGGGATGCAGTCGCCGCACTAAACTGGCTGGCAGAGGACCCTGATCTGCCCGAGGTTATTGCGCTGTCCTCCAACGGGGAGGACCAGCTCAAGACGTTTAGGAAAGAGCTTCAGGCCATCTTTCCCATTGGACTCATCACGGAGGAAGATTTCTGGCGTCTGCTGGGAGATGGCGATCTACCCAGAACCTTCCTTGTGCACGACCGGGTGGTGCAAGAGGTGTGGAATACTGAAATCCCCGATGAAGATACGATTAAATCTATAACAGCCGTTCACGGGTTCAGAGGTTCAAAGGTTCACGGTTCAGCGAAAATTTGAATCCTGAGCGGGAAGTTAACGCCTTATGTGTCTAATTTATGAAGTTCCACGGGATTGCTCAGGGTCCCGATCCCTTCTACGGTCATGTCAACGGTGTCTCCGGGCATGAGAAAGACGGGAGGTTTGCGGGTGTATCCCACGCCACTGGGTGTTCCTGTAAGGATCACCGTGCCCGGGAGAAGCGTTGTACCTGTTGAAAGAAAGGAGATCAGTTCGGCAACCGGGAAAATCATATCGGAAGTGTTGGCATCCTGCATGACCTGGCCGTTGAGCACACAGGTCAAGCGGAGATTCTGGGGGTCGACAAGTTCATCCGCAGTCACCAGTTCGGGTCCCAGGGGACAGAAGGTGTCAAAACTCTCCCCGCGCACGCATTCAGGATTGCAAGGCATAGTCAAAGGCAGCGAAACATAGTATATTGGCATGAAAAATCGAGAGATTAAGACTAAGAGAGCCTATACTATTCGACCATATCGATGTAAGATAGTGGACGTGCATTGGATGAAAAGTTTTGGCTCATGTTATTTGAAAGGGAGCCATCCTTCTTCAACTGGTAGCACAGCTGTAGACGTCGCGGATATGAGCCCAACGGCGACCGTCGGTGTCAGCTTAATAGAAGAGCAGGGGGCCTTTTAGCACTAAGTAAGCCGATTCGAGACCAATACAAAACTGACAGGGAGTCTGACCATGGAACAAATATGTAATGACCTGACAATGGAACAACAGGAGCTGGATGCTGTCGTGGCAAATCTGGATGAGGCCGGATGGGAGACGATGACCCCCTCTAAGGGTTGGGATATCAAGGAACAAATTCGTCATTTAGCGTATTTTGAGAATAGAGCTAAACTGGCTGCCTCGAATCCGGAGGCCTTTAAACAGTGGTTTGAAGAAATGCTGCAAGATCCAAATACAATGACGAGGCATATGGAGACTACGGGAAAAGATTTGACTGCTGGAGGAACCCTGAAATGGTGGCGAGAAGAACGCAGAGCGTTGCTTGAAGTCTTAGCTGAAATGGATCGCAAGAAGCGGCTGCCCTGGTATGGTCCTGCTTTGAGTGCCATGTCTTTTGCCACCGCGCGCCTTATGGAGACCTGGGCGCATGGACAGGATATTGTGGATGCATTGGGTATTAGACGTAAACCGACCGAGCGCTTGCGTCATATTGCCCATCTGGGGGTGAGTACATTAGGATGGAGTTATACCAACCGTAAAATGGAGGTGCCTGATACACCGGTTCGTGTGGAGCTCACCGGGCCTTCAGGCGACATGTGGAGCTGGGGGCCTGAAGAAGCGAAAGATATGGTAAAGGGCCTGGCTGAAGATTTCTGTTTGGTGGTGGTTCAACGGCGGCATGTGGCCGACACAGATTTGATTATCAACGGAGAAACTGCGCAGCAATGGATGTCGATAGCCCAGGCCTATGCCGGACCACCGACCGAAGGTCGAAAGCCGGGGATGTTTCTGAAGAGTAAACAATAGCTGGTGCCCATCCATAAACGGGCAATTTTAGATACAACATATATGTAAATTCAATCTCTAAAAATAACTTGTGATATCCAAATTTTTAAGGGCTGGCGTTCAAGAATAATTATCCTATTCGAAAGTTACACCGTCCAACTTAAGTTTCTATTAGGCAAGGTATCCTGAAAAGCCCTCCGACTAAAAGATGCTGCTATTTGTTGAATCTGGAATACCCCCAAAAAAAGTCCAAGAAAATTCCTCCTTTCAAATAAGCTAAAACGTATAAGAACTGCAGCTACCTGGTTTCATGAAAGCATTTGAACTCCCGCGAGGCAAAACGGGCAGTTAAAAGTCCAGTTCCTTTCTGAGGTTAATAAAATTACTCCGATCAAAGTCCAGAGTCTTGAAAAAGGACAAAAGGTCAACAGAATCCCAGCGCACAGAGGTAAAAACGTGCTTAATACCCCTGTCCTGACAGGCTCTGAGTATTTCCTTGGCCAATCTCTTCCCTATGCCCTGGCCCATAAACTGGGGGTCTACACCCAACGTGGCTATCCACGCGCTTTTTTCCAGCCCAAACCCGCCATAAACAATATAACTGATCATGAATCCTACAATTCTGTTATCGACTTCAGCCACAAAACTGGCGTCTTTATCTCCTTGGACCTGCTCTTCAATGACTTGCCTGAAATCAATTTTAGCAGGCGATTTCGTAATGGAGGCCTGAATCCTGCCAATATCATCCGCGTCTTCTATCTTAATGCTTCTTACAAGAAAATTTTCTGGCAAGTTATCCATTTTCCTCCGTGATATATTCTTCAATCAATTCTGATTATTTTGACGCGGCATCCGACCCAGTCAGGTGGGAGATAAACCCGGCCGCTATTTCCGCTCAGCTTAACTGCCTTTTCCACCATCTCTTCGCCATAGACCTCGAACTTGACCTTACCGCGGTTTCCTTCATCGTTCATGTCCGGGACATTTTTTATTTTTTTTTCATTGGCCATTTTGTCAAAATTATTTGATACCATCTAAAAAAAGTCCGCAAAGGCATTAACCGTCTGAATTTATAATAAAATGATGATAACACATATTCTTTTGCGAAGGCTTCTCTTCTCTGATATGTAATAATCCTTACACAGCTCATGAGGAGGAAGAATGAATCGAGCAGACAAACAATATCTTACCCCAACATCCATTATCGACAGCGACCACAGGGCGGTTATTGCTTATGCTACGGAGACAATTGGCGGAAGCAAAGATGTGATAAGAAGTCGCTTTTTTTGTTGACTCACTATATAGAAATTCCCCTTGTGATTCAAGGAAAAAGAAACCACAACATATGTTATGTCAGGCTGGATTATGGAGTTCAGGCTTTTTAGGAATATATGTTGGAGTAAGACAGAGCATTGAAACGATGGAATTGGTTTTTGGTGGCGGCCTTACCTTAACATCCCACCTGTCTGCGTGCGAACGCACAGGCAGGCAAACCCAGGTGTTTGAATGATCTTTCGCTTATTCAACGCCGTTTACCTCTTCTTACCTTTCTGGCCTCTTCCTTCCAACTTTTGCGTTTTTTCCCCTTGGCCCGTCGATAAGGGTCTGGGTCCCTGGAGGGATCCAGGAAAAAGGTGCCGGGAGTTAACACAGCTTGTCTCGGAATGATCTTTTCTTTTCTTGATTCCACCTCTTTTCCTTTGTCCAGGATCTCCTTAGGAACTGGCGGGCCTGCGATAAATCTGGGAGGAATTTCAGGGCTCAAGAAAAGATTGCCAAAGGGGTAGAATAAAACTCCCTCGCTTTGGGCTGCGTCGGCCATAACCTCAAGCAATACCGGCTTTTGGTCGCGACGGCTTCCAATCCGCTCAGCCATTTCTAGATCAGGGGAAAAGACCAAATATTTACCCTGGCCTGATTTGAGGCCCTTTTCCATCACAACAGGATGGGCCTTTCTCCTTACAGGTGTAAGGAGCAGCTTTGGGAGAGGTTGTGAGGGTTTCTCGATATCAAATTGCCAGCGTCTCTCTGCCGTTCTGATCCGATTATCACCTGTCTGAAACAGATGCCTGTCTTTCCCTAAAAGTACTTCATTAATGTGAGATTGCATCACGTAATGCCAGTCCGGTTCTTCATGGATGGCCTGAAGCAGTTCTTTGTAAGTCACAAAACCGTCGCTGTCCGGCACAAGACCGAATTCATCCGGTCTATGGCCAAGTATATAGACTATAAGCCGGCTCAGATTCTCGACTTTGAATTGATGGTTACGTTTACCCAGAATAGAACTCCTTGATAGCCAGATAATGTCTAAGTTCATCATTATTTTTGTAACTCGTCAAGAGGTAAGCAGGTAATGAGTCATTTCCTTCCTTGACTTTGTGGATTGGGTAAGGGTAAAAGTGAGAACAATTTGGGTGCAAAAAGGGTCCTTGCTGTTGACCTTAACCCGCTTTGCGTGAGGACTGCGAATGAAAATGTCCGATTAAACGACCTTAACGGGATCAACCGAGTGGTTGAAGGGCCGGCAGAGGATTTTGTAAATGAAGCCGCAGATTTAGTGATCGCGAATATTCATAAGGAGATAATCGGAAGACTCCTCCAAAAAGAAGGCTTTCGCAAGAAGGACAGGCTTATCATTTCAGGTCTGATGAGAAGTCAGTATCGAGAAATCAAGGCACGACTGGGAAGTTATGATTTCAGGATTGTCCATGAGTGGGACTATGATATGACGTGGTTCACGATGCTGGCGGAGATTGGTTAAGTGGTTAGGCTGTTGAGTGGTGTATTAGTGTCCCCTGAGCAAATTCTCTTCTTTTCAACAACCCCACTATTCAACCAGAAAACAAATCAAATACTCCACCATTTAACTAAAAAGAGGATGCAGAAATGTCCGAAGAGAAGAGGGTTACAATCAAAAAATTACAGGGACACAACTGTTTTGCCTGCGGAACGGCCAATCCCATTGGGTTGAATTTGCAATTTTATCGTTTTGGTGATGCCGTTTATTCTGATATTACCCTGGGGAAGAATCATGAGGGCTGGGAAAATGTGGCACACGGCGGCATTGTGTCTACCCTGCTTGACGAAGTTATGTCCTGGACGATTATGTATTTTAAAAAGATATTTTTAGTGACCAGGAAAATGGAGGTTAAGTACATCAGGCCGGTATTGATTGGAACACCCTTAGTAATTAAGGGAGAGGTCATGGACGACTCGAAACCTCCCAGGATAAAGGCCAGAGCAGATATCCGGGATAATGAAAGCAATCTCCTTGTGAGAAGTCTTGGCGAGTTTGTCGAACTGCCTATGGAAAAGCTTTCTTCGGTCCCTGAAGGGTTGAAGGAGGAAATGCTCTCACTGTTCAATAATTTCGAGTAATTCGCCGGAATATATGTAAGTTCTTAATAAGCCCGGGCTGAATCTAAAAAAATTCCCCCTGGCCCAGACCTGGTCTTGCCTGTCAATTCCAAAAAATCCTTTCTTAAGCAATACACCTGAAGTCGTCCCTTCAAATCGATTTAGTCGCGCCAGGGCGGGCCTGGCCCCCACAATCCCGCCTATCTCAGGCGGGAAGGTTGAATTTGGCCTGATACACAAGGCCAATTTTTCCTATACTCCTTCCACGAAAAGCAAGTTCTTATCACCTATCACCTATGGCATAATGAATGTCATAACCAGAGCGAAAACGGCGTATGTTTCGGGCATAGCGCCTGCTACCAAAGCATTAGCAACGGTATTTTTCCCTTCCAGGATGCTCTTGATTCCTGCCGCACAAACCATTCCCTGATACCACCCGCTGATTAGCATGGCAACCATGGCAATGGCCGCTTTTCCAGCAACTGAATAGGGATCTGAATCAAATTTGTCCATATTGGTAAAAAATACCACCATTGCATAAATACCCTGGGTGGAAGGCATCAGAGCAACAGGAATGACTTTATAAAAATTCTCTTCGCCGCCACCCAAGAGGGCTTGAAAACCGATGACGAGACCTATTGCAGACCCTGCAAGACCTAATGATAAACTAAGGCCCATGGCAAATTTCGCGATAAGGGGAGCCCAATCTTTCTGCTCAGCTACCGTTTGAGCGAATGCCGAAGACAAAAAACCTGCCAATAGAATCAAGCCCAGAGAACCAACGACAGCAATACGCTTTCTATTCATAACTATTTAACCCCTTTCAATTTTGAATGGTTTATACTCAATACCGCCGCCCTGGAAGAAGCTTTTAAAGGCCTCGACAAAGTGCAGACGGGCTGAATGAACAGTACTCCCCAGAATGCTGAGGGCAAGATTAAAGATATGACCTATGATAATAACCATCACCGCCAGAACAGGCCCCGCGTATTTTCCACCAGCACCCATAACCATACCCCCCAGTTGATTCATGACAGAGGCAATAGCTCCTGTGGCAATACCCAATCCGAACAGACGGGCATACGAAAGCAAATCCCCGATCAGGCCAGTCATTCCATAAATATTCCAAAGTCCCAATCCAATACGGATACCCCAATTCTTATTATCCGTTGCAAAGAGGAGGGTAAGGATAAGACCCATTGCAAGAATCCCCACTCCTCCATAGAAGAGAGGCAGGTGTATGATAGAGGCCGGGCCAGAAAACCAGATATTCCTACTTACCAAAATGACTCCACCCCAGAGTACCCCCATCACACCAAGTTTCTCCAACTGGACCCGCAAAGAGGGAGCTTGTATTATCCCCAAAATATAGGAAAACGATAGGTGAAGCACTCCCAGGCCCAGAGAAATATAGAACAAAATCATCGGGTCTCCAGTCCCAACGGATAGATCGATAGGAATCCATTCACGGTTGATAAAATTATAGCCGAAAATCGAACCGGTCACGAGACCGACAAATATAGTTGCCACTGAAAAGGCCTGACACAGTTTCATCACCAGTGATAACCCCTGAATCTTCGATCCAAACTTCTTATCAGCCCAGTAGGATACCAAAAAGAAAACCAGGCCATAGCCAGCATCACTCAAACAAACCCCAAAAAACAGGATCATAAAGGGGGCAAAAAAGTAGGACGGGTCTATTTCCCTGTAGTTGGGAACTCCGTAAAGATTCAAGAGGGGTTCAATCCTTTTTATAAACCAGTTGTTTTTGAGTAATGACGGAGGTACTTCTTCCGGGAGAGGATCCCTTACACTGACCTGAAGTGGGAGACTGCTTTTCTCAACCTCCTTCAAAAGCTCATCTTCCTGTTCACAGGGTATCCATCCTTGAACACCAAAGAGATAATCTTCCGAATAGACGGTTCCAGTCTTTTCTATATAGCTGGCCCTACTCAGAGCGGCCCTATACTGATCCTGCAATGTGTCAGTTTTATCAGCAGCTCCGGCGAGTTCTTTAGTTAATTTATCTTCTTGCTTTAATAAGCGCTCGTACTCCTGTTTCGCATCATCCAGCCCAAGATCAGGCCAGGAAAGCAACGTTGCCTGTGAAATCTGGAGGGGTTTATCGGCCGAAATGGTAAAGAAGAATATTCCCTGTTTCTCCGATACCGTTTCCAGGAAAACATCATCGGGGATACTGAAAGAGCTCCATTTTTTCTCATCCATGCGAAACCGCTGGACATAAACCCCATTTTCCTCAAGCTTCCGAATCTGCTGGAGGTCAAAATCTCCCCAGACAGAAAGATCTTCAATAACTCTCTGGAGGGCCTGTTTTCTACTCCGTATTTCCTCCAATAGAGATACCTTTTTTTCAATGTAGGTAACAAGCTCTTCATCCGGCACAGGCACAGGAGTTTTTTCTTCCTGCTTGCTGTGACGTCTGACGGCCTTACTGACCTGTGTGATCTTTCTTAAATCCTGTACAGCGGCTGCGTTTTTCCTATCAAACTCATCCGTCATATCGGTGACCGGTTCCACATGGACGACTCCGGCCTCCTGTAGAAAACGCATCGTCTCCTCTTTATGATCGGATGGCCCGACGATATATACTCTCGACATTTTTACTAAAGCCAATGTGCTAACTCCTAAATCCTGTCCTACTTTTTCACAGCCTTCCGCATTAAGCCGCCCCACTCAGTCTCTTGGCAACTTTGGCAACACCAACAGCGGCCGCCTGCTGGTCCTGGAGATAAACGGTGATCTTCCTGACGGCTTTCCGGCCTTTGGGAATCAACTTCTGTTCATAAAGGTTGATTCGCTGACTGGTCTTGAGAAACCCTTTATACAACACCTTCTCCTGTTCCTTAAGCATGTTGATCTCTTCTCGAAGAGAAATAGCCTCTCGCGTCTTAACCATGACCTCATCAAAACTATACGGGGTGGCAAATAGACCGTAAGGCGGATCGTCAAAAATAACCTCATGAAACTGTGGCACTTTCAATCCAGCTACATTATGTATTGAAGATACGACCTCCTTGATGGAAATAAAATAATTCATCTCGTCCTTCATATCGTTGTACAACTGGGACCATGATTTAATTTCATTTAACAGCTCTTCCATGAGAGCCTGCTTTTCCTTGATATTTTTACGGGCAACTGCCAGTTTCATCAGGAACTGCTCTTTTCTGGCTTCGAGAGCCGGCAGGAAACGCTCATACATTGCCACTTTCAGCTTCTGTTCCCTCAAGGAAACCTTGTTTAACTTTATTCGTTCAGCCATAGTCCTATAATACTCAGTGGCCTTTAGGCCAGTATTGATCTATAATTTCCTGTTTAATTCCGACTTCATCCGGACGGAAACACTCAGCCATGGTTTTCCACCCCAGATCGAGGGCTTCATTTAGTCCTATGTCCACCTTCAGATCCATAAATCGCTCATAGAAAAGCTTTGCATACTCCAGGTACCTGTCATCATCAGCCGTTTTATCGAAACCCATAGCCAGTTTCTGTTCCACTTCGCGGCTTCTGGCAAAGAGCCTGATCATGCTGTTCATGATATAACCATGGTCCTCTCGTGTAACGCTACCGATGACCAGCTGCTTCAATCGAGACAGTGAACCAAAGGGTTCAATTGCCCCCTGTTTGAGATAAAATTGTCCTTCAGTGATATAACCCGTATTGTCGGGGACCGGATGGGTCACATCATCGCCGGGCATGGTGGTCACGGCAAGGATGGTGATGCTGCCAGCTCCGTCAAAGTCAACGGCCTTTTCATAACGAGAGGCGAGGTCACTGTAAAGTGAACCGGGGTAACCCAGGTTTGACGGAACCTGGTCCATGGAAATGGCGATCTCCTTCATAGCATCGGCAAAGGCGGTCATATCTGATAGAAGCACGAGCACTCTCTTGCCCTGCACTCCGAAGCGTTCCGCCACGGCCAGAGCCATATCGGGAACAAGCAGTCTTTCCACGACCGGATCAGAAGCTGTGTGAATAAACATGATGGTTCGAGATAACACCCCGGCTTCTTCAAAGGTTCTTTTGAACTTCAGGTATTCGTCATACTTGAGGCCTATGCCTCCGAGGATAACAATGTCTGCCTCAGCACGCACTCCAATGCGGGCGAGAAGCTCATTGTAAGGTTCCCCGGCTGCAGCAAAGATGGGAAGTTTCTGGCTTTCAACCAAGGGGTTGAAGACATCCACCATGGGGACCCTCGTTTCTATAAAACCCCTGGGTATAACACGCATAATGGGATTTACCGAAGGACCGCCGATATCAATCCGGGGTAATGCCACCAGTTCAGATCCGCCATCGATGGGATCTCCGGAACCGTTGAATATCCTCCCCAAAAGGGCGTCTCCAAAAGCCACCTGCATGGGATGTCCCAAAAATCGTACCTGATCTCCAGTAGCAACTCCCCTCGACCCTGCAAAAACCTGCAGTAAAACATCATCTCCCCGCAGACGGATCACCTGGGCCAGGGATGTCCCGCGCCTGCTTTTCACGGTAGCCAGCTCTCCATAGTCAATTTCTTTTGCCGGTACCGTGATAATATCGCCTTGAATGGCGATTATACGTGTATATTCTATGATCATCCGCAAGCTACTCCTTTCCCTGGATCATTTCGATTTCTTTCCGATATTTTTGATATTCTTCACTCTCAAAAACACAATACTTCAGCTGAAAAAAGAGGTTCTGTATATGGGTCATCTCTTTTCGTGCTTCCTCTTTAGTGTCAAACGTAAAGTCATGGTGAACCATTTCCATGAGAAGCAGGAAATCCGATATCTGCCTTTCCTCGGAAGTCGCCCGCTCAACGACATCAAAGGCATCCTGTTGCAGGCAAACAGCATCAATGATTTCCGATTTGAGGTAGGTTGCCAGATCATCCACACTGATTCCCTCCTCACCTACAACGAGCATCATCTGGTGAATTTCATTTCCTTTATTGAACAGCGCTCGTGCCTCTTTGACCAGATCAACCCAGCCTTCATGACGTTCATTCAATGAATCTTCCATCAAATCCAGGTAAAGGCTCCATGAAATGAGTGGGTCAATGGCGGGATACTTCCGTTCATCAGACCGTGTACGGGAAAGTCCGTAAAAAGCCCCCACAACCTTGAGAGTATTCTGTGTAACCGGCTCTTCAAAATTTCCTCCCGCAGGGGAAACGGTTCCAATTATAGTAAGAGATCCGGTAGAGTCATTATAAAGCCTTACAAGACCGGCCCTCTCATAGACTGCAGCAATACGACTCTCCAGATAGGCCGGAAACGCCTCCTCACCAGGTATCTCCTCCATACGGGCTGATGATTCTCTAAGGGCCTGGGCCCATCTTGACGTGCTGTCAGCAAGGGTCAGTACCTTAAGCCCCATCTGGCGGTAGTATTCACCCAGCGAGACTCCTGTGTAAATTGACGCCTCTCGTGCCGCCACCGGCATTGATGAGGTATTAGCGATAATGACCGTCCTCTCCATCAGGGATCTCCCCGTCTTGGGGTCTTCCAATTCAGGAAATTCCCGAATCGTCTCCACAATCTCACCGGCACGTTCGCCGCAGGCAACAATAATCACGATATCTGTCTGGGCATAGCGAGAAATGATTTGCTGTAAAACGGTCTTTCCTGCACCAAAAGGTCCCGGGACACATGCCGTACCACCCTCTGCCAGCGGATAAAAGATGTCAATAAGACGCATCTGAGTAAGAAGCTGCTTGGTGGGCAGCATCCTTTCTGGATAGGTCCGAACAGGTATTTTTACCGGCCACTCCTGCACCATGGTAATCGACTCTTCTCTTCCTTCCTCATCCTTCAGGATGGCAATCTGCTCATTGACGGTATAAGAACCCGCGGATTTAATATCCACCACTTCCCATGTCCCCAGGAATGTTAGCGGAACCATAATCTGGTGATCAAACATACTTTCAGGAACTTTACCGAGATAATGACCTGCTCTGACCTTTGAGCCTTTTGTAATCGTGGGTGTGAACTCCCAGGTCTTTTCTTCATCAAGAGAACTAGCGTACTGTCCACGTTGCAGGAAATACCCGTGGAGATTCTCCAGTTTTCCAAGAGGATTCTGGAGACCGTCGTAAATAGATCCCAGAAGGCCAGGGCCTAAAGAGGCAGCAAGTAACTGCCCTGAAAAATCAACCTTGTCTCCCACCCGCATACCTGTGGTACTTTCAAAAACCTGCATGTCCACCAGATTACCGCGAATCCTGATGATCTCTGACTTGAGCGGGACACCCTGGCAGACCACATAGCCCACTTCATTTTGCGAGACCTCCTGACCCTTCATTACTTCTACGGTTGCTAATGGACCAGTCACTCCTACGACCCGACCACCGCTTACACTATCCACATTCAACCTCCCTTATATAAAAAATCATAGAATTCATAAGGTGCTTCTATCCTTTCCCAACGACTGTAAATCATAAGCTGTGACACATAGGCAAGAATGGCATCAATAGAAAAAGGGTTGTTGCCCTGACAATGGAAAATGTGCTTCAATCGCTCTGTATCAAGATACCTTTCAGCCAATAATGGATTTTTCTTTCCCTTGACCTGCGCCATCATGTTGGTAAAGTCAGCAGCACTGAAATTGCCGAGAACCGCATGAGCTTCGGCGTCCTTTCCGCTTTCCTTCGCCCTCAGGGATACCAGGTTATTTCGCAATTCGATCTCCCAGGGAAGATAATCGAGGACAAACTGGCACTTCAACTTTTGCGCCAATTCATAAAAATAAGTGTAATATCTATCCCATAGACGATCGTACATGTATGGGCGACGAATACCCCGTTCCTTCTCCTCGATAAAGTCTTCAAGAAACGAGGGGAGATTTTTCTGGGTTTCGATATCTTCTCGTGTTAATACACCACCATCAGTAAAGATATCTCGATCCTGGTCGATTTGTTCCCAATTGGCGACATCGATCGACAGAAGCTGTGCTTCAAGTAGCGACTCGTCCCCACATTGTATATTCCGCTTGACCACTCCGATGGTCTCAGCCATCGTAAGCGACAGCTTTTCACCAAGCTCAACCGGTAATGGAGGAAGCAGGCATGCTAAATGATAATAAGCTCCCATCAGTTCCTATTCTTCCTCTGCAGCAAAGAAATATTTTCGAAAACGAGGGGAGCAAAATCCCGACAAAACCTCTACCAAACCATCACCAAAGTTAAAGTGTTGCCCTGTCCCCTCAATACCAATCTTGAATCCAAAGGATGTCTTGTCAGTAAACTGAACGACGAGAGGTGCCTCGGCCTTTTTGCGAAACTTTTCCAGAAACCATGATTCAAGTTCAGTCTTCCTGTTTTCAGGAAGAAGCACTTCAATCTTCTGGTCCTCGCCATGAACCTTGGTAAACTGAACAAGAAGAATTTCGATCATCTTCTGTAAAAATTTGTCGTCACTGAAAGATTTTCTTGCTTCTTCTTCAATAGTAGGTTCTACAATGGTCTTTTCCAGTCGCTCTTGCACCATAATAACAAAGTTGCGGGCCACCGTGTCCAAATCGGTTTCCATCTGCTTTCGGGTTTCTTCAGCTTTCTTTCCTGCTGTTTGCTTAATTTTTTCAGCCTCGGTCTCAGCCCCTGTCGTGATCCTTCCTGCCTCCGCCTTGGCATCTGAAACGATTTTCTCAGCTTCAGCCTTTGCCGGACAAAGGATCTTCTCAGTCAATTCACTGGTAATATCTCCCAACGTTTTAGCCATGATTATCCCTTTCACCCCTTCTGCCCCTACCACCTCGAGGAAAGAATGGTAAGGATGAGTATTTTACGAAATGCATCCTAACATAGAACCAGCTTTCAGGCTGAAGGCTAAATAAAATCCACCTTAACCGCCTTGAGTAGGATAAAATGGATTGCACACAATCAACCTGAATGCAAAGCGCAACACATATACTTCAATTCTTTTTCAAAATCAAGTTTTTTAATTTTTAACGAAAACATATAAATATACAGTATTTACAACGACATAAATGTTTGGTAACGTTCAAAAGTGTTCGCATGGATATTTTTTGGGCTCGGGCAATCACACTCCTGAGGGATTTCTTTGTACTGAAAAAGTGCCCCATAGGTAAATAAAATCATAACAGATTATAGAGCAATATTAATGTTAAACGATTAATAATATCGGAATGTTAGACTCTCAATCAGATAATAAATTGGTCTCCATCGTACGATATGAGAAACCAATGGAATCGGTCCGGAAGGCCGTGGAGTTAGCGAAGGGTCTGGAGAACCTTTCTTCCAATGCAAAGGTGTTCATTAAACCAAACATCGTGTTCTGGACTAAGGCAGTGCCATTTCCCAAGTGGGGTGTTATCACGACCTCCCGGGTCGTGGAAGATATGGTGGTGCTACTTAAGGAGCAGGGGATTGATGATATTATGATAGGGGAGGGCACTGTCACATTTAATCCCAACGACAAAGAGACAATTGCCAATGCATTTGAAACCCTTGGCTATAACATTTTAAGAAAAAGGTATGGGGTCAAATGCATTAACGTCTTTGAGCGGCCATTTAAGAAAGTCGATCTCGGGGAAGGAGTAGCCCTGAATTTCAATGCTGACATGCTGCGCAGTGATTTTGTAGTGAACATACCGGTCTTGAAGACCCATGCACAGACGGTAGTAAGCCTTGGCATAAAAAACTTGAAAGGCACTTTGGATATAAAATCGAGAAAGAAATGTCACAGTGCGGATCAGGAAAAAGATCTCAACTACATGATCGCAAAAATTCCCAAAATTCTACCTCCCTGTTTCACCATTTTAGACGGTATATACACCAATGAGCGGGGCCCGGGGTTTGATGGAAAAATACGAAGACAGGCCCGAGTTTGATGAGGCGTTTTTTAGAATAAAATAAGACAATTCCTCAGAATCCAGCATCGAGTATCAAAATCGTGAAGCGAAGCTTTGCTAATCTTTCCACCCATGAACACCCACCAAGTCCACAAAGCGGCAGCCTCCCAGGTTCTTCTGGATGGTATTCCCTTTTTTCCTGGTTGCCTTGATAAGTTCCTGGCTGAATCTGTTCCCCACAGGGATGATAAGTCTGCCGCCATCCGCAAGCTGGTCAAGAAGGGGTTGGGGGATTTTGGGCGCACCGGCCGTAATAATGATGGCATCGTAAGGCTCATATTCCTTCCATCCGAGGGTTCCGTCAAAGGCCTTGAAAAGGATATTGTTATAACCCAATTCGGCAAGAACGGTTCTTGCTTTAACCATTAGAGGCCGAACCCTCTCAATAGTGCAAACCCTTTTAGACAGCTCGGCCAGAATTGCTGTCTGATAGCCGCTGCCAGTACCGATCTCGAGGGTCATTTCTTTACCGGTGAGTTCCAGTGCTTCAGTCATGAGGGCCACGATATAAGGTTGGGATATGGTCTGGTTGTGACCGATAGGCAAAGGGTGGTCATTGTAGGCTTCGTTCACAAGGGCTTCTTCTACGAAGCGGTCTCTGGGAACCTTGCCCATGGCATCCAGCACTCGAGGGTCTTTGATCCCTCGCGGGATTAGCTGGTTTTTGACCATTCTTTCCCTGGCCAACCGGTAATCGGGTATGTGGACCACGGCATCTCTCTTTGATTGTGGGTTGTTGAAAAGGTAAATCCTTTATAGCAAAAATATTAACACACAAATGATGTAAATGTAACCCTAATTTCACATCTCGGAATTTCTGCAACTTATTGAGTATAAAGGAGTTTTTTGAGGTATTTTAAAAAAAGACCCCGCGGTCCTGCCAAGTGAGGCTATAATTAGAATTGCTGCAGCGTCTACCCCTATATTGACAACCGGCTGTTCGGGTGGTAACGTCCCACCTTCCGAATCTGGGTTCACTTTGATTCACAATATGCAGAATGGACATTTTTTCTTGTTCAGAACAGAGTTGCGCCGGAGGGAATTTATGAACTTCCAAGAACTTATTATGGCCCTTGAAAAATTCTGGGCCAATTATGGCTGTGTGATTCAGCAGCCTTATGACCTTGAGGTCGGGGCCGGAACCTTTAATCCTGCGACCCTGTTAAGGGTATTGGGTCCGGAACCATGGTCTGTTGCTTATGTGGAACCTTCCAGACGTCCCACTGATGGCAGATACGGCGAAAACCCGAACCGTTTGGGTCATTATTACCAGTACCAGGTGATCATAAAGCCTTCCCCTATTGACATACAGGAGATCTACCTGGGGAGTTTGAAAGTTCTTGGGGTCGATCCCTTAGATCACGACATACGGTTTGTTGAGGATGACTGGGAATCCCCCACCTTAGGTGCTTCAGGCCTTGGATGGGAGGTATGGCTTGATGGTATGGAGATCACCCAGTTTACATATTTTCAGCAGGCGGGCAGCATCAGGCTGGATCCAATTTCTGTAGAGATTACTTACGGATTGGAAAGAATAGCCATGTATTTACAGGAGAAAGAGAACGTATTTGATCTCATGTGGAATGATCAGTTGACATATGGAGATGTCCATAAAAAAGGGGAATGGGAACTGTCCGTGTATAATTTTGAGACGGCTGATGTGGATATGCTTGTAAAGATGTTTGATATGCAAGAGAGAGAATCCATCAAACTCTCTGAGAAAGGACTGGTCCTGCCGGCCTATGATTATTGCCTCAAGTGTTCCCATACATTTAATATTCTGGACGCCAGAGGGGCAATCAGTGTGACAGAAAGAACCCATTACATTGATCGTATCAGAAATCTGGCGCGTCTTGCTGCAAAGAATTATTTGGTTCAGAGAGAGGAAATGGGATACCCCTTGATTATTGACTATTGACTATTGGCGATTGACTATTGATGGCTGACTGATGATTTTTGATTGACTATTGACTATTGATGGTTGCCTGATGATTTGCGATTGGGAAATGATGAGTGACGAATGACAAATTACAAGAGAGCAAATATGACTGCTGAACTGCTTTTAGAAATTGGAACAGAGGAGATCCCCTCAGCTTACCTGGAGGAAGGATTAAATGAGTTGAGGCGGCTGGCAGAAGCCTGTTTAAGAGAAAACCGGATTGAAATAACAGGCAACCTGCGCACTTATGGAACACCCAGGCGACTGGTGCTCATAGGGGAAGGCGTTTCGGAAAGACAGAAGGATTTAGTCCAGGAGAACACGGGTCCTCCGAAGAGTGTAGCCTATGATAAAGAAGGAAAGCCAACTAAGGCCGCCACTGGTTTTGCGCAAAGGCAGGGAGTTTCCGTTGAGGAACTGGAATGCGTAAACACGCCAAAAGGGGAATATCTATACGTAAAACGCCAGATTCCCGGGAGACCCACCAGGGATATCTTAGCCGAGGTCTTGCCGAAACTCTTCGCTGATATTTCCTGGCCTAAGTCCATGCGTTGGGGGAACATTGGCTATGCGTTTGTCCGGCCAGTACAATGGGTATTGGCCCTTTTGAACGGTGAGGTGATCCCCTTTGAGATGGCAGGTGTAAGGAGCAGTAATACCACCCGGGGGCATCGGTTTATGGCTCCTGAAATAAAAGAAGTCTCAGACGTTCGGGACTATCTTAGAAAAATGGAGAAGAGCTTCGTCATAATCGACCAGCAGGAAAGAGAAGAAATCGTGGAGCAAGTGGCTGGGGATGCAGCCAGAAGAGTTGGTGGAAAGCCTCCCCAGGACCCGGAGTTGGTGAAAACGGTGGCAAATTTAGTGGAACACCCTTCTGCGGTTTGTGGCAGTTTTGATGAGGCTTTTTTAGATCTCCCCGGTCCTGTTCTGGTAACGGCAATGAAAGAGCATCAGAAATATTTCGCAATCTATGATGAAAACACCCAACTAATGCCGAATTTCGTGGCCATTAACAACACCGTTGTAAGGGATGAATCTGTGGTTCGGAGAGGTCATGAACGGGTCTTGCGCGCCAGGCTTTCTGATGCTGACTTCTTTTTTAGAGAGGATCGAAAACGGCTGTTAGGTGATCGGCTCGATGATCTGAAAAGGGTTATCTATCAGGCCGATCTGGGGACTTCCTATGCAAAGGTTCAGCGTTTTACAAGACTGGCCGGGTACCTTGCCGAAAAAGTGCTTTCTGACAAGGTTGGTGATGTAGAAACTACTGCCAGATTGTGTAAATGTGATCTCGTTACCCATATGGTCACGGAGTTTCCGGGCCTTCAGGGTGTAATGGGCAGAGAGTATGCTCGACTGGAAGGCATGCCGGAAGAAGTGTGTTTGGGAATTTATGAACACTACCTCCCCACAAGGGCAGAGGGCCAGCTTCCCACTTCCAAAATTGGGGCCGTTGTTGGTCTGGCAGACCGCATGGATACAATTGTCGGCTGTTTTGCTGTTGGCCTGGAACCGTCAGGCACTGCGGATCCTTTTGCCCTTCGTAGACATTCCCTGGCCATCATCCGGGTTATAGAAGACATGGGGTGGGACCTGTCCCTTAAGGAGTTCATTGCAAAAGGCCTCTCTGTCTTGCGTGAAGAGATCGAGTTTGACAGTGACCGGGTATTTGCCAAGGTGTCAGCCTTTTTCAGAGAACGATACAAACAGCTGATGTTACGTTCGGGTTATAAGACCGATCTGATTGAGGCCGTCATATCGGTTAAGTTCGATCGGATCAATGAACTGCGCTCAAGGATTGACCAGCTCAAGAAATTTACTTCTGAGTCAAGAGAGTTTCAAGAACTGGCCCTGACCTTTAAGAGGGTAACCAACATACTCAAGAAACAGGTAAAACCATTTGAGGTAGACCCTGTCTTATTCAAGGAAACCTGTGAATCCGATTTATGGGAGACATATCAGGCGCTGAAGGACAATGTCCATGAATATCTGGAAAGAATGGACTATTACAAGGCTCTTGATCTCATGGTTAGGCTCAGGAAGCCTGTGAATGAGTTTTTTGATGGGGTGGAAATCCTGACAAAAGAAAACGAGGCATTGAAAGCAAACAGGATAGGGGTCCTGCAGCATCTCAGCCGCCTTTTTCTGAGTGTTGCTGATCTATCAAAATTTTCTATTTAGTCACTTTAGATCACTTGCTTTAGGTTTCTTAATCAGTATATACAACTCCCCATCATGTTGCAGGTGCCCTGCGGCTATTTCAGCATAAGGTCCCCTTCCCCAGAAAAGATCTGCCCTTCCTGCACCTTTGATAGCGCCACCTGTGTCCTGGTTTAATACAAACCGGGAGAATTTACGCCATCCTGTGATTTCCTCCTGATCGTTTACAATGGGCTTCTGGCACGAAATAAATGCCAGGGCCCCTTTTGGAAAAAGCCTGGCGTCGAGGGCCAGAGATCTTTCGGGTGTAACGGGAATGTTGATGTTACCGAGGGGACCGTTTTCAAGGGTTCGAAAAAATACGTACGAGGGGTTTTGATTAAGGACATCGTCAATAATCTCCGGATGTTCAGATAGATATCTCCTGATTCCCTGCATAGACATTTCTTCTCTTTCCATATACCCCTTGTCCAGGATATACCTCCCAATGCTTCGATACGGTCGCCCGTTGGAGGCCTGGTAGCCAACCGAAATGTTCTCTCCATTGGGTAATGTCAATCGGCCTGACCCCTGGATGTGAAGGAAAGCAACATCAACAGGGTCTCTCAGCCATGCGATTTCGATATTTTGTCCTTCCAATGCCCCTTCCATTTCGATCTGTTCCCTGGAATAGTAAGGCACCACATCCTTTCCCTCGATCCTTGCGGTGATGTTTTGCCCTTCAAATTTTTTGTTAAAAAGGGATAGATCAATTCTGATCAAGTCGTCCGGTTTCCTGTAGAGAGCATATCTATAGGTTTCATCTGAAGTCAGACTTGCAGCAAAAACAGGTTCAAAATAGCCGGTAAAAAGCACCTTCTTGTTTCCAGTGCGGCCTGCGGCACGATACACCAGGAAATACTTTTTGACCTCTTTATTTAATTGACTGGGATTAGGGTTTTTTTCTATGAGGTTAAGGAAAAATTCCTGGCTCTCCCGGACCTGCTGGCAGGTAAAGTTATGTGGGCCGTAACGAAAAATATATCCCGGTGCAAGCCGGTCCAGGTACTCAAGGTTTCTATTGATTGCAAGCACCAAGGATTCCGGGCCCATGTCATCGTGAAATGTCGGACAGAAAAAACGGACCGGTATGAGCGCCTCTTCAGGCCGTTGCGCTTCCTGTCTAAGAGCCGGATAGCAGCCTGAAAGGCCTGTGGCGCATAATATGAGAAGAGATATAAGGAATGTTTTTTTTGTGCTCATCATAATCGTCTCAGATTTGCGGTAAACCTACAACCCCTGAATCCCGCTTTCAGCGGGAAACCCGTGAACGGTTACAGCATTTATAATATAAAAATTTTCCTTTTTCAAGAAACGTTACATAGTGATGTGTAGCTATTTTTCAAGGGTGGTGTGTTTTTTTTGACACACTTCTGGCTTCAAGCCCTTGGGACAATAATGTCCCAAAAAAACATATTGCGTCATTGTACGTTAGTTAAATCAATAAGTTAAGTCAATTCGATAAAGTGTTCCCTGTTAGTTCTTTTTTTGGCACGGGCTTTGCTTTAATGAAAGACAATTAAACTATTGTTCGAAATAAGTCAGGAGTGGATTGTGGATTATAAACAGCGGACATTAATGCATGAGGTCGGTTGCACAGGTATCGGCCTTCATACTGGGGGAAAAGTCAAGATCAAAATAAGACCTGCCCCAGCCAATAGCGGGATAAAATTTGTAAGAACCGACCTGAAAGGTCGCCCGGAAGTAGAAGTACGCTTCGATAATGTATTTGACACCACCCTTGCAACAACAATTGGCACTAATGGTTGCAAAGTCTCGACCATTGAGCATCTAATGGCAGCCTTTTTCGGGCTGGGCATAGACAACGCAGTGGTTGAGCTTGATGGTCCAGAAGTTCCTATTATGGATGGCAGTGCGGCTCCTTTTGTTTTTCTTATTAAAAGCGGGGACGTCCGGGAACAGAAAAGCCCAAAACAGTTCATCGTTATTAAAAAGCCTTTTAAGGTTGATGACGGCAATCGATCCGTTTGCATATACCCGTCAAAAGAGCTGAAGATCACCTATATGATTGATTTTCAACATCCCCTTTTGAGGAATCAGGAATACGAACTAACCTTTTCCGGCAGGGATTTTGTAAGGGAAATCAGCACGGCTCGAACATTCGGTTTCATGAAAGATGTCGAGACACTCAAAAAAAATGGATTTGCCAGGGGAGGCTCGCTTGATAATGCGGTCGTCATTGATGACTTTAGGATTATTAATGAAGATGGTCTTAGATTTGATAATGAATTTGTAAGGCATAAGATCCTTGATTTTATCGGAGATATTTCTATTGTAGGATCTCCTATTATCGGCCATTTTGTTGTTAAGAAATCGGGTCATTTTCTTAACCAGCACATGCTAAGGAAGCTGATGGAATCAAAGAAACACTGGAAGGTAATGACCTTTAAAACTCCGGAGGAATGTACTAAAACCAATGTAACTATCCCGGCGTTTGGCGCGTTGCAACCCGTGACTGCCTAAACCGCCTGATAAGCCTATCTACATCATACTGACAAAGGGGTCACTAAAACCGTTTTAGGGAAGTGGCCCCTTTCTATTTTCCCCACCTTGTACCATTAAGCGAAAACACTGCATAATCAAGCCCAGCCTGATCAGAGCAACGCATCGATATAGCTTGCATTCCAAGGGGCACTTACGTATTATATCTGCTCAGAATATCCGGTATTTTTATACTAACTGTATTAAATTGCCTTTTCACAAGGAACATCGAATGAGCTGCGCCCCTTTCCCAGGCAACAGGTTAAAAACAGCGTTAGTAATGATTTTTCTTATGGGCTCCCTTCTGGCAACACCGGCCCGGGCAGAAGAAGCGCAATTAACGGATATTGTTGCGACCTCTGCTGGGGAGCATCTCCTGATCTATTTTAGAGTTACGGGCTGTTTTACAGAGGAGATGATAAAGGCCATTGAAAATGGAATCAATACAACCTTCACATTTTTTATAGGGCTTTATGAAGTCAGGGATTTCCAGCGGGACAATAATATTGCTGAGCTGAGAGTGACGCATAGTATCGTGTATGATAATCTCAAAAAGGCTTATAAGGTTCGACTTTCGGAGAGAAATAGTGAAATGATCCTTGTGGAGGATTTCCATGAGGCAAAAAACCTGATGTCGAAAATTGTGGGTGTCAAGCTAACAGGGCTTAATAAATTTCAAAAAGGAAACCGGTACCAGGTCCGCATGATGGCCGAATTAGCCAAGATAAGGCTTCCGTTGTACCTTGATTATGTGCTTTTCTTTTTATCCTTGTGGGATTTTGAAACCGATTGGTACAAGGTAAATTTCACATATTGACTAGTGGGACATCCTCACTTTGATGGGCTGAGCACCTCCCGGGGTTGATCCGGATAATCAGTGATTCTCCTGTTATGAAAAAAAACTATCTACAATCCCAACAAAAAGATCTCAGGAGGCGACGCAGGGAAAGATATCTGATAGCCGTACTGTTAGTCGTGATTTCATTCCTGACTTACCTGGGAGTACGCGTCTTTAATCTGGGGCTGGAACTACCGTTCTCAGGCAGCATTCTTGTTTTCGCCCTCATAAATATCAATGTGATATTGCTCCTTCTCCTCCTCTTTCTCACGGGTCGAAACTTAGTCAAGCTGCTTTTTGAAAGAAGAAAGAACATAATGGGGGCGAAACTCAGGACTAAATTGGTCCTGGCCTTTATGACCCTGTCTCTATTACCGACGATAATTCTCTTTTTTGTCTCTGTGCAATTCATTTCTTTGTCCATCGAATACTGGTTTAACCTCCCTATTGAACAATCTCTGAAAAACTCGGTCGAAATGGGGCGTGACTATTATAAAGGGATTGCCGATGAGATCCTTTCTCTTGGCAACAACTTGAGCCGGGTTATCACCCACGAAGGCTATATGTTGCTTTCCAGGAAGGAAGATCTTGAAAAATTCATCAATGACAAACAGAAGGAATACCACCTGGCTTCCCTATCGATCTTTTCGAACAAGCTGGAACAGAGAACAGTTGCCCAGGACCATCGGATTGATCTCAGTGGTTTTAAAAGGCCGGGTAAGGAAGTCCTGACAAAAACTTTAAAGGAAGGAACGGATTCCCGGTTTATCAAATCTTCCCCCCATGGAGATCTGGTCAGCGGAATTGCCCCTGTGTTTTCAAGGACAGAGTCAAAGGCTGTAGTCGGTATGATAGTTCTGGCAAAATTTGTTCCGGCCAGTTTTGTTAATAGGCTGAAGGTTATTTCGAATGGTCTCCAGGAGTATGAGCAACTCAAGATGTTGAAGAAACCGATAAAGACCAGCCATATGATTACCCTTTCTATTGTTACGCTCCTTATTATTTTTTCATCCGTATGGTTTGGCTTCTATCTGTCCAAGGAAATCACCACCCCCATCAAAGAACTGGCCGAGGGAACGAACCGGATCGCTTCAGGAGACTATGACTTTTTCATTGATCGGGAGGCAAAAGATGAAATAGGGATTTTGGTCAATTCCTTTAACAAAATGACTATGGATCTGAAAACAAGCAAGAATAAGCTTGAGGAGGCCAATAGGGAGCTCATAAAAGGCAATTTTGAGCTGGAACAACGGCGTCTATATATGGAGATTGTCTTAGCCAATGTTGCAGCCGGTGTGGTCTCTGCTGATGCAGATGGAAGAATCCTTACCATCAACAAATCAGCGGAGCAGATGCTGAATATAGAGGCGGAAAGGATTATCGGAAAGAAATACGTGGAGATTCTGTTAGAGGAACATATCAAAATTATTGATGGGTTCCTGGGAGACGAGGGCCTTTTTAAGAAAGGTTTTCTGGAGAAACAAATCAGATTATCTGTGGAGAACAAGACACTGACGCTGCTCGTATATTTGAATGTACTTCGCGATGATCGAGGGAATTACCTTGGCCTCGTCGGCGTTTTCGAGGATTTAAGCGAAATCGAAAAGGCCCAGAGGGTCGCCGCATGGCGGGAAGTGGCAAGACGGATAGCCCATGAGGTCAAAAATCCCCTGACCCCTATCCAGCTCTCTGCCCAGCGGCTTAAGAAAAGATATGGAGAGAAACTGGGCAGTGGTGATGAAAAGGTCTTCCAGGAATGTACTGATATGATCATTAAGCAAGTAGAGGAAATCAAGTGCCTTGTAGATGAGTTCTCGAAATTTGCCCGAATGCCGGCATCTAACCCGGTCCCATCAGATATCCGTAAGATTATTAAAGAAGCTGTGACTCTCTACAGGGAGGCGCAAAAAGATGTGAAACTCATTTTCAGGGATTCAAAGGAAGTGCCTGTTTTTAATCTGGACAGAGAACAGATGAAGAGAGTGATGATCAATTTGCTGGACAATTCAATTGAGGCGATTGATGGTGAGGGAGAGGTCATCATTGATCTCGATTATGACAGGGAGCTTCAAATGGTAAAGATCGAATTTGCTGATAACGGGAAGGGTATATCTCCTGAGAACAAGGAGAAGCTGTTTGAACCGTATTTCTCTACAAAAAAGCAGGGGACAGGCTTAGGCCTTGCCATTGTAAATACCATAATCACGGATCATAATGGATTTATCCGGGTTAAGGACAATAAGCCCAAGGGGGTCAAGTTTATTATAGAACTTCCTGTCAGGGTATGAGTAGTATAGAAAGTGATCTAAAGTGAACTAAAGTGCCTAAAGTGATCTAAAGTTGTAATTTTCTTTAAGAGAACGGTATCGTAATTTAGGGTAATGGGTGTCGTGGTGCACATAAGCGAGGCTGGAGGCTTCTGATAATGGGAGTGACAGGACTGGACTGGAGCCAGGTTCATCAAAAAAAATCTTCAGGTCCTTTGTCTCCTTTTCTGGCTCTTTGTTCCATCTTATACGGCACTGGAGTCAGGCTTCGTTTGTCAGGTTATAAACACAGGCGTTTCAAAAAGAAATCCCTCCCTGGTTTTGTGGTTAGTATTGGCAACTTAACTGCCGGGGG
>Ga0180009_10001150_pt1 | contig 32982 bp, 28 predicted proteins | sample OS_PC_MetaG_FD_123537 | JGI IMG/M metagenome (GOLD analysis project Ga0180009, IMG submission 123537) | Groundwater microbial communities from the Aspo Hard Rock Laboratory (HRL) deep subsurface site, Sweden - OS_PC_MetaG | ecosystem: Environmental > Aquatic > Deep subsurface > Groundwater...
CTGGTGCGCCAGATGGAGGCCGGGACGGTCAAGATGTTCCCCCGGCACGAGATGCTCGACCTGGTGGTCGTGGACGGCAAGGCCCGGGGCATCATCACCCGCGAGCTGACGACCGGCGAGATCAAGCGCTACGAGGCCGACGCCGTGGTCCTGGCCACCGGCGGCTACAGCCCGGTGTTCTACCTCTCGACCAACGCCGTCAACAGCAACGCGACGGCGATCTGGCGGGCCCACCGGCGCGGCGCCCTGTTCTCCAACCCGTGCTACACGCAGATCCATCCCACCGCCGTGCCGCAGCTGGGCGACTACCAGTCCAAGCTCACCCTGATGAGCGAGTCCCTGCGCAACGACGGCCGGGTCTGGGTGCCGCTGAAGCCGGGCGACAAGCGCCGGCCCAACGACATCCCCGAGAGCGAAAGGGACTACTACCTGGAGCGCCGCTATCCGGCCTTCGGCAACCTGGTGCCGCGCGACATCGCCGCCCGGGCCGCCAAGGTCGAGTGCGACAAGGGCAAGTGCGCCTACCTGTCGGGCCAGGCCGTATACCTGGACTTCGCCGAGGCCATCGGCCGGCTGGGCCGGGACGTGGTCGCCGACCGCTACGGCAACCTCTTCGCCATGTACGAGGAGATCATCGGCGACGACCCCTACGAGACCCCGATGATGATCTACCCCGCCCCCCACTACACCATGGGCGGCCTGTGGGTGGACTACAACCTGCAGAGCACCATCGAGGGCCTGTTCGTGGCCGGCGAGGCCAACTTCAGCGACCACGGCGCCAACCGGCTGGGCGCCAGCGCCCTGATGCAGGGCCTGGCCGACGGCTATTTCGTGGTGCCTCGCGTGGTGGCCAGCTACCTGGCCGGCGCCAAGCTCGGCAAGGTCTCGACCGATCACGAGTCGTTCAAGGCCGTCGAGGACGAGGTCCGGGCCAAGATCCAGCGCCTGCTGGCGATCAAGGGATCACGCACGGTGCGGGACATCCACTGGGAACTGGGCCGCACCATGTGGGACAAGGTCGGCATGGCCCGCAACCGCGAGGGTCTCGAGCAGGCCATCGGGACCATCGGCAAGCTGCGCGAGGAGTTCTGGCAGAACCTCAAGCTCACCGGGAGCGACGCCGACCTGAACAAGCAGCTGGAGCAGGCCAACCGCCTGAGCGACTACCTGGAGCTGGGCGAACTGATGGCCCGCGACGCCTTGATGCGCGAGGAATCCTGCGGCGGCCACTTCCGCGACGAGCATCAGACCCCCGAAGGCGAAGCCAAGCGCAACGACGCCGACTTCACCTTCGTCTCTGCCTGGGAATACACCGGCGAGAACCGGGAGCCCGTCATGCACAAGGAGCCCCTGGTCTTCGAGAACGTGGAACTCAAGACCCGCAGTTACAAGTAGAGGAAGGACAGTTCCATGAGCGAGAAAGCCACGAAGAACGGAATGACCATAAAGCTGAAGATCTGGCGGCAGGCCCGGGGCGCCCGTTCCGGCGGGTTCATCGAGTACGTCAAGAAGGATGTCGTGGTCGAGATGTCCCTGCTGGAAGTGCTCGACCTGGTCAACGAGGAGCTCGTCGCCAAGGGCGAGGAAGCCATCGAATTCGACTCGGACTGCCGCGAGGGCATCTGCGGCACCTGCGGCCTGGTCGTCAACGGGGTGGCCCACGGGACCCACGCGGGGACGACCACCTGCGAGATCCGCATGCGCCAGTTCCGCGACGGCGACACCATCACCATCGAACCGTTCCGCGCCAAGCCCTTCACGATCATCAAGGATCTGGTCGTCGACCGCACGGCCTTCGACCGGATCCAGCAGAAGGGCGGCTTCGTCTCCATGAACGTGGGCTCGGCCCCCGACGGCAACGCCGTGCCCATCCCCAAGGATGCGGCCGACTGGGCCATGGACGCGGCCTCCTGCATCGGTTGCGGCGCCTGCGTGGCGGCCTGCCCCAACGCCTCGGCCTCGCTGTTCGTGAGCGCCAAGATCAGCCAGTTCGCCGTGCTGCCCCAGGGCGATCCCGAGCGGTCCCGGCGGGCTTTGCTGATGATCGCCCAGATGGACGAGGAAGGTTTCGGGGACTGCTCCAACCACGGCGAGTGCGAGGCTGTCTGTCCCAAGGAGATCTCGATCCAGAACATCGCCAAGATGCGGCGTGAATTCATCATGGCGGCCTTCAAGGGCTGACCTGCGGATTCCGGCCGTCGATTCCGGGCGTCCTTCTCGAGGGCGCCCGGTTTTCGTTTCCCCCCCGACGCTTCCCGCTGTCACCCCGGCTCCGCATCCCCTATGATCACCGGGACGCCGCTTCCCTTCGCCTGGATGAACGAATCGGGGCCATGGATATTTTCCGGACAATCCGCCGTGCGGCCTTTCTCCTCCTGCCGGTCCTGGCGGCCCTGCTCGTCCTTCCGGCCTGCGCCCCCGATGCACCGGGCGGCGGTATGTTGCACGCCGTCGAGGATTCCGGCCTGCCGGACGAGGGCGACACCTACGGCGCCACCGTGCTGGACTGGAACGGGGACGAATTGCCCGACCTGCTGGTCTCCCGCCACGCCGACCGGGCCGTCCTCTACCTGAACCGGGGCGGACTACGCTTCGCTGCGGAGCCCCTGCCGTCCGGTCTGCCCGACCGGCAGCCCGACCACCACGGATCTGCGGGGTGCGATTTCGACCGGGACGGGGACTGGGACGCGTTCGTGGGCGTGGGTTCCGACTCGGGATACGGCGAGGGCGTCAACCAGATCTGGGTGCGGACACCCGCCGGCTGGCGCCTCGACGCACGGGCGGGCCACGACCTCCCGGGCGATCCGGTGGGACGGGGACGGGGCGCGGTCTGGGCCGATCTCGGCGGCGGTCCCGAACCCGAACTGCTCGTCTTCAACTACCAGAGCCCGCCCCGTCTCCTGTCCCCCACCGATCAGGGATGGGTGGATCTCGGCGGCTGGCTGCCCTGGGCTCCGCCCGTTCCGCAGGACCGTCCGGGCGGCCGCATTCCCGGGCCGAGGGAACGGGCCCGATCCCCCTGGATCCACAACGGGGCGACCGCCGACCTGGACGGGGACGGCCGGTGCGATCTGCTGGCCCTGGGCCGTCCCGGCTGGGCCGGCCTGCTGCTGAACACCGGCCGGGGGTTCGCCGAGGCCACCGAGCGGTCCGGCCTGGGACCCGCGGTCTGGCCCCTGGTGCCCCACCACGCCGCAGCCGGGGACCTCGACGGCGACGGCGACCCGGACCTGGTCCTCTGCGGTCCGGCCGCCGGCCTCCAGGGCGCCGCCGCCGAGGGCCCGCCTGTCCTGTGGATCAACGAATCGGTTCCCGGGAGGCCGCGGTTCCGTCCCCTCCCCGTCCCTTCGGCTGCGGGCGCGCGAGCCTGGGCCTCGGCCCTGGCCGACCTCGACAACGACGGGGTGAATGATCTGCTTCTCGTGCAGCATCCGGAAGCCGATGGGGATCGGCCCCTCCTGATCCTGCAGGGCGCCGCCGGGGCCGCCTTCTCCGACGTGACGGCCCTCTGGGGAAGCCCCGGCGAGCCGGGGGCTGCAGCCGAATCGGTGATCGCCGCCGACTTCGATCTGGACGGGGACCTGGACCTGCTGCTCCTGGCGGGCGGGGACTACCGGACGCCGGTATCCCGGCCGGCCGGGCTCATCCTCGCGGAGAACCGGACCTCCGGTCGCGGGCTGACCCTGGAACTCGCGGCGACCGCCTCGCCGCCCCACGGTCTCGGCGCCGTGGTCACCCTCGAGGGCGACCCGCCGCAGGTCGTCCGGCAACAGGCCACCGTCCACAACGTGAGCTCGTCCATCCTGCCGGTGCACTTCGGGATCGGGGACCGGGCCGGGCCCTTCCGGGTACGGGTGGAATGGCCCGCCGGGTCGGCCACCGTCCACGAGATCCCCCACGCCGGCGCCGCCTTCCGGCTGCACGAGGACCGACCCGAGCCTGAACCGATCGCCGGGAGGTCGCCATGAGTCGGGGTCTGGCCCTGGGGCTGGCGATCCGGCTGGCGGTCTGGCTGGCTGTCGGGAGCGCAGTCGCCGCCGAGCCGGCTGTCCGACCGGACGGGTCGGGAAACCACCCCACCATCCAGTCCGCCCTCGATGCCGCGGCCGATGGTGACGTGATCCGTCTGGCCCCGGGGATCTACGGCGGCCCCGGCAACCTGGATCTGGACTTCCGCGGCAAGGCCGTGACCCTGCTGGGGGACGAAGCGGCGCCGGAGACCTGCGTCCTCGACCTGGGAACCGCCCCGGCGGGAACGGCCGGCCGGGCCCTCTTCTTCCACACCTTCGAGACCAGGGATTCCCAGATCCGCGGCCTGGCGTTGATCGGCGGGGACGTCCCCGCGCATCCCGAGTCCCAGGGCCTCGGCGGGGCGGTCCTGTGCCTGGGCGCCTCCCCCACCTTCGTGGCCTGCCTGTTCCGGGGGAACTGGGCCCTCAACGGCGGCGCCGTGGCCATCCAGAACGGCGCTCCCCTGTTCCGGGACTGCCGGTTCCAGCAGAACTCGGCCGAGATCGGCGGGGCGGTCTTCAGCAATCCCGGCGATCCCGAGTTCTCCGGTTGCACCTTCGCCGGCAACACCGCCGCCCGGGGCGGGGGCCTGTCGGGCATGGGCGGCACGGTGAGGATCGCCGGCTGCGTGTTCTACGCCAATTCCGCCACCCAGGGCGGAGCCGTGGCGGCGGACCGGAGCGCCGTCCTCATCCTGGATTTCAGCCTGCTGGACAACAACTTCGCCAGCTTCGGGGGCGCGGTGTTCGTCCAGGCGGCCGGCGTGGAGGTCCGCCAGTCCACCCTGGCCTGGAACTCGGCCGGCAGCGGCGGCGGGCTCCATCTGGGAGCGGGGGCCCAGGCCCGCCTCCGGCAGACCCTGATCACCGGAGGCGTGCGCGGGGCGGCCTTCGGCGCCGAGGGGTCCGTGACCCTGGACGTCGCCTGCTGTCTGGTCTGGGGGAACGCGGGGGGGGACTGGACCGGCCCCGCCGCGCACCTGGCAGCGACGGCGGGCAATCTGGAGCAGGATCCGCAGCTGCAGGACCCCGGCGCACGCGACTTCAGACCCCGGCCCGGATCCCCCTGTCCGATCCAGGAGTGCGGGGCCATCGGCGCCTTCCGGTAGGATCCGCCGTCAGTCCGCGCCCTGCTCGGTGCGGGCGATGATCTCGTCCTGCAACGCCCGGTCCAGGTTGTTGAAGTAGTCGCTGAAGCCGGCCACGCGCACGATCAGGTCGGCGTAATCCTCGGGCTTGCGCTGGGCCTCGCGCAGGGTCTCGCGGCCCACGACGTTGAACTGGATGTGGTGGCCGTCCAGGGCGAAATAGCCTCGCACCAGGCCGGCCAGGACTTCCAGCCCCTTCTCCCCCTCCAGGATCGCCGGCGTGAACTTCTGGTTCAGCAGGGTTCCCCCGGTGCTCAGGTGATCCATCTTGGCCGCCGAACGGATCACCGCGGTGGGTCCGCGGCGGTCGGCGCCCTTGTTGGGAGAAATCCCCTCGGGCAGGGGCAGACCCGCCCGGCGCCCGTCGGGCAGGGCCCCGATCACCGACCCGAAATACACGTGGCAGGTGGTCGGCAGCATGTTGATGCGATAGGCGCCGCCCTTGCGGTTGGGCCGCCCGTCGACCGCATCGCGGTAGGCTGCGAAGGCCAGGCGCATCAGGTCGTCGGCGCGGTCGTCGTCGTTGCCGTACTTCGGGGTGCGGTCTCGCACGAGGCGCAGGATGCGGTCGTGGCCCTGGAAGTCGTCCGCCAGGGCCGCCAGCAGTTCCGCCATGGTGAACGACCGCTGGTCGAAGACGTGGGTCTTCAGCACCGCCAGGCTGTCGGCCATGCTGCCGATGCCCACGCCCTGGACGTAGCTCGTGTTGTACCTGGCCCCGCCGGCGTTGTAGTCCTTGCCGGCGGCGATGCAGTCATCGATGACCACCGAGAGGAAGGGCGCGGGCATGTGCCGGGCGTACAGGTCCTCGATGACGTCGTTGCCCTCCATCTTGATCCCGATGAAGTGCTCCAGCTGGACCCGAAAGGCCTCCCAGAACTCCTCGAAGGACCCGAATCCTGCGGCCGGGCCGGTCACCGGCCCCAGTTGCTTGCCGGTGCGCGGATCGCGTCCGTCGTGCAGGGTGATCTCCAGGATCTTGGGCAGGTTGAAGTACCCGGTCAGGATGTAGGCTTCCTTGCCGAAGGCGCCGGTTTCCACGCAGCCGCTCGTGCCGCCGCAGCGCGCGTCCTCCAGCGTCTTGCCCATGCGCACCATCTCCTCCACCACCGCCTCGGCGTTGAAGAACGAGGGCTGGCCCCAGCCCCGGCGCGCGATGGCGCAGGCGCGCTTGAGGAAGCGGTCGGGATTCAGGCGGCTGACCTGCACGTTGCTCGACGGCTGCAGCAGCCTCATCTCGTCCACGACGTCCAGCACCAGGTAGGACACCTCGTTGACGCCGTCGCGGCCGTCGGCGGTCACCCCCCCGCTGCCGATGTTGGCGAAGTCGGTGTAGGTGCCGCTCTCCTTGAGGGTCACCCCGACCTTGGGAGGGGCCGGCTGGTTGTTGAACTTGACCCAGAAGCACTGCAGGAGCTCCTCGGCCTGTTCCCGGGTGAGCGTCCCGGCCGCCAGTTCGCGGGAGTAGAAAGGCTCGAGGTGCTGGTCGAGGCGGCCGGGGCTGAAGGCGTCCCACACGTTCAGCTCGCTGATCACGCCCAGATGGACGAACCAGTACGTCTGCAGGGCCTCGGCGAAGGTGCGGGGGGCGTGGGCCGGAACGCGGTCGCAGCGGGCGGCGATGGCTTCGAGCTCGCCTCGCCGGCCGGGGTCGGGTTCGGCCTCCGCCAGCTCCCGGGCGTGGGCCGCGTACCGCCTGCCGAGGATCATGACCGCATCGCAACAGATGGCCATGGCCCGCCACTGGTCCCGCCTGGCCTGAGCCGCCTCGTCCTTTCCCGTCTCTGCCGCGATCCTGGCCTCGATGGCCCCCTTGAAGTCCGCGAATCCCCGCTCGTAGATCTTGCCGTCGGCCACGGTGTGGCCGGGGGCCCGCTGCTCCATGAACTCGGTGAAGATGCCCGCCGCGTAGCAATCCTTCCAGGCCGGCGTCATCCGCTGCAGGATGCGCTCGCGCATGGACCGCTCCCGCCAGAAGGGGATGATGGTCTCTTCCTGCAGGCGGCGCATCCTGTCGTCCACCCTGAAGGAGATCCGGTCCCGCACGTCCATGACCTGCAGATCCTCGAGGGTGTGGCAGCAGAGCTCGGGGTAGGTGGGGGTCAGGGCGGGGGCTTCCCCGCGCTCCCCGACGATCAGTTCCCCCTCGCCGATCCACAGGGTGCGGCGCTCCATCAGGTGCTTGAAGGCCAGGGCGCGCAGGACCGGCGCCGGTTCGGCGCCCTCGAACTCCAGGTAGGCCTCGTGGATCAGGCGGGCCCGCTCCGAGCTGATGGCCGGCACGGCGCGCAGGCTTTCTTCCCTGAGCTTCCTGACCCTCTCGTTCACCGCTCAGCCTCCGGTGGTGACGGCCAGACCGGCCTGGGCGAACCGGGCCCGGATGCGGTCCAGATCGACCGGTTCGAGACCGGGGACCTCGCCCAGGGACCATGACCGTCCCACCTGGGGAGCCTTGCCGCGGCCCAGCTGGTGGAAGGGCAACAGATCGACGCGGTTCAGCCCGTGCAGGCGCAGGAAGGCCAAGGTGGCCTCCAGGTTGGCGTCGTCGTCGTTGACCGTGGGAATGACGGGGATGCGCACCACGACCGGATCCCCCCGCCGCGCCAGCCGCTCCAGGTTCTCGAGGACCGGTCTGTTCGAGGCGCCGGTCTGCTCCCGGTGGCGTCCGGCGTCCATCAGCTTCAGGTCGTAGAGGAAGAGGTCGACCAGGGGCAGCACCCTGGTGAAGTGACTCCAGGGCAGGCATCCCGCCGTGTCCACGGCGGTGTGCAGCCCGCGCTCCCGGCAGGCCGTCAGGGCCTCGACCAGAAAATCGATCTGGGCCATGGCCTCGCCCCCGCTGAACGTCACTCCGCCGCCGGTGGGGCCGTAGAAGGGGAGGTCGCGGCCGGCCTCGTCCGCCACCTCGACCGGGGTCATCATCCGGCCGGCGATGGTGCGGCCTTCCTGGGGACAGGACTCGGTGCAGGTCCCGCAGGCGGTGCACAGGTCGCCTCGCGTCACGGGACCGCTTGCGGTCATGGTCACCGCCCCGCTGGGGCAATGGTCGACGCAGGCCCCGCACGCCGTGCAGAGCTCGATCTTGACCAGGGGCTGGGCGGAGAAGGACTGGCCCTCGGGATTGTGGCACCAGCGGCACTCCAGGGGGCAGCCCTTGAGGAAGACGGTGGTGCGGATGCCCGGACCATCGTGCAGGCTGAAGCGCTGGATGTTGAAGACCAGACCGGTGGTCAAGATCGGTCCTCGATTCGGTTGCTGATAAGGAGCCAGTCGGCTGGTTGGAATATAGCACACGAGGGTGGCGCGGGGTACCGCGAGGGGGCGTAACCGGTTCCTTATCGCCGGATTGCCGTGTTTTTTTGATAATTTATTCGACGGTCGGGCGCCGGTAGACCGCGAAGAAGTGGGGAACCGGGGGATCCTGGTCGTCGTCGTAAGACCTCATCGCCATTTCCTCCAGACCCGCACGCCTGAATCCGTCGATCTCCTCACGGTCCATGGCCACCGGAAAGGCATCCTCCTGGTCGCCGGTCCGTCGGCTGCGGCAGGATACCAGCACCACACCCCCCGGGGCGGTTAGGTCCGCGATCGACAGCAGGGCCCGCGCCCGATTCTCTCCCGTCAGGATCTGGATTGTGTTGCATTCGTAGACGAGGTCGAACCCCCGATCCCAACCGGGCGGATGGTCAAAGAGGTCCGCTTCCTGGTATTCCACACGCGACCCGGGATATCTCTTCCGGCACATGGCGATGGCGGAGGGTGAAATATCGAAGGCCAGCACCCGGTAACCGTACTTGGCCAGCAACTCGGCATCATCACCGAGACCGCACCCGATGGTGATTGCACGGGACCCGGCCGGATGGGCGAAACGATCCAGCCACTCCACCAGTTGCGCGTTGGGAGCCAGGTCGGCCCAGTAGATCTTGTGGATATCGCCCCCGGACCGGGCGTAGAACTCCTCGAACCACCCGTCCGGATCACCCTTTTCCGCATAGGCGCGCGCCAGCCTGATTGTCGCGTCCTTCGAGTGGTCCATGGCCGCCTCCGGGAGGAAGAAAGGCCCGCCCTCCACAGGCGAGCCTTGGTCCAGGATAAAACCGCCCCCCCGGTCCGGCCACCCCGGGGGATGGTTCAGGGGCTTGCCCAGACCGGGAGTGCAAAGCGGGCATTCAGCGCGGGCACATCCAGGTCCCCCAGCCGCATGGGGGTCACGGTGATCCATCCCGCGCGCTGCTTGGCGACGTCCCCCTCCGCAGGTTGATCGTCCCCGTCATCGAACCACCAGCGCTGCTTCCAAATGCGCCGGCCCTGGTCGTCGGTTCCCCCGGGCTCGAAGGCGTCGTGAAAGACCTCGTTTCCAGGGGCCGCCCAGCAGACGCCCTGCACCCGGTCAGCGGGGCCGTCGGGGAAGTTGACGGACAGGTACCGGCCGGGTTCCAGGCTCTCGGCCACGACGCCGGAAGCCAGTTCCACGCACCAACCCGGCACCGCGGCCAACATGGTCGGATCGTCCGGATCGAGGTTGGAAAAGGCGATCGCGGGTACGCCCAGCTGGGTGGCCAGGCGAGCCGCCCCGATGGTGCCCGAGGCCAGGTAGGCGTCGGCCAGGTTGGGTCCGCTGTTGATGCCGCTGAGGACGAGATCCGGCAGATCGTCCTCCATCATTCCTGTCAATGCCAATAGAACGCAATCGCCGGGGAAGCCGTCCACCCCCCAGGCCTCGATGCCGGGACCAAGATCGCGGGACTCGACGGCCACCTCGTGGCGCTGGAAGGCCGAGACGTAGTTCGTGGATCCGCTGCAGTTGCCCAGGGGAGCCACGACGACCACCTCGGCCACTTCGGCGAAGGCCTGCGCCAGGGCGACGAGGCGGGGGTCATCGATCCCGTCGTCGTTGGTGATCAGGACGCGGTCGAACCAGGGCTCGGCGACCGTGGCGGGAGGGACGGCGGCCAGGATCAGAATGAGGGTCAGAGCACTGCGCATCATGGATTCTCCAACCTCCGGGGGGAAGGGCATCAGGAAAAAAAAAAGGTACGGCTACCCGGGGCAATCCGTACCTTCCATCAAGAACCAGGGCAAGAACTACTTGCCGCCCTTGTCCTCGGTTGATTTCTCGGGAACCACGCGAATGGTCTGGACGGTGGGGTTCTCGCCGGTGGAGACGTTCCCGGTGAAGCTGTTGTACTTCACCATGTTCTTCTCGACGATGATGTTCCCCTGTCCGTCGCTGGAGATGTTGGTCACGAACGGTCCTGCGGTGGAGCAACCGGAGACGGCGACGGCCAGGCCGGCGAGTGCAAGCAGAACCAGGGTGATCTTCGCATGCCTCATCATGTTCCCCTTCTTTGGATTGAATGTCGGGCCACCCTCCCCGGAGGGAGGGGTACATGGTATCCGGTCGATGGACCATGGATCACCGGAACCTATCATCCCGGTCACGGTCCATCAAGGCCGGCCGGTTCCGAAACGGAAAAACGCGGATGGCCCTGAAAAGGCCAGGGCCGCCTCCCCGAAGGGAGACGGCCCCTGGCGCTCCCGATCCGGGTCAGCGATAGAGGGTCTTGATCGCGCCGAAGGACTGGGCTTCGCTCGGCACGGTGCAATCGGAGATGTCGATGGTCATGCTGTAGATGATGCCGCTGACCACGAAGGCCGCATCGCGGTTGTAGACCTGCAGGTAGTTGGTACCGCAGTGGATCAGGGCCGCGACGTCCGTCGGGCCGGCCACGGTCTGGACCGCGTAACTGCCGGTGTTGATGCTCGGCGTCACCGCGACGCCGTTGAGATAGACGCCGTCGAGGTTGGGACCGCCGTAGATGCCGTCGCCGATGGCGTCGTCGCCCGACCAGCAGAAGGTCATGAAGGCCTTCTGGATGCAGCAGGTCTGCACGTCGAACGCCTGGCAGTAAAGAGCCGTGGCCGGCGTCCCGAAGGGATCGGTTCCGATCCACTGGGCCTGAGGATCGCAGGCCAGTTGCTGCAGCCAGGCCGGGTGCGGGTTGATGACGATGGCGGGGCGCGACGAGCAAGCGGCCGCGAAGTCGGCGGACGTGAACGACGCCGCCGACAAGGGGGTTCCCCCGCTGCCCAGAAGCATGTTGATCTGGGGGTCGGGGCTCCCGATGGGCGCGTTGCCGCTGCGCAGGGAGACGGTTTCGGCGTCGGCGACGCCGGCCAGGGCGATGGCGAGAAGAAACAGGATCAGGAATGACGCCGCCCCGAGCATGCGAAAGACACATTGACTCGAACGAGACATGATCGGACCTCCGCAAAGATGGAATGTAAGCCGGGAAGAGCGCCAATGACCGCGGGAAAGAAACTGGGTCATTTGGGTCCCGATTACCATATTCAAATTTTCACATCTTTTCAATGGGAATTATTTTTCTCCTGTTTCCTGTCCGATCACGAGCCGCTTTCCGGGTGACAAATCCCGACGGGGTCGGCATCCTCTCCCCGGCCCCCCATGACCACGAATACGCCAGGAGAAGCCATGAGCACGACGATTTCCCGCCGCACCTTCGTCAAGTCGGTCGCCCTGACCGCCGGCGCCCTGGGGTACTTCGGCCTGACCGGCCGCTCGCCGGTGGCGCTGGCCGCCGGCCCCCGCAACATGTGCGGATTCGCCGCTCCGCCCCTGGACCGGGTCCGGGTCGGGGTGGTCGGCCTGGGCATGCGGGGCCCCGGAGCCGTCGAACGGATGGCCAAGATGCAGGACGTGGACATCGTCGCCCTGTGCGACATCCGGCCGCAGGGCGTGGCGGAGTCCCAGGAGATCCTGGCACGTCACGGCCGCCGTTCCGCCCGGGAATTCACCAGGGGCCCGGAGGACTGGCGCAACCTCTGCCAGCTGGACCTCGACCTCGTGTACATCGCCACCCCCTGGGACTGGCACGTGCCCATGGCCGTGGGCGCGATGCAGGCCGGCAAGCACGCCGCGGTCGAGGTGCCCGCCTCCACCACCCTGGACGGCTGCTGGGAACTGGTCGAGACCAGCGAGAGCACCGGCAGGCACTGCATGATGCTGGAGAACTGCTGCTACGACTTCTTCGAGCTGATGACCCTGAACATGGTCCGCCAGGGCCTTTTCGGCGAGCTGACCCACGCCGAGGGCGCCTACATCCATTCCCTCGTGGAGTACATGCAGCCCCAGCCGGGACAGGAGATCTACCAGGGCAACTGGCGCATCCAGCACAACCTCGAGTCCAACGGCAACCTCTACCCCACCCACGGCCTCGGGCCCGTCGCCCAGTGCCTGGACGTCAACCGCGGCAACCGGTTCGAGTACCTGACGAGCATGTCCAGCCGGCAGGCGGCCTTCACCGAGCACGCCCGCCTGACGGACAACGAGCAGTTCGCCGACCTGCCCTCCTATCGCGGCGACATGAACACCACGCTGATCAAGTGCGCCCGCGGGGAAACCATCATGGTCCAGCACGACACGAGCACCCCGCGCGCCTACAGCCGGATCCACCTGGTGCAGGGATCGCGCGGCATGGCCCGCAAGTGGCCCCGCAAGGGCGTGTGCCTCCACAGCAAGGGCCACCGCTGGCTCGACGACGAGGAGATGAAGGAACTCGAGGCCCGATACCAGCACCCCCTCACCCGGACGATCGGCGACGTCGCCCGCAAGGTCGGGGGTCACGGCGGCATGGACTTCATCATGGACTACCGGCTGATCTACTGCCTTAAGAACGGACTGCCCCTGGACCAGGACGTCTACGACGCCGCAGCCTGGAGCGCGGTGGCGCCTCTCAGCTGCGCATCCGTCGCGGACAGGTCCGATTCCCTCGAGGTGCCCGACTTCACGCGCGGTTCCTGGCGGACCAACCGGCCTCTGCAGATCGTGGACGTGGACCCCTCGCTGCTGCCCCTGCTGGCCGTCAGCGAGGTCGGAGAGCAGCTCGAGGTCCGGTAGGGCCATCTTCATCGTGTTGGCCGGCAACGGCTTATCATTTAAATGATTTTCTGGACATTTTCAGGATAAATTTGGTATTATTTTAGAAGAACGAGAATCCCCCGATCCAGGTCCTCCAGCAGGAAACGAGATGGCCGCGTGACCCATCCCGACCAGAAAAGTGCGCCGGTTTCGGACCGGCCGGCGTCCGGCCTGGCTTCCGCCAGCGGAACCCGGGGCAAGTGGCTCTATGCCGGCGTGGCCCTGTCCTCCATCGTCGTGCCGACCCTCGGCTCGATCTACGCTCTCTTCCTTCTCCTGACTGATGGCATCTCGGCCCTCGATCTGGCCATGCTCGTGTTCTTCTACGTCTTCACCGTCCTGGGCATCGAGCTGGGCTATCACCGCTACATGACCCACCGGTCCCTGAAGATGAAGCCCTTCCTCAAGAAGCTGATGATCATCGCCGGGGCCATGAACGCCGACGGCCCTCCCCTCTGGTGGGCGGCCATCCACCGCCGGCATCACCTGCACTCCGACAATCCCGGTGATCCGCACTCGCCCAACACTCCCCACCGGGGATTCGCCGGCTGGTGGCATGCCCACATCGCCTGGATGCTCAAGCCCGAGCACACCGCCGCCGAGACCGAGGCCTACGCCAAGGACCTCCTGCGCGACAAGGACATCCTGCGGATCGACCGCATGTTCCTCTTCTGGATCCTGGTGGGTCTGCTGGTCCCGGCAGTGATCGGCGGCCTGGGCACCGGCACCCTGCACGGCGCCTGGACCGGCTTCATCTGGGGCGGCCTGGTGCGGATGTGCCTGGCCCAGCACGCCCTGTGGTGGGGCATCGTCACGCTTTGCCACACCATCGGCACCCGACCCTTCACCACGACGGACCTGAGCCGCAACAACGTCCTGGTCGCCATCCTGTTCCTCGGCGACGGCTGGCACAACAACCACCACGCGTTTCCCGCCTCGGCAAAGGTGGGCCTGCGCTGGTGGGAGTTCGATCCCACCTGGTGGGTGATCGCGCCCCTGAAGTCCCTGGGCGTGATCTGGGACGTCAACGTTCCCACCGAGCGGCAGATCGAGGCCCAGTACCGGCGTCCCCGGCGGTCCTCCACCGACGCCGTCCCTTCCTGACAGGATCCCTGTATTACCGTATCTTCATGGCGCCGTTCGAATCCTTCGGGATAACAGGCGCAGCGGGCGCTGCGGGCAAGCCAGTAATCGAAGGCGGCCCCGGGTTTCCCCGGGGCCGCCGTCATCCCCATCCCGTCGCAGCTACTTCAACAACGCGAGCTTGATCCCCCGCATCCGGTCCGCCGCGAACACGCGGCAGAAGTAGACGCCCGAGGACACCCCCGCGCCGGCGTCGTCCCGGCCGTCCCACAGGACCGTCCGCGACCCGGCGCGCTGCTCGCCGTCCACCAGGGTCCGCACCTTCCGGCCCTTGAGGTCGTACACCGCCACCAGCACGTGGCCGCCCCGGGGCAGGTGGTAGGTGATGTTCGTGGTCGGGTTGAAGGGGTTGGGCCAGGCCGAATCGATGGCCAGTTCGCGCGGGACCTCGTTCCCGTCGGGAACGAAGTCGCCCCCGCCGCTGGGGTCGTCCACGGCCAGGACCGCATCGGTGCTGGTGCGGATGCGGATGGTCCCGTCCACCCCGTAGGATTCCAGCGTCGACCAGGCCGAGCCGTTGAAGCTGTAGTAGCTCGCGTCGGTCGCGGTCACCCCGTCCGCGTCCGCGGCCAGGGGGTACTGGTAGGAGCCGTTCTGGAACTGCACCGCCACGTAGACGGTCTGGCCGGCGCCGACGTTCAGGGGCGCGGCCAGCTCCACGAAGTGGTAACCCGGCTCGGCGAAGCTGTGGTCCACGCTCGAGGCCACGAGGTTGCTGAGCGTGCCGCCCGAGAAGGTCGAGTAGATGAAGACGTCCACGTCGGGCGTGACGTCCGTGGTCCAGAATTCCACCCGGTGGACCTTGGTCTCGGCCGGGGCGGTGAACTTCTCCATCCCCCACAGGGTCAGGCCGACCCCGCCGAACGCGCTGGTGAATCCGCCCTCGTCGTGATAGAGCACGTCCATGTCGGGATCCGCCGGCATCAGGGCCTTGACGAAGCTGGAGTACATCCCCACGCTGGCGGACCCGTAGGCGATGTAGCAGTACCCGCCCTCCGAGCCGTAGCCGCAGGCCCCCCCCCAGCTGGTCCCCCAGCTGTTCTTCACGATCCAGGCGCCCGTCCCGCCGGCGTGGGCGATCGCATCGTCCCAGCCCACGATGACCACCGAATGATTCGGCGTCTCGGTGCCGGTGTAGTAGAGGGCTCCGGTCCCGTTGTATGCGCTGATCGTGTTGCGCCAGGTGGGATTGGCATCGTCACCGGCGAACAGGGTGGTGTGGATCGGGCCGTAGTCCAGGAGGTACTGCTTGATGACGGCCGCCGCCGGCACGGTGGCCCCGCTGATGGTGGAGAAATCCAGCACCGCCCACTGGGGGATGCAGCCGATGGTGCAGGTCACGTCGACCGGATCGTAGGGATCGCAGGTCTCGTCGACCGCACCGACCGTGGCCAGGTAGTGCATGATGCGGTACTGGTTGCCCCCGTCACAGCTGGAACCCTGATAATGGCACTCCTTCATGCTGTTCTCGGAGAGGTCGGTCACCCCCAGGGCGCTGCGGGCGATCTTCGACTCGAGATCGGCCGCCGAGCTGAACGCATAGCAGGCCCCGCACTCGCCCTGGTTCTTGACCGGGGTCACCCAACCGAGGGGCCTGGTGTCGTAGGATGCGGGCAAGCTCTTGTCCGCCCTCAGGTTGGCGGTAACCGCATCGGCGTAATGGGCGGTCTGGAACCGGGGGGGGACGAATCCCCCGCCCTCGCCGGAAATCTCGGGACCCGCAGCCTGGTCGAGATGGGGAAGGAGGGGCTGGTTACCGGCCAGAGCCTTCCCGGAACCTGTGACCACGGTCATCAGGCTGACCGTCAGGATCAAAAAACCGACGGCCGCGGTCGGCCTGGAATGAGTCAACACATTGAACCTCTTCGACATCGTGAGCCTCCATCATCCGGTCCGGGCGGCCCTGGGGCCGCCAACGATTCACGACGGTATTTTCGACCGTACAAGCAAGATCTGAACCTGAATCCCGGCACCTGCGGAATTCGGACTCCGCGCCTTGACGCGGGCCCCCGTCCGGGAAATACTCCGTCCAGAAGGACTGTCATCCATGATCGCCCGCCGGGAAGCGGGCCGCCACCACGGGAAGGATCGTTTCATGTCCAAGCACATCGATGTCCTGCTGCTGCTCGCCCTTCCGGCCAGCGGCAAATCCGAAGCCCGCCGCTACCTGGCCAGCCTGACCCCCGAGCAGTGCCACGAACAGTTCGGCATCGGGCACACCGTCCAGCTCGACGACTTCCCCTACGTGCACATCATGCGCCGGGTGAGCGACGAGCTGACCACCCGGGGACACGAGGGGGCCTTCTTCATCTCGCCGGCCCTGCCGTTCCGCAACCCGATCGACTGGCTCACCCTGATCGAGCTGATCAATGAGGACTACGACGACGTGGTCCACAAGCGCCGGCCGGCCCCCGAGTCCGCGGCGCTGTGGCTGTTCGATAGGATCGACGCCGCCCGGGTCCGGGCCGGCGGCGAACCGGTGATCAGCACGCTGCCCGCCGATCTGCGCGCCGAGATCGCCGGTCCCATCGAGGACGAGGCCCGCACCCTGCTCAGGGACAAGGTGGCCGAGGTGACCGACGACCTGAAGGGCAAGACCGTGGTCATCGAGTTCGCCCGCGGCGGCGCAGACGGCTCTCCGATGCCCCTGCCCCGTCCCTTCGGCTACCTCCACAGCCTCGGTCAGCTCAGCCCGGCCATCCTCGAGAAGGCCAGCATCCTGTACATCTGGGTCACGCCCGAGGAATCCCGGCGCAAGAACCTCGCACGCACCGATCCCAACGACCCGGGCAGCATCCTGCACCACGGGGTGCCCAATGCGGTGATGTACGGGGACTACGGCTGCGACGACATGGCCTGGCTGCTGGAGCGGTCCAGCAAACCGGACACGGTGCAGGTCGACAAGGACGGCCGCAGCTACTTCCTGCCCCTGGGCCGCTTCGACAACCGGGTGGACAAGACGTCCTTCATCCGGGAGGACAAGGAGAAGTGGTCGGCAAAGGACGTGGCCGCCCTCCAGAAGGGCATGCGCGAGGCCTTCGACCAGCTCGAACACGGATCGGAGTGACCGTTCCGGGGACCGGACCGGACGAGGCGCCCCCCTTCCGGGGCGCCTCTTTTCAGATGAACCAGCGCGTGTAGATCCAGACCAGGCCGAATCCCACCAGGAAGACGATCCCCGCCCTGCAGTACCAGATCATCGCTGCCGCCGGACGCGCGGCCCGGGGTACCGTTTCCAGGAACATCACCCTGAGGTTCAGCACCGCGACCAGGGGCGCCGTCAGGAAGGCCACCACCGTGGCCACGTCGACCAGGGCCTGCATCCCCTGGATGAACCGGCCGATGATCAGCACGGCGAGGACGAGTTGCAGGACCAGGAAAAGGTGGTACAGCTTGCGCCGCGGTGCGGCCCCCTCGGCGCCGCCCCGGCCCGCCAGGAGCAGCAACCCGCTGCCCAGGGTGCGGGAATAGCCGTCCATGACCGTCAGGGTGGTCGAGAACATGGTGATGAAGGCCACCAGGGCGATCACCGGGCGGGTCCAGGCGCCCAGGGTGCCCGTGTACATCTCGATCAGCTGCTGGCTGAAGACCAGGCCCGAAGCCGAGAACTCCACTCCGGTGCCGTGCATCACCAGGGCTCCGAACGAGAGGAACGCCACCGCCAGGACCACCGTCGCCGCGTAGCCCAGGTTGAAGTCCAGCATGGCCTGAGCCCGGGAGGGGCGCGTGACGTCACCCCGGTGCTTCTCGAGGATCCACAGGGAAGACCAGGCGCCGATGTCCAGGGGAGCCGGCATCCAGCCCATGAGCGCCAGCAGGAAGGTCACGCCCCCCGCGGACCAGAGGGCCGGATCCACCCACCGGGGATCCCCCGCCGGACCGTGGGCGAAGGCGACGGCCACCGCGACCAGGGTCAGGATGCCCAGGATCAGCACCATCACCTTCATGCCGGTGTCGAGCAGGCGGTAATGGCCGGCGCTCAGCATGATCGCGATCACCACCAGGAGCCCCAGGCTCAGCCAGGTCAGCGAGAGGTCCAGCCCCAGCAGGGCCCCCGCCAGGCCCGCGGTGACGATGGTGACCGCGGCGGTGGTGATGAACGAACTGAGCGTGACGATGGTCATGAAGGCCACCAGGGCCCAGGTCCCCAGGCGGCGGTAGCCCTCCAGGAGGCTCTCGCCCGAGGCCACCGTGTAGCGGTGGGCGAACTGGAAGAAGGGATACTTGAACAGCAGGACCAGCAGCACGGCCCACAGCAGATTGAACCCGTAGCCGGCTCCCGCCCGGGTGGACTGCACCAGGTGGGACACCCCGATCGCCGCCCCGGCGAAGAGGATGCCCGGCCCGACCGCCCGCATCCGTTCCCGCCACGGTTCCTTCGGCGCCGCCCCCGTCACGGCCGGGTCCCTGGACCGGGCTCTTCGCTCCGTTTGAGCATCGCCACGATCTCCTCGGACATGGCCACGGCTCTGCCGCTCTCCAGGTCTGCGATCACGAAGGTCACGTCCGCGTCGGCCACCGTCTTCCCCGAGGCCAGGTCCACCACTTCCTGGCGGATGACCCCGCTCTTGCCGCCGACCGAGGCCAGATGGGAGCGGATCTCGAGATCGACGTTCAGGCCCGCAGGCCGGCGGTAGTTGATGGCGACGGCCGCGATGATGAAGCCCAGGCCCCGGTCCTTCCAGACCTGAAGATCGAGGCCCGCCTCGAGGTACGCCCAGCGGGCCTCCTCCAGGAATTCGAGGTAGCGGGCGTTGTTGACGTGGCCGTAGAAGTCGCAGTGGAAACCGCGGACCCTGATGCGATGAGTATGCCTCACGATTCTCCCGTCTATGGTTCGGTGGGGACGTAGAGCCCGTCGAAGACCGCCTGCCAGGTGGCCCCCTCGTCCTTGGACTGCTCCCAGAGCTGCCTGACGGTGCCGTCGGGGTTGGCCGTCCAGGTGATCCTGTCGCGGAGAGGGAGACCCTCGACGGCCCTCTCCCCTTCGAGCTGCATGCCGGATCCGGTCCAGCCGCCCTCCAGGTGCAACCTCACCCCGGAGTTGTCGACCCAGACCTGGTGCCACAGCTGATCGGAGGGATCGAAGTAGTTGAAACTCCTGCCGGCGTAGTTCGAGTCCAGGGCGTGGTATTCCTCCAGGAGAGTGCAGCCGTCCAGGATGACCGTGATGGTATTCCTTCCTACCGGTTTGCCCCCCGCGTGCACCTCCCACGAGCCGATCCAGAAATCGAACTGCCCCGAGTTCGGTCCGGCGCAGGGGTCGGTCCGGGACTCCGCCCCCGGCGGCGAGAGGATCACCGCGACCAGGACCGCCGACAGCCAGTTTGCTCGTTTCACGGTCTTCCCTCCGGTGCCCGGTGGAGATGCCAGGGCAGGCGATCCAGGTCCACGTTGCCCCCCGAGAGGATGATGCCCACCCGCTTTCCGGCGACCTCGCGGGGCCGGGCGAGCGCCGCCGCCAGGCACACCGCCGACGAGGGCTCGACGACGATCTTCATGCGTTCCCAGATCAGGCGCATGGCGGCGATGATGGCGGGGTCGTCGACCGTCCAGATCCCCGCGACCTTCTCCCGGATGATGGGATAGGTCAGGCTCCCCAGGGAGGTCAGCAGGCCGTCGGCGATGGTCCGCGGGTTTTCCGAGGGGATGATCCTGCCCGCCGCCAGGGACCGCGCCGCGTCGTCGGCGCCGGCGGGCTCCCCGGCGAACACCAGGGGGGACGGCACGGCGGCCGCGCAGACGATCGCCGTCCCCGAGAGCAGCCCCCCTCCTCCCACCGGGGTCATGACGATGTCCAGCGGGCCGGCCTCTTCCAGCAGTTCGAGGGCCGCGGTGCCCTGCCCCGCGATCACCCGTTCGTCGTTGTAGGGATGGATGAAGGCTGCGCCCGTCCGGGCCACGACCTCTTCGAGGGTCCGTTCCCGGGCCTGGAGCGTGGGCTCGCAGTCGATGATCTCCGCGCCGTAGCCCGCCACGGCCGCCTTCTTGACCGCCGGCGCCGTGACCGGCATCACGACGTAGGCGGGAACACCCCGCATCCGGGCCGCCAGGGCCAGCGCCTGGGCGTGGTTGCCGCTGGAGTGGGTGGCCACGCCCCTGGCCGCGGCGGCATCCTCCAGGGAGAAGACGGCGTTGGAGGCGCCCCGCATCTTGAAGGCGCCGACCTTCTGGAAGTTCTCGCACTTGAAATGGATCTCGGCGCCGGCGAGGGTGTCGATGGTCCGGCAGCGCAGGACAGGGGTGCGGTGGATCCTGTTCCGGATCCGCTTGGCGGCTTCGTTGACCTCGTTGATTCCGACCATGGCTTCGTTCGACCATCCGGGTTGCAGGGTATCGACCGGCTGACCGCGGGGACGCGCCCCGCGCCGACGATCGGTTACCGGAGATTACCGTTTCCCCCGCCGGCAGGCAGCAAAAAACCGCCGCCCCGAAGGGCGGCGGCGCGGAACGGGTTCCGGCAGGACGCGCGGTTTCAACCCTGGGCGAGCTCGGCCCAGTTGATGAATCCGATAACATCGCGCAGGTCCTTGAGGGTGGCGACCAAGGTCTCGAGCAGTTCCCAGGCCCCGTCCAGGGATCCGGACTTGGCGTGCAGTTCCAGGGCCAGGGCCGCGACGACGAATTCCCCCGCGCAGAGGTTGGAGGCGCCGCCCTTCATGGCGTGGGCCTCGATGGCGACCTTCTGGACGTTTCCGTCCCGGATCGCGTCGGTGAGGGACTGGATCTGGAGCTCCGCCGTCTCCATGAAGATCTCCACGATCTCCTGCAACAGTTCGGCGTCCCCATCGAGGTTCCGCATGGCTTCGGCGAGGTCGAGAATGCTCTGCTGGTTCGTGGTTTCCGCTGGCATCGTCCATCTCCCTGGCGAATCGGTGGGGCCGGCCCGGAAAGGGCCGGCCTGCGTCCTGCCAGGGATTTCGGCAAACGGAGCCGGGCATTGAGGCCAAAAAATCCGGGCTACCGGGAGTCGTCCCCTCCGGTCCCGGTGGTCCGGGTTCCCGTCTTCTTCTTCGTCGTCTTCCTGGCCGTCGTCTTCTTGGTGGCTGCCTTCTTGGTGGTCGTCTTCTTCGCGGGGGCATCCTTGGCGGCGGTCTTCTCCCCGGTCGTCTTCTTCGTCGTCGCCTTCTTGGCGGTCGTCTTCTTGGCGGTGGTCTTCTTCGCCGTCGTCTTCTTGGCGGCCGACTTGCCGTCCTGGGCCTTGCCCGTGGTCTTTTCCGCAGCCGGGCGGGTCTGGTCGGCAGCCGAGGATCCCGCCGACGGCCCCGCGGCGGCCTTGCCCGCCGGGGAGCTGTCCTGAGGTTTCCCGGCATCACCCGCGGGCCGGCCGCCCCCGGCCTGGTCCTCCGCCTTGCCGGCGCCGGCCTCCCCCGCACCGGCAGCCTTATCGTCGGATGTCTCGGTCCTGGCCGAGGCCTCGCCCTCCTCCTTCGACCCTTTCCCTCCCCGGCGGCGGCGGCGGGAGGACCGGCTCGACGACCGCCCCCCGTTGCGCTCGACGGGTTTTTCCGCGGGCTCGGCTTTCTCAGCCGGAACGAGCCCGGTGCCGATGCCCTGGACCACCCAGGTCCCGCCCGCCCGGGCGTCCCGCTCCACGACGAGCAGTCCCAGGTTGCGGGCTTCCTCCAGGAGATCACCGAACGTTGAGTAGCCGTAGGCCCGCTCGTTGAAGTCGGGCTTCTTGCGGGTCATGGTGTCCTTGATCAGGGACGAGTAGAGGACTCCCCGGCTCTCCTGCAGCAGGCTCTGCGCGGTCGACACCAGGAAGTCGAAAAGGTCGCGCTTCTCCAGGGGAACGTTCCCAGAGACCTTGGCGACCTGGCCGTGCCCGAGGCTCTGGCGGTACAGGTCGTCGTAGAAGATGAACTCGTCGCAGTTGCCGATCAGCAGCTTGCTGCTGCTGTTCTTCATGCCCACGCCGATCACCCGCTTGTTGTTCTCCCGCAGCTTGGAGACCAGGGGGGAGAAATCCGAATCCCCGGAAACGATCACGAACGTGTCGATGTGGTCCTTGGAGTAGCAGAGGTCCATCGCATCGACGACCATCTTGATGTCGGCGCTGTTCTTGCCGGAGATCTTGGGCATGGGGATCTCGATGAGCTCGATGGCCGCCTCGTGCAGGGAGTTCATGTGCTCCTTGTAGAAGTGCCAATCGGCATAGGCCTTCTTGACGATGATCTTGCCTTTTTCCAGGATGCGCCCCAGCAACATCTTCACGTCGAAGCGCTGGCGGGCGTCCCGGGCCCCGAGGGCCACGTTGTCGAAATCGATGAACAGGGCGAGATTCGTTTCACGGTTCGTGCTCATGGAGCCTCCTTGCCCCGCAGGGCGGAAATGGGGCCCGGAATTTTTTCCGGGTGCGGCCACAACTTAATGCATAAAATGGGTTGCGTACACCAGACAATGATGGACCGGACCCGAGGAGACCCAGACCATGTCCGCATCCCTGACCCCCGCCGAACTGACCCTCCTGGTCAAGCGCGTCTTCCAGCCCACCGACCGGGACCGCGGCATCGCCGTCATCGTGGACGTCCCCGACGACCGCCTGCCGGACAACCCCGACTGGGCCGAGCGGCGCAGGTTGGCGGCGGAATGGAGCCGGTCCCTGGCCGCGGCCGGGCAAGGTCTCGGGCTGTCCCCCGTCACCCTGGCCTGGTATCCCAACGTCGGGGGCAACAACGCCGATCTGCCCGCCATGTGCTTCCCGGCCGCGGGATTCGGGGTCGTGGACAGGGCGGCCGACCTCGCCGGCCTTCCGGAAGCGCCCTTCACCCGCCTGTTCCAGGACCACAGCATCGTCCTCGCCCCCACGGAGCTGTCCGCCACGGCTCCCCTGAAGGTCGCCACCGCCGGGGCCGGGACCGGACCGGACGGATTCCGGGCCGCCACCATGCCCGGCTTCCTTCCCGGCATGATCCCCGCCCTCAAGCTGGACTACGGGGAAATCAACCGGCGGGTCGACGTGTTGAAATCGTGGCTGGACGCCGCCGACCACGCCCGGTTCCGCTTCAGGGCGGCCGGTCTGGTCCACGAGCTGACCCTCGACCTGCGTCACCGGCGGGGCCACGCCTCCGGAGGGCTGTTCCCGGCCAACGGGGTGGCGGGCAACCTCCCTTCCGGCGAGGCCTACATCGTGCCTTACGAGGGTGAGCGGGTTGGCGACCCGAGCCGGTCGGCCGGCACCCTGCCGGTGCAGATCGACGGGGAGATCGTCCTCTACGAGATCGAGGACAACCGCGCCGTCAGCGTCCTGAGCGAGGGCCCGGTGAGCGCGCACGAGGCCCGGCTCATCCAGGACGAACCCGCCTACGCCAACCTGGCCGAGCTCGGCCTGGGTGTGCTCGGGGATTTCGGCCTGGAGCCCTGCGGCAGCATTCTGCTGGACGAGAAGCTCGGCCTGCACATCGCCTTCGGCCGCAGCGATCACTTCGGGGGGACGGTGGGACCGCAGCACTTCAGCGGTCCGGGAGCGGTCATCCACCTCGACCGGGTCTTCATTCCCCAGACCCAGCCCGACGTGGCCGTGGAAGAGGTGACGCTCGGGAATGGGAGCGGTGAAAGGGTCGTCATCCGTGAGGGGGAATTCACGCCGATCGCGTGACCCATACCCGGAGATCGATCCTGACCGTCATGGAAAAAAAGGGGGGCCGGGATCCGTCGGTGAATGACTCTCGCCCTAAGCCATTCTGACGTTGGTGATCCCGGCCATTTGAGGAGCATCTCATGTTACGCACACAGAAGGTATCGGTTTCACTAAGGAAAACTTTAGGGTTTTTTACTTGTACTGTAAATGATTTTTTAAAGAAATTTTCATTTTCACACCTGTTGTATCGCAACGACTTGAGTCTCAAGACCTGAATCGGGAGCCCGGAATGGACCAAATCGGACGGATTTTTCGCCCCCCCAGCGAGGCCGAAAGCCTGCTTCTTCAGGTCACCGTGGGGTGCAGCCACAACGAATGCACCTACTGCGCCATGTACGATCTGCCCGAGCAGGGATTCCGGGTCAAACCCTGGGCCACGGTCCAGGCCGACATCGCCGAGGCCGCCCGGTTCAGTGCCGAGGTCATGCCCATCCGCAGGGTCTTCCTCTGCGACGGGGACGCCCTGATCCTGCCCCAGGCCCACCTGGTCCGCATCCTGGAGGAATTGCACCGGGCCATCCCCTCGGTCCGCCGGGTGGGGATCTACGGCGACGCCCGCAGCATCCTCCGCAAGCGGCCCGAAGACCTGGCCCGCCTGAAGGAACTGGGCCTGGGCATCGTGTACCACGGGGTCGAGAGCGGGGATGATGAGGTCCTCGAGGCCGTGAACAAGGGGTCGACGGCCGCCGAGGCCGCCAGGGCCGCCGCCCTGCTCCGGGAGGCAGGAATCCGCCATTCCGTGATGGTGATGCTCGGCCTGGGGGGCCGCGAAGGTTCGGCCCGGCACGCCGAGCGGACCGCCGCCCTGCTCACCGAGATGGACCCGCCCTTCGTGGGCGCCCTGACCACGACCGTGGTGCCCGGCACGCCCCTGGCCGCCGCCGCCGCCGACGGCCGGTTCGTCCTGCCCGATCCCTGGGGCATGCTGGAAGAGCTCCAGGTCCTGATCCGGGACAGCCGGTTCACCCGTTGCCGCTTCCATTCCAACCACGCCAGCAACTACCTGCCCCTGAGCCTGAACCTGCCGGCGGACCGGGACCGGGCCCTCGACACCATCGCCATGATCCTGGCCCGCAGACGCCCCGGGGACCTGAAACCCGAAGGTCTGCGGGGACTGTGAGCCCACCGGCCGCGGCGGGCCGTGCCTGACAACCCGCCTTGACAGTGAGGGGCCCGGCAAGCCATCATCACATCGATAGCCGCAAGGACCCACCCCAGCGCCGGACGGCCGCCATGACCGAGGACCGCTCCCGCCCCATCCGCCTGCTCCTCGTGGACGACGAGGAGGATCTGGTGACCTTTCTCACCCATCGCCTGCGCAAACGGGACATCGAGGTGACCATGGCCCTCAGCGGCGGGGAAGCCGTGGCCGCGGCCGCGGATCTGGCCTTCGACGTGGCGATCGTGGACCTGAAGATGCCCGACATGGACGGCATCACGGTCATGGAGAAGCTGCGCGACCTGCAGCCGTTCCTGCAGGTGATCATGCTCACCGGCCACGGCACCCACGATTCGGCCTGGGAGGCCGGACGCCTGCAGGCCTTCCGCTACCTGCTGAAACCCTACGACTTCGAGGAGCTCCACGGCCTGATCGTCACCGCCGCGGAGGGGAAGCGCCGCCGCATGCAGCGGGAATTCGACGAGAAGCTCAACGCCCTCATGTCCTCCACCACTTCGGCCCGGGACATCATCGAAGAGAGTGAAAAGCTCCGACGTGAATACGAGCAGGAGTGACATCAGGACCGCTCTGGTCGGCCACGGCCAGCCCCTCAGCGACCTGATGGCCGGTCTGGCCACGCGCCAGAACCTGCTGCACCTGGAGATCGTCGCCCTCATCGACCTCGGCCCCGCGGACGAGGACACCGCCCTCGCCCACGCCCGCCAGATGGGCGTCCCCCTGATCGGGACCCACGTCGAGGACCTGGCCCGCGCCGGCGACCTGGACCTGGTCATCTGCGCGGCCGGCAACCCGGCCGTTCCCGGCGCCCTGCGCCGTCTCCTGCCCGAGGGCGCATCCCTGCTCGACTGCCGGGTCCAACCCCTGTTCGAGGGGATCATCCGCCTGGTCGAGGAGAACCGGGCGCTCCGCCTGGACAGCCACCGCCTCAAGGAAACCCGCCTGCGCCTGAACACATTCGTCGAGACCGCCCCCCTGGCGATCTACATCAAGGACACCTCCCTGCGCTACAAGCGGATGAACCGGCACGCCCTGCACGTGCTCGGCCTGAAGGAGGACGAGGTCGTCGGCAAGCGCGACCATGCCATCTTCCCCGGGGGCGGCGCCCGCTGGCTCCAGAAGGTGGAGCAGGAGACCCTGCAGACTCGGCAGACCCTCCACGCCGGCGGGGTCCTGCCGGTCCAGGGCGCCGACATGCACGTCCAGGTCACGCTCTTTCCCATCATCGAGAACGGGAAGGTGGAAGGTCTCTACGGGCTGATCGAGGACACCACCGAGCTCTACGAGAGCGAACTCAAGCTGCACCAGGTGGACGAGCGGCTCAACGAGACCCAGAAGTACCTGCGGGAGGTGCTGGAGAACAGCCGGGACATCATCTTCCTCACCGACCCGGAGGGGAAGATCCTGAGCTTCAACAGCGGCGCGGAGAACGCCCTGAAATTCTCCCGGGACGACGTGGTCGGCACCCCCGCCGACCGCCTGTGCACCGACTCGGCCGGGTTCGCCAAGCTGCTGAAACAGGCCCTGAGGGACGGTCACGCCACGCGCTACGAGGCCGAGTTCCGCAACAAGGAACTGCATCCGGTGATCTGCGACATCAGCCTGACCCTGATCGACGGACCCGACGGCAAGCCCCTGGAAGTCGTCTGCCTCTGCCGCGACATCACCACGCGCCTGCGGCTGAAGAACGACCTCATCCGCTCCGAGCGGCTGGCCGCCGTGGGCCAGATGGCCTCCGGAGTGGCCCACGAGATCAACAACCCCCTGGCTGTGATCGACACCATCGCCGGCATGGTGGAAGAGACGCTGGAGGACGAGGGCCGGAACCTCGACGCGAGCACCCGCGACCTGCTCGCGAACGCCATGGAGCGTCTGCACGCCCAGGTCAAGCGCGTCACCACCATCACCCACAGCCTGCTGGGATTCGTCCGCAAGTCGCAGACGGGAATGGCGGCCCTCGACCTGCAGGAACTGCTGGAGGAGTGCCTCTACGTGCTGGGCACGGAGATCAGGCGGTCACGGACCCGGATCGTCCGCCTCTACGATCCCAGGATCCCCGAATTCCGGTCCGATCCCATGCTGCTCGAACAGGTCTTCGTCAACCTGATCAAGAACGCCCTGGACGCCATGGACGCAGTCCCGGACCGGGATCCGGTCCTGGAGATCACCACCAGCCTCGACGAGGCCGGAGTGGTCGTCCGCATCCAGGACAACGGGATCGGCATCCCCAAGGAAGAGCAGGAGAAGATCTTCAACCTGTTCCACACCACCAAGCCCGCCGGCAAGGGGACCGGGCTGGGCCTCTCGATCGTCCACGACATCCTCTACAGGCTGGGGGGAAGCGTGCGGGTGGCGAGCGAACCGGGCCAGTGGACCCGTTTCGTGGTGGAACTGCCGCTGACGCCTCCGGAGACCCTGCGGCCCGATCCCTCCATCAGCGCCATCTGATCCGCCGGATCAGGAGAGCTTGTCCAGGTCTGCCCGCAACTCCTCGAGGCGCGCCAGGAAGGCGTCCTTCTTCTCTGCGGCCAGCCGGGTGCCCAGATCGGCGTAATGCCGGATTCCCAGCAACAGGTTCTCCCTGATCTGGCCGGACGACTTCGCGGCCGCGGCCACCATGTCGTCGCGCCGTTCGGCCGAGGCCTGGCGCAGGCGGTCCAGGTGCAGGGACAGCTCCTTGAGGAACATGTGGGGCCGGGTCGGCAGGACGGGCAGCTGGATGCGCCCGTAGATATGGTCCACCATCTCCTGGAGGCTGGCCCGGTGCTTGAAGTAGACCGTGTTGGGGCCGCAGCAGACGGCGGTGTGGGCCAGCGGATCGATGTCCAGAGGCAGGGTGGCGCCTCCCGCCAGGTCGTGGCAGATGCACGCCTTGGCCGTCACGTCCTCGGTCTGGCGGAGCCGGTCGGCTTCGTCCAGGTTGCCCGTCTCCAGGGACTGGAGCTTGCGGCGCTGGTAGGCGCGGCTGGCGGTGCAGATGGGCACCTTGGTGAATTCCGTGTTGGCCATCAGGTAGCCCTTGGGGCAGGCGCTGCCGGGCTTGCCGGCGGCCAGGCGGGCCCGCCGTTCGGTCTCGCTGGCGGACGTCTGCAGGCTCCAGAACGGAACCCCCAGGGGCGAGGCCTTGCTCAGCCGGACGTCGTCCTCACCGGCGGCGATGATCCGCGCCAGGTGGTCCTCGTCGACGTTCACGGCCTCCGGACAGAGCAGGAAGGGACTGCCCCAGCCCGTGCCGTCGATGCCGTATTTCTCCGTCAGGAGCCGGCACTCCTCGGCTGTGCCGATTCCCCCCTGCACGGTCACCCTGATGCCGGGCAGGGACTCGGGAGCGGGCCGCCCCTTGGCCTTCAGGCCCTCGATCCAGGCGGATCGGAGCTGGGCCACGAGCTGATCCTTCTGGTGCAGGAAGTCCTCCAGCACCGGGCCGAGCAGGGTGCCGTGACAGTCGAATGCGTGTCCCCCGCAATTGAGTCCCGATTCGATGCGGAACTCCGAGACCCACAGCCCCTGGCGGGTCAGCAGCTTGCCCTGGATCAGTGCGGACCGGAAGTCGGAGACCTTCAGGATGATGCGCTTGCGGATCTCCCCGGCCTGATCGGGAAAGAAGTCCTTGAACTCGGCCAGGTAGCTGTAGAGCCGGCGGTTCATCCCCGCCGACAGGACCACCGAGGACCGCAGGCGGCTGTTGGCGTAACCGCGCAGGGCGCTCAAAGCGTCGCTGAACTGGGGGGGCAGCAGCTTGCCGCGCCGGAAGTTGTCCCGGTCCAGCTTGGCCATGATGTTCACGTCGATGCCGCCGGGCAGGATCTTCTCCCGCAGCGATTCCTGCAGTTTGGCCCTCTGCTCGGGATCGGTCATCGACTGCATGGACTCGTACATGGCCCGCAGCGGGGAATCGGGCAGCATCTCGAAATAGCGGGACAGCTCCGTACCGGCCGCGAACAGGCCGCCCTTGATCCGCTGGACCTGCTGCTCGACCATCTCGTCCATCATGTCCAGGTAGGCGGTGATCCGGTTGGCGCGGGGATCCTCGTCGTCGTCGGTGATCTCGCGGTACTCCCGGCCGGAATCACCGGTCAGACGCCGCCGCATCTGCTCGATGAGCTTGTCGTCCACCAGGGAAATCGCCGAGGAGATGCCGTAACGGGCCACCTTCAGCGGTGTGTCTATGGTAAAACCCGTCCCCATCACCGGGATGTGGAAACGGTGCACCGGGTCGGTCAGAGGATGATACATGGGCTCCCTGTCTGCCGGAGGAACCTTCACTGGCGTACCCCCAAGGTAAGCCGTATCGGCCCGCGGGCCAAACGGCGGCTTTTCAAGCATCCAGCAGGGCCAGGATCCCGGCGGTCATCTCCCGCATGAGTTCCGCGTCCCCCCGGGACTCGACGTTGAGCCGGATCACCGGCTCGGTGTTGGATTTCCGCAGGTTGAACCGCCAATCGCCCATGTCGCAGGAAAGGCCGTCGGTCTCGTCGATCCCCTGGGCGTCCGGCAGGTACCGCTTGCGGATGGCGGCCAGGGCGGCATCCGGATCCACCAGCCGGCGGTTGATCTCCCCGCTGGCAGGGTAGGCGGCCTGGCGCTCGCGGACCAGCTCGGAAAGGGAACGGCCGCTCCGGGAGATCTCCCCCAGCACCCACAGCCACGGCAACATGCCGCTGTCGCAGTAGGCGAAGTCGCGGAAGTAGTGGTGGGCCGACATCTCGCCGCCGTAGACGGCGTCCTCCTTGCGCATCCGCTCCTTGATGAAGGCGTGCCCGGTCTTGCTCATCACCGGCACGCCGCCGGCCCGGGTCACCAGGTCCACGGTGTTCCAGGTCAGGCGGGGATCGTGGATGATCTTCGACCCCGGATGACGGCGCAGGGCGGCTTCCGCCAGCATGCCCACCAGGTAGTAGCCCTCGATGAAGTCCCCGTTCTCGTCGAAGAAGAAGCAGCGGTCGAAGTCGCCGTCCCAGGCCAGGCCCAGGTCGGCCCCGTGCTCCCGCACGGCCTGCGCGGTGCCGGCCCGGTTCTCGGGCAGCAGGGGATTGGGGATGCCGTGGGGGAAGGTCCCGTCGGGGGTCTCGTGCACGGGCACGAAGGTGCAGGGCAGGCGTTCGGCGAAGGCCGCCACGACAGGCCCGGCGCACCCGTTGCCGCCATCGGCCACCACCTTCAGCGGCCCGATGGACGCGGTGTCGGCCAAACCCAGCAGGGCGTCGACGTATTCGTCCAGGACGTCCAGCCGGCGGACCGTCCCCTTGCGCGACCCGGCCGGCGCCTCGGCAACCAGGGACGCCGCCCCGATCTCGTGGAGCCCGCTGTCCCCGCTGATGGGGCGCGAATCCTCCCGGACCAGCTTCATCCCGTTGTGATCCATGGGGTTATGGCTGGCCGTGACCATGATCCCGCCGGTGAGTCCGTGGGCGTAGGTGGTGTAGTAGACCATCTCGGTGCACAAACCGATGTCCACCACGTCGGCGCCCGCGTCGGTCAGGCCGCGGACGACTGCCGCGGCCAATTCCCCGCTGCTGAGGCGACAATCCCGCCCCACCACGAACGTCCCCCCCTGCAGCTGGATGGCGGTGGCCAGTCCGATCCGGTAGGCGAGGTCGGGGTCCAGCTCGTCGGGAATGCGCCCCCGGATGTCGTAGGCCTTGAAGCAGGCGGGGATGGCTCGGCGGTCAGACATGATCCCTCCCGGATCAGGGTTGCGGACGGCACGAAACAGGAGGGGCTTGTCCCCTCCGCAGGATTGAGTTGCCCCAGGGCAATCCATTGAGTAGCATGAATGCCGGTTTGCATCAAGCGGGAGGTCCGGGATGCCTCCCATTTTTCCCCGACCATGGAGGACCATCATGAAATCACGTTTTCTGGCCGCACTCCTGGTGGTTGCGGCCGCGCTGACCCTTTCCGGTTGCATCCAGATGCACAGCGCGACGACCATCGAGAAGGACGGCTCGGGCACCGCTTCCTTCCGGCTCTCCTTCAGCCAGGGCGTCAGCGAGGCCCTGAAGGAGATGCAGGGCATGGACATGGACATGGGCGGCGACATGGAGATGCCCGACTTCAGCAAGGTGGACAAGGCGGAACTGGAAAAGGCCGGCAAGGAGCACGGCGTCAAGATCACCAGGTTCTCGCGCGACCCGGTCGACGGCCGCGAAACCCTCGACATCGGGATGAGCTTCGAGGACCTCAAAGGCCTGTCCTTCATGATGAACCGGGTCATGGGCGAGAGCTCGGACAACGGCGGGTTCGGCATCTTCGACAACGGCGACGGCAACTTCATCCTCAGGAGCGCGACCTACGAGTACCCCGACCAGCCGGCGGAAGCGGCCGAGGAGTCCGGCGAATCCGATTCCCCCATGCCCGAGATGGACCCCGAGATGATGGGCAAGCAGATGGAGCTCATGGGCAAGCTCATGGCCTCCATGAGCGAGCTCAGCGTCCACATGGAGATCACCGTGCCGGGGGACATCGTCAAGAGCAACGCCCCCAAGGTCGAGGGTCGCACGTCCATCTGGACCGTTGACAGCAGCAACATGATGTCCATGCAGGGCGAATCGGACATGGAGCCCGAGATCGTGTTCAGCGCCAAGGGCCTGAAGATCAAGCCCCAGACCGAATAGGCCCGACCTGGCGGATCCCCGCCTCTTCCGGTAATCTTGCGAGGCCGCCCCCCGGGGGGCGGCCTCGTTTTTCAGGCGGGAATGGACCCCACGGACCCGGCAGGAGAAATGCATGAGAAGGGCCGAGCTCGAATCCCGTGATTTCGACCTCTTCCTGGAAGTCGCCCGCGACGCCGACGTGGGCTACCTGTCCCTGGTGACGCCCGGGGGCTGGCCGCGATCAGTTGCCCTCAACTTTGCGGCCGTGCAGGAAACCATCTTCTTCCACGGTGCCCTGGCCGGCGAGAAGTGCGACGCCATCGGGAACGGGGTCAAGGCCGGTTTCACCATGGTCAAACCCTACAGCTACATCCCCTCCCACTTCACCGCGCCCGATCACGCCTGCCCGGCCACCCACTTCTTCAAGAGCGTGGAGATCAAGGGCCGCTGCGAACCCGTGACCGATCCGGCCGAGAAGGCCCGCGGGCTGCAAGCCCTCATGGACAAGTACCAGCCCGAGGGCCGGTTCAAGCCCCTGGACCCCGCGGACCCGGCCTATCGGAAGGCCATCGAACGGGTGGGCGTGTTCCGCGTCGTTCCCCATGCCTGGACGGCGAAACGGAAGTTCGGCCAGAACGAGCCGAAGCGGGTGCGGGAGATGATCATCACCGGTCTGCGGGAAAGAGGCGGCCCGGGCGATGAAGCCACCATCCTGGAGATGGAAAAGGACCTGACGTCCTGATCAACGGTCCTCGACCAGACTCCTCTGCGCCTCGAAATCATAAAGGGTCTGCCGGCGCAGGTCCGCCACGGCCAGGCGGTGGTTCACCAGGGCGGTCAGGAACGAACGGCGCGCCTGCACCAGCCGGTCGCGGTTGTCGGCCAGGGTCTGGCTGGTGATCTCCCCCATCTCGAACCGTTCCTGGCTGATGGCGTAGCCCCGGCCGGCGACGTCCATGCTCCGCTCCAGCACATCCAGCCTCCGCTGGGCGGCCTCAAGACGCGCCAGGGCGGCCTGGACCTGCCGCCGGATGGAGCGGCGCAGATTTTCCCCGTCCAGTTCCTGCCGCCGCAGGGCCACCTCGGCCGAGGCGACCTCCGCCTCGTTCACCCCGGAGTCCCAGATGGGCACCGAGAAACCCAGCCGGACGCCCCGGTTGCCCGGCCGCCGCCGCAGATCCTCCCAGCTCGAGTCGATCAGGTCGCGGAGGCCCGGATCGGCCAGGCCGGGGTCGCTCACGCCGGTCAGGTTGTAGAAGGCGCTCAGTTCGCCCCGCAGCTGGGAGCGGGCGTCCGTCTCCTCGAGGGTGATCTCCGCGCGACGGATGA
>Ga0180009_10001151_pt1 | contig 32968 bp, 26 predicted proteins | sample OS_PC_MetaG_FD_123537 | JGI IMG/M metagenome (GOLD analysis project Ga0180009, IMG submission 123537) | Groundwater microbial communities from the Aspo Hard Rock Laboratory (HRL) deep subsurface site, Sweden - OS_PC_MetaG | ecosystem: Environmental > Aquatic > Deep subsurface > Groundwater...
TATTTGTTTAGAAAAAGTAGGATGGGCTACTCGTTGCCCATCAATAGAAAGCAATGTTGGGCAACAAGTAGCCCAACCTACGAGCTACGAGCAGATGCAAATTTCTAACCGGACAATGCTGAGATTCGTTCATCTTTTTCTCAATAATCAGGAAACAGAGTAGTGACTTGCATTTTTCATGCGATTGCCCTGTGAGAAGAAACCCCAACGGGATAAACATTCACAGCCTGGGGTCAGCGAACTTGTGAGCGCCACCCCAGGAATATAATTTTCCAAAATACATGAACTCTGAAGGAGTTCTATAAACTCAATTGATATGACAATGTAAATATCAAGTTTTTCATGTTATGGTTTGGATTATTTAAAAAACTATAATAGAATAGCCTTGTAAAAATTAAATATTAAACGCTTATACGGCCTGTATTATTTAAATGTAGAAAAATATAGGCATTATTACAGCTTCGTAGATGTGATATAATTCTAAAACCCTACCCATCATGAAACGGAAAATCGAAACAATATTGGAAGATTGGAAACATTCTGAAAATCGAAAAGTATTACTGATCAGAGGGGCGCGTCAGGTCGGAAAAACATTTTCGATCAGACACCTTGGGAAATCATTTGATCATCTTCTGGAAGTGAATTTTGAAGAGGAACCAGAAATATGTCAGTTTTTTAAGAAATCGTTAAATGTTGTCGATATCTGTGAAAAGCTTTCGGCGTATTACAATGTCCCCATCAAACCAGGGAAAACACTTTTGTTCTTTGACGAAATCCAGGCATGCCCTGATGGTTTGAAGTCATTACGATTTTTTTATGAAAAGATGCCTGGCTTGCATGTTATTGCTGCAGGTTCTTTGTTGGAATTCGTGTTGTCGGAAATTCCATCTTTTGGAGTGGGACGAATAAGCTCGATTTTCATGTACCCAATGACATTTGAAGAGTTCCTGATTGCCATTGGAGAGGAACAGTTATTTGGTATCATTAAACAAGGGCGGTTTTCCAGTCCGGTTGACACGGTATTTCATGAAAAGGCTCTTGATAAACTAAAAACCTACCTGGTAATCGGCGGAATGCCAGCAGTTGTTGATTCATACCAACTGAAAAAAGACCTTCGGGAATGCATGTTGATTATTGATGACCTTCTAACAGGTATCCGGGATGATTTCTCGAAATATAAAATAAGAGCCAAGGTACCACAATTGCTGGAGACTTTTGATTCAATTGCATTTCAAACCGGAGGAAAATTCAAATACTCGAACGTGTCGCAAGAAGAGACTATATATAATGTCAAAAGGTCTCTTGAACTCCTTCTAAAATCAGGTATTGCCTATAAAATTCATCATACGTCTGCCAGAGGAATTCCCTTGGGAGCGCAAATCGATGCAAGGAAATTCAAGGTTATCATTTTTGATTGTGGTATATACAACAGAATGCTCGGGCTCGACCTTTCCGAGCATTTGCTGAAAAGTTATGTCGATTTAATAAACAAGGGCAGCCTGGCGGAATTGTATGTCGGTCTTGAACTAATCGCAAACAGCCCGCCAAGATTAAACCCCCAGCTGTTTTACTGGCATCGGGAATCAAGGAACAGTAATGCCGAAGTGGACTATGTTATTCAGAAAAATGAGAGTATATTCCCTGTTGAAGTAAAATCCGGAGTAAAAGGTTCCATGCAAAGCATGAATCTGTTTCTATCGGAAAGAAACCTGGAAAAAGGATTCAGATTGTCTCAGGAGAATTTTGGCACCTATCAGAAGATCTATACAGTTCCCATTTATTCGGTATCACAACTCCTTACCATGGAAGAATGAAAACCGATGAGCGTATATCGTATAAAAAAATTCGATGAACATAGCTGTTGTCAGAATTGTTTTCAATAAGAAGTCTTGAGACGGAACCCCAACGGGGTTCAATAATAAATAGCCTGGGGTCAGCGAACTCGTGAGCGTCACCCCAGGACAAGTAAAACACCCCAACTATCAGAACTCTGAAGGAGTTCGATAAGAGATAAAATCCTGTTTCAATTTATATATTGAACGCCTTCAGCGTTCTTTTGTCAGGGGGTGGCTAAATACCCAGGGTGGCGTTCGCAAGCTCACTGACCCTGTGCTATTATTATTGAACCCCCGTTGGGGTTCCTTCTCAAAACTTCCTATTGAAAACAATTCAGACAACGGCCATAGTCATCGAATTTTCTGATCAACTTCATCAATTGACGTTTTCGAAATTCCATTTTTGATAGGATCCTGTCATTTTTATCGAGAATGAGGTTGGAATATAAAGCAAACATCAGAATCCCAAGGTTAACACGTTGTTTATCAACAGTAAGATTGGTTGATACCAAGATCTCATTTTGCTTCTTTCGATTTTTTAGTACCTTATAAGTTATTTTCCGCGTTTTTTTGGCAGAAAATAGCTTTTAAGGTACTTATCCAGTTTATCTGGGCTAGGTTTTTCGAATGTCTCCAAAGAAGATAAATCGAGTGTTAATCACCTTTGTGTGGATACATATAAAAAAAATCTTGCCTATGTGTGTATATCCACATATTATAGAAATATACAAAACAAAAAGGAGTAAATGATTTGACTAAGCGGGAAATCGTAAAACTACTCAAGAAAGCCGGTTTCGAAAAGCGAGAAGGTGGACGACATGAAGTTTGGGTGAAAGAGGGTTTTCCACCAATCCCGGTACCACGACATGCGGGAGATATTCCAAAGGGAACGGTTAACAACATCCTCAAAGATGCCGGGATAAGATAAGGCTGGAAGGGCAATATCAGGAGAAAAAGCAATGAAAAAGCACTATTTTGGAGTTTTCACGAAAACCAAAGAAGCAGTAGAGGTCACAATCCCCGATATCAAGGGGTGCCACACTTTTGGAAAAGATATTGATGAGGCTTACGAAATGGCAATCGATGCTCTGGCTGCAGTGTTGGCAAACGCTGATCCAAAGTTTATAAAAGAAAAGCCATCTACATTTGAGGAGATTTCAAGCCAGTACAACGGTGATAATCAAACAGTTTTCCCGGTACCGGTGGATGATACAATCATAGAATCCTATGCGCCAAAGAGGCGTGTTAATGTGGTATTTCCGGTCGAGGTATTAAAACAGATTGATGAAACCAGGGGAAAATTGGGTGAAAGGGATCGATCAAAATTCATTACAGATGGAATGAAGGAATATACACAAAAGTTCGCTTAATTTGATTCTCTAACAACGAACACATTTAAAAAAAGGAAGAAAATCTTTTTGTCTATTATCAAGTCTCTTCTAACCATATCGGGGAGGTCTGACTCGTGAAACTCCTTGATTAAAAAAAGGGACATGATACTTTTATCCTTTTTTAATTCCACCTATCCGCCGTTTACGATGAGCCTCCGACAAAACTTCCAGCCTGCCGACCGGTTTATTCCCACGAGCGATGATGACTTCCTGACCTTCAATTATCCGGGGAGAATACCCCAGCGGGGTTAAATATTCACAGCCTGGGGTCAGCGAACTTGTGAGCGCCACCCCAGGAATATAATTTTCAAAAATATATGAACTCTGAAGGAGTTCCATAAGAGATAAAATCCTGTTTCAATTTATATATTGAACGCCTTCAGCGTTCCTTTGGTTGGGGGTGACCAAATACCCAGGGTGGCGTTCGCAAGCTCACTGACCCTGGGCTGTTGATGTATATCCCCTTCGGGGAATGTCGTGCAGAAATTGTCCGGGGAGAATACTCCAAAGGGGTTCCTTTTCAAAACTTCTTATTGGAAACAATTCAAACAACAGCCATAGTCATCGTATTTTTCATGCGACTGCTCTGCAACTACTGAGGTTTTAATGGACAACTTGGCCATTAAAGTGTTAGGGTGCAGAGGCAATCAAGAACCTGATAATGGATTATTGTGGGGTAAAGAGATGAAAACGATATCAACCGGTGATTTTAAGATTAACCTTTCCAGTGTTTTAAAAAACATAATGGAAGGAGAAGAATATATCATGTCCTACGGCAAGAAAAAGTAGCAGTGATCATACCTTATTCAAGGTATGTAATGAAAAATCCCAGAAAACTCGGGTTACTATCCGACAAAGGTAAATTCAAGATAAAAAAAGGTTTCAAAATGAGTGAAGAGGAGTTGCTTGGAGATTACCACAGACAAACCACAAAGATCCATTTGACAGATTGCTGATCTGGCAGGCAATTAGAAATAATTTAATCCTGATTTCTCAGAATAAGTCTTTCAAATCATATGCATCACATGGATTGAGAGTTTTATGAAAGAAACTAAAATCACTGTTATCCCCGGATTAGCGTTTGCACGCTCACTGACCCCGAACTGTTGATTGTTTATCCCTCTTTGGTGATATAAAAATCAAGCTTTCCAGTATTTTTAAAAACATAAAAAGGAGCAGCTATGTATAAACAGTGCATTGTTGCAGGGGTGGTTTTTATTGGTCTGGTTATTCTTCCGGCTTTTCTGCTGGCAGATGACATTCCTTTGGCTCAAGAAAATATCGTAAAGATGGGAGTGGATTTTACCTGGACAGAAAAGCATACATGCAGAGGGCCTTCACCAAAAATTAAGGTCTCCAACGTGCCGTCGCCCGTTCTTCAGTTTACAGTGTACCTGAGAGATATGACCAAACCCGGATATTTTCATGGTGGTGGTATCGTTCAAAAACGTTATAACAAAATCATCAAAGAAGGAGAGTTAAAAAGCTACTACGGGCCTTGTTTTACTGATGGTCCACCTCGAAAATTTGTAATGCGGGTCTATGGGCTTGATGTTGATGGCAGAGTGGTTGCCTATGGAGAGAAAATATTGCCCTTTCCGATTGACTAATTCTTTGTGCGGGAAGTAAAGGGCTGGTGTCGGTGCCATAACATATCGCAGTTTCTTATCAAAAAAAGGGGACATAATACTTTTATCCTTTTTTCTATCTGAAAGGGATAAAAGTATTATGTCCCCTTTTTTATTCAATTATCCATTCTCTAACCGGGAGTACTTCAATGATTCTGCCGTTTTCCTTGATTTGATTTTTTGAATCATAAGTCAGAATCGTGCCCTCCTTCAGGTCTAGTTCCGTCATGGCTGCCAGCAGGGCTCGTTTTTCCCTGTCGGCGGTTTCCATATCCTCTAGATCATGACAGACCTGAATCAGTTCCGGGATACCCTCACTATCTGTGACAACAAAATCCACTTCAAAACCATTTCTGGTTTTATAATAGTGAATCCTCTTTCCCGTTCTTCTCAGTTCTAAAAAGACAATATTCTCAAGCAATCTCCCCTTATTCTGGGAAAATCGCAACGTCAGATAATTGTGAAGTGCCGTATCAATCAGGTAAAACTTTCGGGGATTCATTCGTCTTTTTCTTTCCGATTGTGAATATAATTCCACAAAAAAACCAAAATACACTTCTTCCAGATATCTAGAGAAATTGGCCAAGGATGCAACTGACAGTTTTTCTCCCCGGGATTTGAAGTCATTTTCATATTTCCTGAAACTGACCAGCGTTGAGATATTGATCATCAGTGCGTTCATCCATAATCGGAGCAGATTTGTATTATTAATTCGATAACGTTCCACTAGATCACGATAAAAAACCGTGTTGAAATAGTCCTGGATAATCCTCTGTCTCACAGGTTCACTTTTCATCAGGGCAATTTCGGGATATCCGCCTGTTGATATAAAAGATTCAAATCCAACTGCAATTGCATGCCGTTGTTTGCCGTGTATTGCATTTTTCCCCGACTCGATATTCTGAGACGACAGGTATTCCGAAAAAGAGAAAGGAAACAATTCATAAGTGATTGTCCTTCCCCGTAATGCTGATGCGATTTCCCTGCTCAACATTTTCGAGTTCGACCCCGTAATGAACAAGCGGTATCCTTGATCGTTCAACCTTCGTGCGAATGGTTGCCATCCTTCAATGTTTTGAATTTCATCAAAAAAAACATAAGGTTTGGTTTTTTCACCATAGAGTTCATAGTAAGCGTCGAGAATAGTCTGTAAATCAGATGCCTGCAGCGGTAAAATCCGTTCATCTTCAAAGTTGACATAGAGGATATCCTCAATACTACGACCAATTTTTATCAGATCTTTGATCAGCTGCATCAGGAAAAATGTCTTCCCTGCCCTTCTCGGCCCTGTTACCGTGCAGATCTTGTTTATCCTTGATTGAAAAAACTGCTGATCTATTGTCAGGTCTCTTCTAACCATTTCGGGGAGGTCTGACTCGTGAAACTCCTTGATGATTTTTTTAAAATTGTCTTTCAGCACCCTTACCTCTGCTTCAATTCACCGGGTCATTTTGGGATAATCAAGGAAAAATATCTCAATACCCTGGCAATGTTTACTGTGATTGTTTTTTTCATGTTGCCAAAACAAGGTAATTTGTTTTTTATAAAAAACAAATTACCTTGTCAATGTCTTTTATAAAAATCAAAATTTGATAAAAAAAAGGGATAAAAGTATTATGTCCCCTTTTTCTTAAACCGCACGTTTTTCGATTGGTTGTGGCAGGATGATTTGATTATCGGTGCTGTAGCGGTAGTCGTTGAAAATATCGGCTACCATGGGAATCTGGTATGTTCCGTCTTGCAGTTGATTGGTGGTATCTTTCAGGCGGTAGGTTGTTTGTCCGCAAGTCCAGGTGTTATAGGCACGCATCTGGGTACAGAGACAGGTCTTGTTTTTGATCGATATTTTATCGGGGTTGAGTTTTGCGGCTTCATTATAGGCCTCTATATAGGAGCAGTTGCCGTTTCTGTCCAACACATAACCCAAAGATTCGCAATTGGGCTTCCCGCCTTTTCCGATGCAGGGGCTATTTTTGAGCATTCTCATGGGATAGCCGGTTGGTGAAACCAGGTTGACTTCGATGTCGTCCTCTTCCGCTTCAAAATATTTCTGTTTGATCTTATCCGGCAATCCACTTTCTTGAGTTATGATAAAACGCGTGGCCACCTGAATTGCAGAGGCGCCTTGTTTGATCAGCTCTACACCTTCCGTGCCGGTAAAAATTCCACCCGCAGGAATTACGGGAATGTCTAGTTCCTCCTCTTTTAAAAAGGAGACAACTTCAGCCATGATGGTATTGAGATCATAATTCTGCCAGTCGTCTGCTCCGAAGCCCAAGTGACCGCCTGCCAGTGGCCCTTCGACCACAACGTAATCCGGATGACGGTTCAGTTTTGCTGTTCGTTTCAGAAACAGTTTCAGGGCACGGACAGAAGAGACGATGATGCCGATATTGACGCTTCTGAACCTGGGATGATCCTTGATCAGATCCAACGACCCCAAATGCAGACCGGCCCCAAGGGAGATGCCTTCGATGCCGCCATCCAACGCCCCAACCAGCCTTGCCTTTAAGGTTTCTCTGGGGTTGTTCATTGTCAGTTTCTCCATCAGATTGATGAAGACAGCACCGTCACCTTCTTTTCTCTCCATTGCATTGGCAACCAGCAATCGGGTGGCTTCTTTTACCGAGTCGATATCGAATTGGGCGAATGATTTATTGTCCTGTCCAGATAAAGATTTATATTTTTTGTAGCGTTGTTTAACAAAATCGGTTTGATGATGTCGATCTGAAACAGCGCAGATTAAAGCATCGGACAGGTGAGCAATACCGCCCAGGCGGGCTCCTGCCAAAGCAAAGTCCGGTGTGGAAATATCCACGCCCATGCCACCCAGCATAATCGGTATGTACTCTTTTCCACCAAGATTGAGTCTAAAATCATCCAGTCTGGTCATAACACATTCACTTTAAAAATTGTTCGATTTGCCTTTAAAGATAATATCAGGATTGGCTTTCTGGATTGTCAATTAAAGCATGATGTTGATTCTGGCAACCTGTTCCTGGAAGCAGATCAGGGTTTATCATTTTTTGTGCTTCCTCTGCGAACCTTATATATATGCATTGATTATAACGTAAATCAAATCCAATAGGGTGTTTTTACAAAATTTTTACATAGAGCCCATAACAAACTTCAGGAGTGGGCTCTTTCAAAACAGTTCTCTTTGAAAAACAGAAAACGATATTGCGCCGCAAGAATTGAGGTAAAAAGCGCTTGATAAAGCTTTGATAAACCCATTAGAGTTATGACTTGAATAAGTTAAGGCAATATTAATCAAAATGGGCAGATATACTTGATTTAGCAGGTTAATTCTCCAAAGCCTGCAGATGCTTTTTGATTCTAATTTCTAATCTTCAATCTTGGAGTTTTTATGTCTTCCAGTCAGCAAATTAGTGAAATTTCGGAGTTTGATAGACTCTGTATCAACACCATTCGGTTTTTATCGGTTGAGGCAATTCAGAAAGCGAATTCGGGTCATCCAGGTTTGCCCATGGGAATGGCTCCCGCAGCGTTCACCCTGTTCACAAAACATCTAAGGTTTAATGCCAAAAATCCGAACTGGGTTAATCGCGATCGTTTTGTCTTATCAGCCGGCCATGGAAGTGCTTTGCTGTACTCTCTGTTACATTTGACCGGATATGATCTGAGTCTGGATGACATTAAAAATTTCAGACAATTAGGCAGTAAAACCCCCGGTCACCCTGAATATGGGCATACTCCGGGTGTTGAAGCGACAACAGGTCCACTGGGGCAAGGGTTATCCAATGCTGTTGGAATGGCGATTGCAGGTAAATATTTGGCCTCGTATTTTAACAAGCCCGGATATTCTCTAATTGATCATAATATCTATGTAATGTCCGGAGATGGCTGTCTTCAGGAGGGGGTTGCTTCTGAAGCCTGTTCCCTGGCGGGGCATCTGGGATTGAATAACCTTATTGTGATCTATGATGATAATGAAGTCACAATCGATGGTCGCACCAATATCTCTTTTACCGAGGATACAGCCAAGCGATTTGAAGCCTATGGTTGGCATGTACAGTCAATTGAAGGAGACGGCCATAGGCTGGATGCCCTTAATCAGGCATTAGAGCAAGCAAAACTGCAGAAGGATCGGCCCTCCTTGATCAAGTTTAAATCCATAATCGGTTTCGGCAGTCCGAACAAACAAAACACTTCAGGGGTTCACGGCTCTCCGTTAGGTGATGATGAGATAAAACTGACCAAGGAAAACCTGGGGTGGAAGTTTGAAGAGAGTTTCCATGTTCCCGGAAACGTTCGGGACTTTTTTCAATCCGTTTCCTCAAATGGAGCGCAACTAGAACAGGAGTGGCAAGCACTGTTTGAAAACTACAAGAAGGATCATCCCGGACTGGCAAAGGAATTTAAAACAGCAATGAACGGCGACCTTCCTGACGGTTGGGAAGATAATATTCCACAGTATGAAGCGGGAGCATCCATGGCTACCCGTGTGGCATCGGGTAAGTTTCTGGAAAAGGTTATGCCTGGGTTGCCCTTGGTTTTAGGAGGATCAGCCGATCTGACTCCCTCAAACAATACCCGGTTTCCGGAAGCGACCGCTTTTCAAAAGGAGAATCCTTCAGGACGCTATCTGCATTTTGGTGTTCGAGAGCACGCCATGGGTGCAATTCTTAACGGATTGGCACTCAACGGCATGGTTCAGGCTTATGGAGCCACTTTTCTTTGTTTTGCGGATTACATGTTGCCTTCCATCCGTGTTGCCGCTCTTTCAGGCTATCCAAGCATATTCATTTTTACACATGATAGCATTGGTTTGGGTGAAGACGGTCCAACTCATCAGCCGGTTGAACAGGTATCTTACCTGCGGGCAATGCCGGGATTGGTTTCCTTCAGACCGGCGGATGCCAATGAGACTGCTGAAGCCTGGCGATTTGCCCTGAATAGGAAAGAGGGGCCGGTAGCCATCTCATTAACCCGTCAGGGATTGCCTATATTGGATCAGTCCCGGTACGGTTCAGCCAAACAGGTTGAGAAGGGAGGTTATGTTTTAATAGCCGAAGATAATCCCAATTTATTGATAATTGCCACTGGTTCCGAAGTCTCATTGGCAATCAAGGCACATGAGGAGTTGGCAAAGAGTGGAATAAAAGCTCAAGTTGTCAGCATGCCCAGTTGTGAACTCTTTGAACAGCAATCGGAAGATTATAGGAGATCAGTTATTCCAGAGAGTATTAAGGGCAGGATTGTTGTTGAGGCTGGCATTAAAAGAGGGTGGGAAGGATATCTGGGGGAAAAGGGTTGTTTTATTGGAATGTCCGGTTTTGGAGCATCGGCGCCGGCAAAAGAGCTATATGCGGATTTCGGAATAACTAGTGATGCAATCGTAAAGGCAGCAAAAAAGTTAATATAGGTATTGTATTCCAATGAATTCACTCATATGTTTGTTGACAGTCTTCCACATCCTTGCACTTGTTCAACAAAAAGTGTTTATTGCCAAAGGAAAGAGAAGACTGGTTTACCTGGGGATTGTCCTGCCGCTTGGCGATTATGTCCTCAGGTTTTTTCTTGGGGAGTTGTGGTTCTATTCCGGGAACCTGATTTTTCATAGTTTCTTTTATCAGGGTTTGTTCTGGTGTATTGTTGTCCTTCTTTTCTGGATTTATAGCAGAGATTTACGGTCGTCAATAAAGTTTCTGCTTCCACTTTCAGGGTTGGGTTTCTATTATATTTGCTCACTGTTTTCCACCGATGAGCTTTTTTTCGGAGCGCCTTTTTTTTCCGGCAGTTTTCATCTTGATTGGATCAGTTCCGGGTATTTGATTCCTTCTGTTTTTGCGTTGTTTTTATGGTTGATCAAGCGCTGGTCTGAAATGTCGGTCAAGACTATTAGTCGATTATCCCTGTGTGTGCTGGCAGCCTTCATAATTATTGCGGGCATAATCCGTTTTAAAGCCGAAAACGCAGCCGCGGAGAAAGTGGAAAACTATAATGCTCTTTCGATTATGCCGGCTAATAGTCTTCTAACTGAATGGAGTGTCGTTTTTTATGCGGATAAGTCCTATTATTCTCAGCGATTCCATTTTGTTCAAGGATGGCAAGGGCAGCCAGAGAAAGCTGAAGCATTTGACAATTTTGCAGTGGCGCAAAAAGTTCTAAATAATCCATCAATTAGAAGGGTGTATCTTTATGGATTTAAAAACCCGATAATAAAGATTGAATTTCAAAACGAAGCTTTGTTTGTTACTATTTCGGAATTCAAGCCTTTGATCGACTTTTTATGGATTAAACAGATAAAAATCATTCATAGTCGTTCAAATCAGGTTGTAGACATGAATGTCCAATATGGAACGATCATCTGAGTTAACAACAATGGCAAAGTATGGTTTTTTTATGGTTTTAACAACAGGGCATGCGCATTAGTTTTGTATATGTTAGGATAGAGAAACAGATTTCAGCTCTGCAAGGGTTATATTTTGCAGGATCAGTCACATAAATCAAACAAACACTATGATTAAGACATCATTTCGAAAATTACGGAAAACCGGTTTGTTGGAAATCTTTTTTGTCCTGTTTTCAGTTCTATCCTGTTTTTCCGCAGTTGCAGACCAGTTAGTGACTGAAGACCCGAAAATGATACAATCTGATTTTGAATCCTCTCAACAGCTTCTGGAAATTGATAAGTTAATAGGGGATGAAAAGTATACATTGGCATTGGGAAAGGTTGAGGTTCTGATTTCAAAAAATCCGTCTATTCCGAAGTTGCATCTTATAAAAGCAACCATTATCAGCAAAACAAAAAATGATCAGCTTGCCATCGATTATCTCACTGAAGAGATCACCAAGGATCCGTCCAATATTGGATTGGTTGCAGCTAGAGCCCAATTTTTGTTAGCAAACGGGTATTTGGAATCGGCACAAACCGATTTTTACTATGTGTACAAACATAACCATCGTCCGGTTGATGTTCTCAATGTGTTGTCTGATATCGAAAAAGAAAAGGGCAATATCGAAAAAGCAACCGATCTCATTTCACAGGCGTTAGCAATTGCTCCGGAAGAGGATAAACTCTGGTTTAAAAAAGCACAGCTTGAATTAAAAGCAGGAAAAGTTGCCGAGGCCAAAATTTCCAGTTTTAAAGCTTCAGAACTTAATACCGAAAATCTAAATTATCACAAGCTCAATATAGAGATTCTGATATTTCTCAAGCAGCGTCAGGAGATGGAAGAGTATATTAAGACTGTCTATGAGAAATTTCCGACGGATTCATGGCTCAGTCTAAGACTTTCGACGTTGTATGTTGAAAACAGGGACTTGAATGCAGCCAAAGATGTATTGGTGCAAGCTTTAAAATCTAATCCTGATGATTATTTACTGATGTTTCAACTGGCCACAATCCTTGCCGGTGAAGGAAGATGGGAGGAATCGCTCACCTTTTTTAAAAGCGGGTTAAGTCATCACCCCTCGTCCAGTTGGGCTATGATTCAAATCAGCAAGATATATCTTAAGACCGGAGATTTGGAATCGGCCATTCAGTATCTGGAAATGGCAAGGGCAGAGGAGTCTGAAGACTCCTTTGTTTATGAAACCCTGGCAAGAATCTATAATCGTAAAAACGATACTTTTGAGGCTGAAAGGATTATCCTGGAAGGATTATCGATAAATTCAAAAAACCAAACACTTATCCTGGAATATGCGAATCTGTTAGAAAAACGGGGGAACACCAGGGAGACTGCAAAAACTTATGAGGAAGCGCTTAAGCAAGAACCGGATAACTCTTTTATCTTGGGAAAGTTAGGTAGTCTTTATCGTGCATCCGGTGATTATGACAAGTCGGTGGAGGTGCTGGAAAAGGCTATCAATGTCAGTCCAAAGAGCAGTTGGATTAGAGCCTACTATATCGATACCCTGACCGATTTGGAAAAATGGGATATGGCATTGTCTGAAATCAGGGCTTTGCTAGAATTGGAGCCTGATGATTACTGGGCATATGCAAAAAAAGCCTTAATTGAGTTTGAAACAAACAAGCTGGATGAAGCCCTTGATTCAATAAAAAAATCAATTGAACTGAGGCCGGATGCAGATTGGATGAAGGAGATCGAAGGACGGATTCTTGAAGGATTAAGGCAGTATGAATTAGCTGAGAAGGCATTTCAAACGGCTTTAGACCATGATCCCGACAATACCTTTCTTCTAACCAGGCTTGCCTATGTCCAGGTCAACCTGGATAAAGGCAAAGCATTGGTTACCATTGAAAAAGCCTTGAATTCAGATGATTTCGATATTAATACCATTGAACTTTACATTTACCTGTCGGATCTGTCCAATCACTACTGGGGATTTTCGAAATCCAGCGAGGCTTATTCTGTTTATCAACACATAATTTATAAGCGGTACGACGAAGCCGAAAAGGGATTATCCCTCCTGAAGAGTAAGAACAGCAACCATTTTCCATTTTTATCCTATTTTTTGCTCAGAATCAGAAAAGAAAACCACAATGACTATGATTTCGGCATTTCGCTTAAATCAGTAGATTCCCAGTGGCATCTTTTTTACATGGGTACGCATGCCATTAGAAAAAAAGACTATCCTGGAGCTCGGATTTTTCTGGAAAAAGGTCTGGCGATAGCAAATAAAAACCCGTGGCTGTTAATAAAACTGGGTTACGCCTATCAGCAGCTGAAGGAACATGATCAGGCGGTCCAGATGTTAAACCGGTTTTTTCAAGTGAAAAAGGATGGCGAGTTCAGTTGGGTGCAGCTTCGATTAGCTTTGAATTACGATCTTGCAAAACAATACCTTGATTCTGAACGAGTATATAAAGAGATTCTGGTAAAAAAGCCGGAAGATAATGTCGCTTTGAATAACCTGGCATGGATGTATTTAAATGCTGAGGATGAGAAGCTGCATAAACTGGATGAAGCATTGAGTCTGGCTTTAAGAGCCGTTGAGATTCAACCTTCGCCGGCGAATCTGGATACTTTGGCTGAAGCATACTTTCAACTGAAGGATTATGATCGAGCACTCAAAACAATAGAACGTGCTCTGGATAAGGACAGGCGAGATTTGGATGATTTTAAAAAAACCAAGAAAAAAATTCTACGGGCAATGGAAGAACAAGAGAATCAGAAACAAGTCAAATAAAAATCCACTTTGCTTGGGATCAGGTTAAAGTAATTTACCTGCCTGATCACATTTCTATGTTCCCCGCATTTTAAAGAACGGATTCATTAATAAAACCCACCACTGGATAGGATTCAAATGCTTTGTGTAGATTTTCATTGCCACAGTATTGCATCTGGGCACGCGATGAACACGATTGAGGAGCTCCTGAGGCATGCTGACCGCAAGGGGATTAAAGGAATTGCAGTAACGGATCATTGTCCGGGAATTGACAATACATTCTGGCTGTTAAAAAACAAACAGGCGCAGGCTAATTGGCAGTATGGAATTAAAGGACCGGACATTCACTACATTAAGACCTTCCTTTCACGGTATCAGCCACCTGAAGAGGTTAAAGCAAAACTTTTTAAGGGGCTTGAATGCAATATCCTTCAATCAGGGCCAATGGCGACCGATCTCCCGCTCTCGCTAGCTGCGAAACTTGATTTGGTGATAGCCTCTATCCATCCTTTACCTTCTTTGTTTGAAACAAAGGATAAAACAATTGTAACCGAGAGAGTGCTGCTGGCTATGGATGATCCTATTGATCTAATCGGCCATCCATTTAGGAAAGGATATGATCCTGATCCCGAATTACTGGTAAGAAAAGCAATCGATAAAGAGATAGCTCTGGAACTGAACAATGCTTCAATGAGTTTGAAAAAAACGGAATTGAGTTCCCTGGTGCAGATGCTGGAGTTATCAAAAAAGCTAGGGTGTCAGATCGCCCTTTCTTCGGATGCCCATGCCACAAATGAACTGGGCAGGGATGATTACATATTGCCATTGCTGGCAGAGACAAAATTTCCGGATGAGTTGATTGTAAATAAAACCATTAAATCATCAATCGAATTTATTGAAAGGAGAAAAAAGATCAGACGGGAAATGAATTTGAAATAGTGTCAAGAGGTGTGATTTAACTTAATTTCAGACGCTCCCATGATGTGGAATACTTATACAAGTGGATGATATAACTTCCGGGGTAAATGAGATGCCGGTTGGTTTGAGAAAAAAGTCTTACTGATAACTTAATAGAAGGGAAGGTTGATGAAACAATATAAAATAGCGGTTTTGGCTGGGGACGGTATCGGTCCTGAAATCATGAAGCAAGCCATTAAGGTTTTGGAGGTGGTGGAAAAACGAAATGATGTTTCTTTCGAATTGCAGCACGCTTTGTTTGGAGCCTGCGCCTATTTTAAAACAGGGAAGTCTCTACCAGAGGAAACCCTGGAAATCTGCGATAAAGCGGATACTATCCTTAAAGGAACCATTGGTCTCAGTCATGAGGAAACCCTGAAGATCCCCGTGGAACAACGACCAGAGCGCGGGGCTCTGCTGCCGATAAGAAAACGCTATAATACTTATGCAAATTTCCGACCGGTTTCACTCCCCAGAGAGCTCTCCCACTTTTCCCCATTAAAGTCTGAAGTTATTGGTAAAGGGATTGATATTATGATGATCCGGGAGCTGGTCGGAGGACTCTATTTTGGAGAAAAGGAAAGGGGTGTTGATGCGACCGGAAAAAGATGGGTAAAGGAAACACTTGAATATGATGAGGACCAGATCAGGAAGATTCTTGGGGTGGCTTTCCGGACAGCAATGAAACGGAAAAAAGTTCTTCACAACATTCATAAAAGTAATGTGTTGTTATCCAGTATTTTATGGAATGAGATTTTGGAAGAGGTCTCGCCCCAGTACCCGGAAGTTGAGATCAAACACGTACTGGTTGATGCGGCGTCAACTGCTTTATGCTTAAATCCTGCTCAGTTTGACGTGATGGTAATGGAAAATATGTTTGGTGATATATTAAGCGATCAGGGAGGCGGAATTCTGGGATCACTGGGTTTAATGCCATCCGCTTGTATCGGTGATACCAAATCATATTTTGAACCTTCCCATGGATCGGCACCGGACATTGCCGGTAAGAACATCGCAAATCCCTATGCAATGGTGGGGTCAGTTGCCATGATGCTGGATATGGTCATGGGATTGGAAGAGGAATCGAAGAAGGTTTGGTCAGCTATGCAGAGTGTTTTTGCTGCCGGTTATTCAACACCTGATCTGTCACCAGCCCATGGTGAAGGTAAAATAATCAACACCGATGATTTCGGGGATATGATTGTGAAGGAATTGGAAATTTTGTAGGCGGATTCGCATGGAATGGGATCAATCGGGATTCCATTCCGGTGAGAAAATTCTGCATATTAGTCTATCTGTATGCTGCTGAAAACACTTAACGCATTGATCCCAAAGGTCTCTTCTATATCCAAATCTTTTACAATCCCAATATCTTTTTCCAGTTCCAGGTCAATGATGGTGTTTTTTTCCAGATCCTCTCCAAACTCATTCCTGACGATGGCTATCTGGGGCCGCTCCAGGTTCTCATGGGGAACACTCATTACAAATCCAATCGTCTTATCACTTAATTCTACCAATGATCCTTTTGGATAAAGACCAATAACACTCAAAAAATCATCCCAGGCGTTAAAATCGAACTCAACTCCAGCTAATGCATCAATATAGCGAATGGCAGCAGGCGGGTTCCATGATTTTTTATATTTTCTTCTTCCCACCAGGGCTTGGTAAGCATCAATAATAGAGAGCAAACGACTTTCGTAAATCACGCTGTTATAGTCGACGTTCTTGGGATAGCAGGAATTCATTGATGTATCCTGCTTGACGTGATGGTAGTATGCCATATTGACAATCGCTTCCGGCATTTTCATTCCCGACAGAAGCTCTGCTCCAAATTTGGGGTGGGATTCCATCAGCTTCATCTCTCGGCTTTCTCGTTCAAAGCGCACTGTGCTATCCAGGATATCTTTGGGAATTTTGGATTTCCCAAAATCATGTAAGAACGCTCCCAGCAATGCCGTCGATCGATTATCAAAAATCGGTTTTTCTTTTTTCATCTCCTTAATTTTATAATAGGAAGATTGAAAAATCACACCGACATCAACACAGTGGTCGTAGGTCTGATCACTCTGTTTTAAACTGACGATGGCCATCATCGCTTCTGAAGAAGCATGTTTGGTGATATCTTCAACGTATTCGATTATGCCGCTATAATCGATTTTACCTCTTCTGGCATCATCCATTATATTTTCAACAGCTCTGGAAGCCTTTTTCCGCGTTTGCACGTTTTCACTTAACTGTTGAACAAACTGTTCCGCATTTTGTTTTGCCTGTTGATAGCGCTCTTTTCGTTCAGAGGGGGTAAGGGTGGATTGCTTTACCAAGTCAATTGCTTCCTTGAGTTCTCTTTTTTCCTCCTTTTCCAGCCCCTTAATCTTAACATCAAATTCTAAAAATCCCCTGGCTTTGAGAGCCTGCTGCAATTTATCGCTGACGCTCTGTATTTTGCTCAGGTCAGGAGGGAGATCATGAATCTTTTTTAAATGATCATTGATTTTGAGGGCTTCAACCGGTATTTCCTGTTCCTTGTTTTTCCTGGCAACAGTCGCTTTGGCTTTCCTGAAATTGTGCTGAATAAACCGACAGGTTTTGTCGTCCAAAGAGCGATATTTTGCGGCAAAACCTGTATAAGCTGTTATAAACATTCCAGGTTTTAATTCCTGGATTCTTACTTTGGTGAGGATTTTGTCTTCAACCATAAATGTCGAGTAAATTATCTGTTGTGCTGTTTTCAGCTAGATATCAGAAAAAAATCTTATTTTGTACTGTAACTTGAATGAGGGTTGAACTTCAAGAAAGATTTGATAGTAACTTATTTAAACTTCTTTTTATTGTTATTAGAGGTCTGACGATGGAGGTGTAGATTCAACATTTTCATTGTAGCTTCAACGGCAGCGACCACCTGGTCTGAATGCAAACCTCTTGTTTTATATGTTTTTTCTCCATCGTTCCAAGTGATAATACAATCGACTAAGGCGCTTGTTTTACCTCCCTTGGGTATTTTGGTTTCATAGTCGATCAGTTTTGGGAACACGATTTTTCTCTTATCCAGTATTTTCTTAACGGCTGCCATAAAAGCATCGTAACCTCCGTTTCCTCCTCCGGAAGAGGTAAAACGCTCTTCACCAATTTGAATATGGATGCTTGCAGTGGATTCCAGGTTTAAACCACTGGTTACTGTGCAACTGAGCAACTGGATATAGTTATAATCCTCAGTTTCCAGAACATCGGCGATGATAAACGGCAAGTCTTCCGAGGTAATTGATTTTTTGGATTCACCCAACTCAATAACACGCCTCAATACCTTTTCTCTGTTGACAGGAGTCAAATCCAAGCCTAGTTCTTCCAGCTTTTTATCCAAAGAGGCTTTACCACTCAATTTTCCCAATGCATAACTGTGTTTTCGTTTAAACCTTTCCGGTCTTAGCATACTTCTGTAAAGACTGCCTTTTTTGTCTCCGTCGGCATGGATCCCCGCGGTTTGTGTAAACACATCTTCACCAACGATGGGAGCGTTTTCCGATACCTTTTTCCCGGAAAAAGATGAAACCATGTAGCTTAGGCGCATGAGGTGTGATTCTTCGATGGACAGATCCACTCCCATGCGATCTCTCAGATTGACCACCACTTCCACCAGGGAGGCATTCCCAGCCCTTTCACCAAGACAGTTTATAGTGCAGTGTAGGGATCTTATTCCCGCTCTAACTGCCACCAGACAATTGGCTGTTGCCAACCCGTAATCATTGTGCGGATGGAAATCAAAATTCAAGGCCGGGTATCTTTTGATCATGTCAGAAAGACTGTCGTACACTTCATTGGGGGACATGATCCCCAGTGTATCACTTAACATATAGTGTTCGATATCAAAGTTCTGAGCTGCGTTCAGGAACTCAAACACATAGTGTGGGCTCTCATTGTAACCGTTGGACCAGTCTTCAAGATAAATGTTTACCTTAAGTCCTTTTTTTCTGGCATAAATAACAGTTTTTTCAATATTGGTAAGATGTTGAGCCAGGGTCTGTCCAAGTTGCAGATTGCAGTGTTTCTCGCTTCCCTTCGCCAAAAGGTTGATTACTTTCCCTCCCGTTTCCACAACCCAATCAACACTTTTTTTATGATCAATGAATCCAAGTATTTCGATCTTATCAAGGAAGCCTTTATCTTTTGCCCAATTGGTGATATTGGTGACAGCTTCCCGGTCTTTTTCGGAAGCTAGAGCTGAGGCGATTTCAATTCGGTTGGCACGAAGATGTTCCAACAGAGCCTTGGCTATATTTGTTTTCTCTGCCGGTGAAAATGAGACCCCCTGGGTTTGCTCTCCATCACGAAGAGTGGTGTCAAGTATTTCTACGGAGTATGTTCCAAATTTCATAAGTAGTAAGACAGGTTTTTAATCAAAAAATAGTTATAAGAGTTAAAGGTTCTTATAAATGTAGAGATCTGTTCAAATATCCATGGGTTAGGATTGTTCCCATAGCCATGGCTGTGTGTTTCGTTGTTTTTGTTCGAATGATTCTATTTTTTCGATATGCTTCAGTGACCAGGCAATCTGATCCAGGCCCTGTAACAGAGTTTCTTTCTTAAAATCGTCCAGATCAAACCGGATCAGCTTTCCATCAGGAGTTTCAATCACCTGATTTGCAAGATCAATGGAGATTTTAATATCCCGGCTGGATTCAGTTTCACTGATGAGGTTGGCTAAATCCTCCTGATTGACTTTGATGAGGAGGATCCCATTTTTAAAGCAGTTATTATAAAAAATATCTGCAAAACTGGTTGAAATAATTACCTTAAATCCATAGTCAAGTAAAGCCCAGGGGGCATGCTCACGAGATGACCCGCAACCAAAATTGTCACCTGCGATTAATATCGAAGCATCTCTATATTGAGGCAGATTCAGTTCAAAATCAGGATTTTCCGTCCCGTCAGACTGATACCGCCAGTCATAAAACAGGTGTTTGCCAAAACCGGTTTTTTCAATCTTGGTCAAAAACTGTTTAGGTATAATCTGGTCGGTATCTACATTACTCCGGTTTAGTACTGCAACTTTTCCGGTATGTTTTACAAAAGGTTTCATAGCGATCAAACTGATTAATTGTTGTGGGATTTTTTTTATTGCTTATTAAGGCTTTGCCGATATCTGTTAATCGTGCTTGTAAACGTACTCGTAAAATTGAAAATTCATTTTAAACACAGTTTGTTTGACTTTGGAACTTTGAACTATTCAAAAAAAGTTTTGAGTTTAGTAAAACAATAATCGTGCACAGGAACGATCACGATCACGATCACGATTTAAAAGTCTATCCCCTTCTAAGGGTAACCAAAACCGTCTCCTTTGGGGACGGATTCTTTATTTGATCAAGTCCGGCATGATACAAGTGTCACGTTTTTCTCGATATATGCTAAAACCAATTTCTAATATCAATAAATCGACCTTCTATTGCTGCGGCAGTTGCCATGGAGGGAGATACTAGATGCGTTCTGGCTCCTTTCCCCTGTCGACCTTCAAAGTTTCTGTTTGATGTTGAAGCGCAGCGTTGACCTGCTTTCAATTTATCATTATTCATCGCCAGGCACATGGAGCAGCCGGGATCCCGCCATTCAAAACCGGCATCAATAAATATTGTATCCAAACCTTCTGCTTCAGCCTGTTTTTTTACAGGATAAGAGCCAGGTACCACGATTGCTGTGACTTTTGGGTGTACTTTTCTCCCGTTGATATATTTTGCGGCCAGCCTTAAATCCTCAATTCTTGAATTGGTGCATGAGCCGATAAAAACATTGTCTATTTCAATATCAACAATCTTCATTCCAGCCGTTAAGCCCATGTAAATCAGGGCGTTTTGACAGGCATTCCGGTCAGTCGGATCGGATAAATCTTGAGGTGATGGTACACTGTCGTTAATACCGGCAACTTGACCCGGCGATGTCCCCCAGGTTACTTGAGGTATGATTTTGCTTCCATCGACAGAAAGAGTGGCATCAAATACTGCACCATCATCGCTTGCAAGTGTCTTCCAATACTCAACGGCTTTATCCCAATTCCCATTCTTTGGTGCATAAGGACGATCTTTGAGATATTCGAATGTTGTTTGGTCCGGAGCAATCATTCCGCCTCTAGCCCCTGCCTCAATTGCCATATTGCAAAGCGTCATTCTACCTTCCATGGATAAATCTTCAATGGCTTGCCCTGCGAATTCCAACATATAGCCAGTACCGCCTGCTGTGCCGATTTTACCGATTACCGCCAGCGCAATATCTTTTGCAGTTGAGTATTCAGGGAGCTTGCCTTCAATCCTGATAAGCATTGATTTTGCTTTGGACTGCTGGATTGTCTGGGTTGCCAGAACATGTTCAACCTCTGATGTGCCAATGCCGAAAGCGAGAGAGCCAAAAGCTCCATGCGTTGCCGTGTGGCTGTCACCGCATACAATTGTCTGTCCCGGGAGAATGAACCCTTGCTCTGGTGCAATGACATGAATAATTCCGTTATTTTCATGTTCCATATCGTAGAGATTAATTCCAAAGGTTTTGCAGTTTTCTGCCAGGGTTTCCAATTGTTTTTTTGCGACTTCGTCCTCAATCGGGCTTAATCTGTTTTTAGTCGGAACACAATGGTCCATGGTTGCCAAAATGCTTTGAGGTCTTCTAATTGCACGCCCAGCTGCCTTTAAACCACTAAAGGCTTGTGGACTTGTAACCTCATGGACCAGGTGACGGTCTATATATAGTAGTGGTGTTTCATTGTTCTCTTCATGGACTAGGTGAGATTCCCAGAGTTTTTCATATAATGTTTTCTTCATGTTAACCTTCAAAGAACGTGTCGATTCTATTTTTGATCATTTCTGCTATCCAACTTTTACAACACGGTTGTTGATATGGAGTTTTTCATTGGATCCAATTAAAAATAATTTGAATTTAACACAATAATCTATCCATATTATCAGGACGTTATATCAACAGGGTGGTTGCTAAGATAACAGAAGAACATTATCTCCTTATCCATCTGATCTTGTCTATCATGAAGTTCTGATCAACTGGTCACATATCAGTCGGGGAAAGCCAATATGGACAAAAGCTTTGAATTTTCGCAGAATGGAGCAAATGCTTTTTGAGGCTCAAAGGGTGGCTTTATTATTTGAACAAAAAACTAGCGAGTAAACTTGTCCAACCATTCTAACGAAACAGTAAGGAAAATCATTCATTTGGATATGGATGCCTTTTACGCATCGGTGGAGATAAAGGATAATCCGGCTTTGATCGGTCAACCTGTCGTGGTTGGGGGGAGTCCGCAGAGTCGGGCTGTTGTTTCTGCTGCCAGTTATAAGGCTCGTGAATATGGCATCCGTTCGGCAATGCCCTGTTCTAAAGCAAGACAGTTATGCCCTCAGGCGATTTTTGTTCTTCCCCGGTTTAATCGATATAAGGAGATTTCGGAGCAGATTCATCAGGTTTTTCGCCAGTACACCGATATGATAGAACCCCTTTCTCTGGATGAAGCCTGGCTGGATGTAACCCAAAACCACATTAATTGTCCATCGGCGACCTGGGTGGCGCAAAAAATTAAAGCTGACATAAAGAAGCAAACTGGCCTGACAAGCTCGGCGGGTGTTTCCTACAATAAATTTTTAGCTAAAATCGCTTCTGATGAGAAGAAACCCGATGGTTTGTTTGTGATAACACCTGAAAATGCACAGGAGTTTTTGATGAATATAAATGTATCAAAGATACCCGGTGTTGGTAAGGTTACTCAAAAGAAACTTTTTTTATTGGGTATAGAAAAAGGGGAACAGCTATATGAGAAACGGGAGGATTATTTAAAAAAACATTTTGGAAAGTTTGGCGGCTATCTTTATCAAATGATCAGGGGGATTGATGAACGGGCTGTGATATCCGATAGAGAGACTAAATCCATTGGAATTGAAAATACATTTAAGGAGGACTATCAATATGGAGAAACCCTGAAGCAGGAATTAAAAAGTCTTCTAAACGGGTTATTTAAACGTCTTAAAAAGAGTCAAAAGCTGGGAAAAACAATGGGATTAAAAGTCAAATTCCAGGATTTTCATCAAATAACCAGAAGTATTACACTGGCCAATTCTTTATTGACGGAAGAGGTTATTTCCAAACTGGCTTTTCAAAAATTGTTCGAAATTGCTGAATATGAATATCCCGGAAAGAAGATCCGATTATTGGGAATTTCAATATCCAATTTTGAGAAGGAGGATGAAAACGCAGCTAAAAATCAACAGCTTGATATTTTTTATTTCTTGGAAAGGGGAGAGATTTAGCTTGCCCGATTGAAGGGAATACTTTTTGTGAAACTAACAATGAATTACAATTCATCACCGTCTATGAATAAACTACTGAATTACGAAATAATCCAATCAATTACGAATGGACTCTGGATAACAAAACCCGGCAACCCGACAAAGATTCTTAGAGGTGGGGCTTTTGATACAAGGCAACTGGGTGATGCCCAGATATTTTTTGCCTGGAAAGGTGAAAACAGTGATGGCCATCTTTACCTTAATCAACTTGAAACCAGCGGCATCGAATTGATTTTGGTGGAACAAGAAGTGGATAAAGTGGGAGATATACCGATCCTGAAAGTAGTCGATTCGCTATCAGCCCTTCAACAGTTGGCGAAGACACTAGTAGCCGGATTTGAAGGTAAGGTCGTGAATATTACCGGTTCTTCAGGAAAAACAACTACCAAAGAATGGCTCAAACACATTATTAATGGACACAGGCAGTTGTTGACCAATGTTGGTAGTTTCAATAATCATATCGGTTGTCCGATTACCATTCTGAATATGGAAAGGGAACATGAATTGTTGGCTCTTGAGATGGGAACATCAGGCTCTGGAGAGCTGTTAACCCTGACATCCATTGCTCCGGCGGATATTGCAGTGTTATTAAATGTCGGACACGCACATCTTGGTATGTTCGGCAGTCTGGAAAAAACCTATCAGGCTAAGATGGAAATCTTCTCTAATATGAAACAGCAATCAGTTATGCTAATTCCATACGGTGATGAACGATTAGTCCAGCTTTTGGAAAACCGGCAGGTTGAGTTTTTTGGTCAGGGATCTCCGGAATTCTCCTGGGAATGTCTCAGCATTGATCCGTTCCAAAGAACTCAGACAATACAGTTTATAACTCCATTCGGTTCTAAAACAGTTGTTGTTAATCGGCTGGGCGAGTATGTCGGCAATCTGATATCCTGCATACTGGCTATTTGCTACCATTTAGGCTTGAGTTGGGCGGAGATCGAACCGGGGCTGTCTTCACTTCCCACCGAAAAAGGCAGATCAGTTTTTCATAGGAGTAAAGACGGTACATTGATACTCGATGATACCTACAATGCAAATCCTGAGTCTGTTATTCAAATGCTGAAGACCATCTGTCTGTTGCCGGCAGAGAGATATGTAGGAGTTGTGGGTAATCTGGCAGAGCTGGACGAGGGAATGAAAGAAAGTGCCGGTTATATTTTAAATCATCTGCCTGAAAAGTTAACAGACCTTATCCTAAGTGGTGAAACAGGAAAGATCCTGTTTCACCTGGTTAAAGAACACCATCCGCATCTAAATATCCGCTATTTTGATTCAATAGCAGAAATGGCAGATTACCTGATATCCATTATGGAGGAAAAAGTGGTTATTGGAGTCAAAGGGTCAAGAAGTGCTCATCTGGAGAGAATTGTATACGTCTTAAAAGGGGAAACCGTTTCATGCCCTCTTGAACGCTGCAGCAAGCTCTGCGCTTGCTCACAGTGTAAAGAACTCTGAATGATCAGAGTTCTTCAATAAATGTGTTTTTGCGTGAGTTTTTCTGGTTAGGTTTAAACTCATAGATTTCTTCATTTTTAATTGTTGGGGCGGCAATAGCCCTGTGGCATTGAGTGGGCTCCGTTCCGGCTTTGTAATATTCATACTTGGTATTTCCTCCGGAATCACAGTCCATTAAACCGGAATCAGCATTGATTTTAACCATGTTGATTCCATCGGGTTGTTCGAAGGGCAGGATGGCCATGGGATCTGTGACCTGCTTCATGAAATTGGTCCAGATGGGGGCAGCTGCTCTTGACCCCGTCTCTGTTTCTCCCAGGGTTTGCTGGTTTTTATCAAATCCAATATACACACCTGCTATTAACTGAGGAATATAGCCTATATACCAGGCATCAGCATAATTATTTGTTGTGCCTGTTTTCCCAGCTGATGGACGGTTGATTTCCTGCGCACGAAAGCCCGATCCAAATCTTACCACATCTTGAAGGATGCTGGTCATCAAGAATGCGGTTTCCTCACTCATGACCTGCGGTGGTTCTTCACGGGGAAGTTCTTCGATTACGTTTCCCTCACGATCTTCTATTCTTTCAATAAAAACTGGTTGAACAAGCTTTCCTCCGTTAGCAAAGGTACCGAATGCCACTACCATTTCTTTCAGGGTCAATGATGCTGATCCCAGAACAATCGTGAGATCATCTTCCGGAAGATCGGAGGTAATCCCAAGTTTGCGGGCGTGTTCTATTACGGCTTCTGTGCCGAGTTCCTTGGTGAGGCGAATAGACGGCATATTCTTGCTATGAACCAGAGCTTCTCTCAGTGACATTTTACCTTTAAAACTTTTTGAATAGTTCTCCGGTTTATAGGCAGATTCCCCATCTCCCTCTCCAACGAACGGAGTATCGTCAAGCATACTGGATGTTGTAAAGGAATTGTCTAGTGCAAGCGAATAAACAATAGTTTTAAAGGCTGATCCGGTTTGTCTTTTCCCTTGAATAGCTCGGTTGAACTCGCTGTCTCTGAAATCGTATCCGCCGGACATTGCTATTACTTTGCCGTTTTTGGGATCCATAGCGAACAATCCGCCATTGGCAATCGGATTTTGAGTTAAAACCAATGAAAACTCTTTATTTTCCTGGTGATAATCCTGTATTTCCAGTTCAATTACATCACCTACTTTTAGGATATCGTTGAAATCGTTTAACCGCTCTGTTGTATACTCCTTTTCATAATTTACCGGACGTGCCCAACGCATTGAATTTATCAACAGACTTCCTTCGTATTCACCTAAATTCACTTGGACAGTCCAAGGGCTTAAATTGGTGACAACTCCCAGTACATTCCCTCCTATAACAAAGTGATTACTTATAGTAATCTCGTTGGCTTTGTCCTTGTACAGTTTGTCTGCCAACGTTTTGCTGTCATCATCGAGCTTTTTGAATTCTTGATTATTCCATCCCTTTTCTTCCGAATAGATGTAAAGACCCAGCTCATCGTCAACCTCCTGTAGCAGGTTTTTTACGGGCCCTCGATAGCCCTGTCGCCGGTCGTGATCAACCAGACCTTCTCTAAGGGAATCTTGTGCCGAGATCTGAGTCTTCAGATCCATCATTGTGTAAACCTTCAAACCACCGCTATAGAGCTGTTCTTTCCCGTATTTATTATAAAGGTAACGACGGATATGTTCCGTGTAATAGGAGGTTTCATTGTAATCCAGACTTTTGTTCAGATTAAGTCTGATAGGAGTAACCGCTGTCCTGATTCTCTCTTCCCTGGTTATATATCCGGAATCTTCCATTGCTTTTAAAACGATGTTCCGTCTTTTTGTTGCGTTTTCAATGCTGTATGTGGGAGCCCATTTGGAAGGAAGCTGTGGTAATCCAGCAATCATAGCTGCTTCAGCCAGGTTTAGATCTTCGGTGTTTTTGCTGAAATATCCTTGGGCCGCTGCTTCTATTCCGTATGCTCCGTGACCGAAGAAAGTTTTGTTAAGATATAACTCCAGTATTTGATCCTTGGTAAACTGACTTTCGATCCGTAGAGCCAGTAACACCTCCTTGAGTTTTCGCACGATTTTTTTGTCGGTTGTCAGCAAAAACATCTTGGCGGTTTGCTGCGTCAGAGTGCTTGCTCCCTGGGCCCAACGCCTTTTAGCGACATCAATGATAAGTGCTCTGACCATGCGAATGGGATCAATACCAAAATGACTATAAAAGCGGTTGTCCTCAACTGCCAGGAGTGCTTGTTTCATCACTGTCGGCACCTTACCGATGGGGATTAAAACTCTTCGTTTCGTATAAAACTCGGTAATAAGCTCATTATTCCTATCGTATATCTGGGTCGGTAAATCATATTTGGGTCTTATGAGATCATCAAGTGTCGGCAGGTTTTGGGAGAGGTAATAAAGATAACCTAGAACGCCAACAATCCCGATGAATCCTATATATATGAAAGACAGGAGTGCTTTTTTAATAAAAGAAGGTTGCGTGCTGTCAGCAGGTTTTTGAACTTTTTTATATCGGATAGAGTGTATTTTTTTTGCCATGAATCTACAATGTGAGCTTAAACGACTCTGGATTGAATCACTGTTTGATATTCCATTATCTATTTGGATAGACCTGAAATTAGAAAAAAGCTAAAACTATTGATATTGACTGCTTTTGAGGGTTGATTTGAACCAGGAGAATCTGTGAGATTCCTTTTAGCCGAAATTACGCTTCTGTTGCCAGCACATCCGAAACCGTTTTATTGAGAGTTGAATTCGGTTAAAAAACGCAATTTTAACCGAAAGACCCGTTTCCCCATGGAAATAATAGACAATCTAATTCAAAGGTGCCTTATTACAGAGTATAAAGATGATTTTTATGTATGACAATGACCCCTTTTGGCTTTTCCTTCGCTTTTATGTATTTTCTGATTTCCTCAGCGGGAAAGTTTGCTAAACCAGCACCAATACTGCTGTTCTCGGAGTTCTTTATCAGTACGACGTCTCTTTTTGCAAAATTGCCCTTAACCGATATGACGCCTACGGCTAAAAGGCTCTTCTTGTTGTCCAAAGCAGATTCCGCCCCCGAATCGATGGTTATCGTCCCCTTGATGTTAGCAGCGGTCATCATCCACTTTCCACGAATACTTAGTTGAGATTTCTTTCGGGATGGCTTGAAATAGGTTCCCGATGTTTGTCCTCCAACTGCTTTAATAATTGAATCTTTCTCTTTGCCGGAACATACTATTGTTGGAATTCCATGTTGAGATGCCAGATCAGCGGCTCTCAATTTGCTCAGCATTCCGCCGGTACCTCCGTCTGAAAGCGAATCCTCGCAAAGAGAAAGCAGATCCGAGGAGATCTGTTCAACGGTTTTTATTAGTTTGGCATTTGGGTCTTTTTTAGGATCAGCAGTGTAAAATCCGACAATGTCGGATAAAAGTATCATTAAATCAGCGCTAAGCATTGATGCTGTTAAGGAAGCCAGCTGATCATTATCTCCGAAGGTGGATTCGCTGAAGCTGACAACATCGTTCTCGTTGATTATGGGCATGATGTTGTTATCCAGAATTCCTTCCAGTGCATTCTTAATATTATCGTAGGATTCTTTCTGGCGGAAATCATCAAAGGTTATCAAAGCCTGAGCCGTGATAACGCCGTATTCTCTGAAAAAATCCGAATAGACTTGAAATAAGCGTCCCTGACCAACAGCTGCAAGCATTTGCCGTTTTTTTAACGGATCTTTTTCATGTGAGAACTCGCAAAACTCCTTTCCAGCCATGATGGCGCCTGAACTCACGAGCACAATTCTGTGAGTTTTTCTTAGTTTAATAATCTGTTCAACCAGATCGGATATCCGATTGTAATTCAATCTTCCGTTGGATCGCCCTAATATATGAGTTCCGACTTTCACAACAACTGTTTCTTTCATGGTAGTTCTTCAATTACCTCAATACCGGGTTCACTTTCTTCATTGATGAGAATATCAAAATCTTCTGGTCTGGGGAGGTCTTTGATCGTGTTAAACCCAAAAACTTCCAGAAAGAAACCGGAGGTCCGGTATAAAATAGGTCTTCCCGGGATCTCTTTTCTACCGGCTATTTTGATGAGTTTTTTATCCAAAAGAGATTTTAAAGCATAAGTGGCGTCCACTGATCGAATCTCTTCAATTTCAGCTCTGGTAACCGGCTGTTTGTAAGCAACAATAGCCATTGTTTCCATGACAGATTGCGATAGTTGAATTGGTTTTACTATCCTGCCTCGGCGGATCCATTTTTCAAATCTGCTGGAGGTTCTAAGGTGATACCCGCCAGCAACTCTCAATATCTTAAAGACTCGATTGTTGTTTTTATAAAACAGGTTCAATTCGTCTATTATTTCAGAAAGTTTTCCTGATTCCTTAATTCCTGTTATTTTTTTCAGCTGTGGAATGGTTAGCGCGTGATTAGCGCTAAACAAGACAGCTTCCACAATCTGCCAGTCTAATGTTTCCTGATTTTTTACGTTTTCAGTTTCCAATGGTTAAGAATGCTTAAGTATTTAAACTCTAATTCCGCAATTGAATAAAAGAGATAACAAGAATTCTAAATTCCGTCTAGCAAGATACTTTTGGGAGTTATGATTGTTGTTAATTTTAACCAGATCCATTTCGCAAATTGTTTTGTTGGCCAGAGCGTTTCAGGGGAAAAGATAAAATGGACAGAAAACAGGGGATTCAGTACATTAAGACTGTTTAAATATGATGGAAGTGGTTAGAAAAACTTATAATTACAATTAATTGAATAGAATGATAAAAACGGCTAAAACCACATTGGGAAAAGAGGTCAGATTCGGGCAACATGTTGTTTTGACAGGGCAGGTTTCCATTGGTGATGAAACATCCATTTGGCATAACGTTATATTGCGAGGGGATGTAGAACCTATTACCATTGGTTCCCGATGCAATATACAGGACAATACAGTGTTACACGGTCAACTGAATAGATTTGCAGTCAGAATCGGCAATGATGTCTCGGTCGGCCATTCCTGTATTATTCATGGCTGTGAATTGGCCGATGAGAGCTTTGTTGGTATGGGAACGATTGTGATGAATGGTGCCTATATTGGCAGCAGGGTGCTTGTTGCCGCTGGTTCTCTGGTTCCCCAAGGAGCACGGTTCGAGCAACCCAATACACTGGTTATGGGAAGACCAGGCAAAGTAGTAAGGGAGCTTAGAGAAAACGAAATCAAGATGATCCTGGATACACCTGCACGATATATGGATTATGCAAAGCTTTGGTTACCGGTTCAGGAGTCATAAATAATGGGAAGAGATACTCACTACGATTTATACAAAAAGGACAAATCATCATCATTAAAACGTTTTAGACGGTTTGTTGAGTATATTGTCCTCATTACTGCCAAGTCCATTGCGTCTCTATTCCCAATCAGAGGGAATCAAAAATTTGGTGCGGCGTTTGGCAGGTTTGCCATGAAACTGGCAACGAAAGATCGAGGAATTGCAGAGTATCAGTTGGGATTCTGTTTTCCCGAGAAAACAGAAGAGGAGAGAAAAACATTGTTGGTGAATTCGTTTCGTCAGGCGGGGACTGCCTTGTTCGAGACACTGGTTATTCAGAAGTTTAAAACCGATCCCTGGAAGTGGATAAAATTCGAAAATGAACAGGTTCTCCATGATTCCCTAAATGAGGGTAATGGAGCCATTTTATTGTTTGCGCACGTCGGCAACTGGGAGTTATACCCTACCATATTTGAAATGCTGAATATTAAGGGGATGGCCATCAGTGCTGCTGTGGGCGATTCCAAACTGGATCGATTACTGGACTTGACAAGAAGCTCAAGTAATCTCAGAACAATACACAGAGGTGATAAAAAATCTGCCCGTGAAATGCTTCACTGTTTTCGGAATAACGAGATTTTTGTCTTTGGAATGGACCAGGATACAAGGGTTAAGACCATATTTGTTGACTTTTTTGGGAGAAAAGCTGCAACAGCAATAGGAGCTGCGACATTTGCCCAAAGATTTAATGCCCCGGTAATTTCCGGTTTTGGCGCCAGATTGGAGAATGGATCACATCTCTACTCTTTTGAAATTCTGTCCCAAAAACCTTACAGGGGAACAGACGAGGAAATAGAGCAACTGACAGAAAGATATAATCTAGCCCTGGAAAAGCATATCCGGAAATATCCGGATCAGTGGGTTTGGTTCCACCGTCGTTGGAAGAATCAGCCGGATTGATCAGACAAAATAAGCATGATTAAGAACGATAACAGTGTTCTTGAAAACACCACGCTGTCTGCGATTCACTTAAAAATTAAAAAAAATCTTCATGGTAAAATTTATAAAGAGGATCCTATCCATAAAGTGGGCAATTCCAGGATTATTGATAGTTGTTATTGTATACCTGATTTTTAATCCCGCTGCTGAAAAATCAGATAAAAAGCCTGCTGATAAAGAAAAAGAAAGACCCATGATTATAATGAATCCCATTTTGAAGGATTATAAAAATGAAGAGCTCAGTTTAAAGCTGATAGCAGATAAAGCTGAAATATATGAGAAAACTCAATCCACAATCCTGACGAGTCCGATTGCCAGCTTATTTGACGAAGCAGATGCCTCAAAAGTGACAATTATTCGGGCAAAAACCGGTGAACTGGAGAATAAGAAGGATCTAATTCATCTTTGGGGAGATGTCCGAATTGAATTTTTTGACGGACAGCGCTTGTTTACCGAGGATCTTTTTGTAAACAACAAACAAAGAGTAATCTATAACAGTGTAAAAGTTAAAGTAGAGTCCAAAGATGAGGTTATCAACGCTGCTTCAATGAGATATACAATGGACAATGAAGTACTACTGTTAAAGAAACCCAATGCATTGCTCAGTCTTTAAATGTGCTTCTCTTAAAACTTAACACTACTATATGGGTGACAAATTGAAATCCTTGATACCATTATTCCGTATTCTTTTATGCTTCACCGGTGCTGTACAATTTTGCCATACCACTCTTCTTGCGAACGATTTTATTTCAATATCCTCCTCTGACTCCGCTGTTTTGAATAAAAGCAAGGGAACCGCTTTATTAAATGGCAATGTTGAAATAGTACATAAGTCAACAGGATCCACACTGATTACTGATGAGCTGTTCCTGATACGTGAAAAAGACTCAGGGGATCTCGCATATGCCAAAGCAAAGGGTAGCGTTAAAATGGATCTGAATTCTTTGGATGAATATGAACAGCTGGAAAGAACAACCCATGTTATCTGTGATCAGGCACTATATGATAAGATAAAAGCAGTAGCTGAATTAAAGGGTAATGTTGAAGTAATCTCCCATGACTATAAAATCAACGCTGACATTGTCTATTATGATTTGGAAAAAGAAACTGGACGAATTACTGAGATTCCGGGGAAAAAGGTTCGGATGGTTTTCTATAAAAACCGGCCTCAGGCTGAAACAAAAGCGTTTGATTTAACAGATACCCAGGGGCTGGTTGATGGCCAAGCCATCGAAATCAAGCTGAATAAAAAGCTGAATAAACTAATTTTTCAAGGGGATGTGCGATTCTTTGATCATGACGAAAAAGCGTTGTTTACATCTAAAAAAGCAGATCTCTTCTTTAACAATAAAGATGAGTTGGAAAAGATCATTGCCTACGGCAATGTAATACTGTCACAACCACAAAGAAACTCCGCCTCAGATAGAGCGGATTTTGACTATCTAACGGAAATTGTAACGTTGACTGGCAATGCGCGACTGAAAGAGGTTGATCAATTGGAAGTGTTCTCTTCGGTGATTAGGCTGCATATGGATGAAACCAAAGGGATGGTGGAAAGTGGCGTGCATGTTCCAGTTAAGATGAAAGCCAAAGTGGATTAATTGGGCATTCTAATATCCGGTACTCGTACAGTGAACAAATACCGCATGGTATACAATCTTCAGTTGGGACGTTACCCATCTTTTTATTCTTATAAAATCAGACGCATATAATAAAGATTAGTAAAGTTTTTTATTTTATCTTGACAATCTGTTCTGATATTGACCAATATGACAGATCAGCTGCAGTTAAGAACTTGTTTAAAACGATCAGCTGATAAAAAAAAGCGTAAAAAAGTTATTGACAGATACAAACTTAGATGCGCATCATACGGGATCAGCTGCAAAAAACAGCTTAAGTTCATTGACAACAGAATCGGGTGTAAGAAGATATAACCAAGTAAAAAAGAAGCGGGGACAGGATTTAGTATAAATCTTGTTCACACGTCAAATTTGAGTAGAGTAATAACTCTAA
>Ga0180009_10001152_pt1 | contig 32964 bp, 26 predicted proteins | sample OS_PC_MetaG_FD_123537 | JGI IMG/M metagenome (GOLD analysis project Ga0180009, IMG submission 123537) | Groundwater microbial communities from the Aspo Hard Rock Laboratory (HRL) deep subsurface site, Sweden - OS_PC_MetaG | ecosystem: Environmental > Aquatic > Deep subsurface > Groundwater...
ACAAGGCACAGCCGATATATATAACTACAATTATTGGTCTTCGCCCGTGGGAACGCCCAACAACACTACAAACAACAATACCTATTCAATTAGTGCTGTAGTGAGAGACGGGAACAACCCGGCTAGTCCGATAAATCTGTCTTTCACCGCAGGTTTTGATGGTGCAGCAGGCCCTCCTGCTACTTTAAGTACCCGCTGGATGTACCGTTTTGACAATGCCGGTAACAACATCAACAACTGGATTCCGATCGGCAGTACTGGTTCGGTTCAAGCAGGAAAAGGCTACATACACAAAGGTACAAGCTCGGGCTTGGGCTATCAAAACTACACTTTTTTAGGTAAACCGCACAATGGTCGCATTCAATACAGCATTTCTGGTGGTATGCTCACACTCTTGGGCAATCCTTATGCATCTGCCCTCGATTCCGAAACATTTATCAACGATAATATCGGTAGTATCAACGCAGCTGTTTACTTTTGGGAGCATTGGGGTGGTGGTACGCATCGCTTGTTGGATTATCAGGGTGGTTATGCCGTGTTAAATTTGTCTGGAGGAGTTCCTGCCCTTTCTCATCCGGATGTTAATCAAACAGGTATAGGGACTGTTACACCCGGGCGTTTTATTCCTGTAGGTCAAGGGTTTTTTGTGATTGCCGATGACTCGGGAGGCACACTGACTTTTAATAACAACCAACGCGCTTTTATCAGGGAAGATGATACAGATGTTGACGGAAATCTTTCAAATTACTTGGTTAGAGCCAATAAGCCTAAAGACAAATTGGTTTCACTAGACTCACATTTTACAAACAATTCTCAAGATATTGTAGCCTCCAAGGAATTCAAACGCATCAGACTTTCATATACAACCGCTCAAGGTTTTATGAGACAGTTGTTGCTCACCTTCACACAAAATCAGGCCAATGATGCATTCAACAATGGTTACGATGCACTGAATTTAGATAGCCAACCGGAGGATATGTACTTTGTTTTGGATGACAAAAGGCTTATCATTCAAGGCGTAGGCCCATTTGATGAAAACAAAAATTATCCCTTAGGTATAAAAAATGAGTCTTTCGGCAAGGTTAAAATTGGCTTGCAAGCGACAGAAAACCTAAGTGAAGAGATATCTATATTGATTTTCGACAAAGAATCAGGACTTGCACACAACCTTAGAGACGCCGATTTTGAAGTAGAACTTACACAAATTGGAGAAATCAACGACCGGTTTCGTATCCAATTTACAGATCAAACCCTTTCGGTAGATGATTTTGTGTTTACCTCGGACGAACTAAAAGTTTTCCATACGCCTCAAGATCACGTTCTGCACGTGCAAAATACCCGTCAAGATTTGACAATAGCCCAAATCCAACTCTTTGATTTGTTGGGCAGGTCAATTCTCAAAACCGATACCGAAGCGCGCGAACAATCGAATATAGAAATCAAGCTTCCGACGATGAGTACAGGGGTATATTTGGTGAAACTTTCAGGAGAAGGCGGTTCTGCCATCACCCGAAAATTGATAATCGAATAATTTTACAAACGGAGTTCGATTTATCTTTCATAGACAAATAACCCATGGACTCCGTGTTGTCTGGCCGAGCGCAGTCGAGGTCTATTTTTAAAGACTTCAAAGGCAAAAACCCCTCGACTGCCCTCGAGCAGACATTTCTTTTTTTGTAAATTACATATAATTAACAGCTTACATTTGTTTTTTAATTGAACAGCTTTTCAGTAAAAATGAAATTTAATGGCATTTCATTTTAAATAAAATCACTTCTGAATAGTCAGTAATTAGTCAAAGTTCGATATAGAAACCCTACTATTTTTTGTTTCCCTATATTTACAAAGCCAAAGGAAATAATTTATGCAGTTTCTTGTCGCTTCCGATTCTTTTAAAGATGCATTGACTGCTTACAAAGCTTGTGTTGCCATTGAAAAAGGCATCAGGCATGTATATCCACATGCAGAAGTTATAAAAAAACCAATGGCTGACGGCGGCGAAGGCACTTTAGATGTCATAGCTACTTTTGAGAACACAGAAAGCCTTGTGGTCCATACAGTTGATCCGCTAGGCAGGCCCATAAGAGCCACATATTTTATATTAAACCAGAAAGAAGCTTTTATAGAACTTGCGCGTGCGTCGGGTTTGGAACTGCTTTTGGCAAGCGAGCGCAATCCTTTACTTACCAGTACCTTTGGGACAGGTAAATTGATGTCAGATGCTTTTGAAAAAGGCATACGAAAGTTTACACTCGCTATAGGTGGAAGTGCGACAAACGATATGGGAAGCGGACTTTTGCAAGCCATAGGATTTCGATTTTTCGATAAAAAACATCAAGAATTATCGCCAAACGGAGGCAATCTAAACCGTATCGTCCGGATTGATGATTCAGCCGTACATCCCGATTGGTATCTGTGTGAATTCAATATTGCATGCGATGTCAACAATCCGCTTTTAGGCGAAAATGGTGCGACCCATACTTACGGCAAACAGAAAGGCGCATCGCCCAGTGCCTTGAAAAAACTCGAACGAAATCTTGCACATTTTGCGGAAGTGCTTCAAACAATCAATTCAAAATTGGATGTACAACAACCCGGATTTGGTGCCGCAGGAGGAGTTGCGGTCGGCTTGTCCACTTTCTTTAAGGTGCAGCTTCAATCGGGATTTGCGTGTTTGGCCAATTGGGTTGACTTAGAATCTGCCATCCGCAAAGCCGATTATGTGTTTACAGGCGAAGGCAGTATAGATGCACAAACATTGGCCGGTAAAACGCCCTTTGGCGTGGCACAAATGGCAAAAAAACACAACAAACCTGTCATTTGCCTTTGTGGCAGAAAAGGAAAAGGTTACCAAAAACTCTATAACCACGGCGTTACAGCCGTCTTTTCGATACTCGATGAGGTCACCTCGCTCGATAAAGCTTTGCTGCGGACTGAGGAATTGATAGAAGACACGACCATCAATGTTTTACGACTGTTAACTTTGAATACATTCAGATGATAGCGGCATTTGTCATCCTACTTTTGGCGATAGCCTTTATTATTGTGGCCACCACGCGTTTTCGCATGCATCCCTTTATGGCGTTGCTGTTTGCAGCTTACGGAGTGGGGATGTTGGCGGGAATGCCGCTAGCTGATATCACACCGACCATTTTATCCAAATTTGGCAGCACACTTGGCAGTATTGGCATCATCATAATTGCAGGTACCATCATCGGGGTGATGCTTGAAAAATCTGGGGCTACTTTAGTGATTTCTAAAGCCATACTTGAAAAAGTTTCTGCCAAACGGCCAAATTTAGCCCTTAGTTTGATCGGTTTTTTAGTGTCAATTCCCGTTTTTTGCGATGCCGCTTTTGTGATTTTATCTTCGCTTAACAAAACGCTCTCCACAAGGACGAAAACCTCTGTAGTTTCGCTATCTATCGCTTTGGCTACGGGCCTGTTTGCGCCCCATGTGTTGGTGCCGCCTACACCCGGACCCATCGCCGCCGCTGCCAACTTAGAAATAGACAACTTGTTTTTGGTCATTTTTGTCGGGTTGTTGGTCGCCGTTCCGGTGGTATGCGTCGGCTATTTGTTCTCGCTGTTTTTGGCAAAGAAATACCCTTATAGCGAAAGTGCAATTGAAATGACAAAAGTCCTTGAAAAACCTGTCGATGTACAACCCAAATTAACAACCGCGCTGCTTCCTATTTTTATACCGATATTGTTGATGGCGCTCGGCACTTTTTCAAATATTTTGTTTGATTCTAAAGGGGATTTTTGGTTTAAAAACATCCTTATTTTTTTAGGCAATCCTACGACGGCTCTGCTGATTGGAATGTTGTTTTCGTTGCGCTTGTTGCCTTTTACGGATGAGAAAAAATCGAATACCTACATCGCAGAAGGGTTAAAAAATGCCGCTATGATTTTGATGATTACCGGTGCCGGCGGCGCATTGGGCGGGATGATTGCCTATATGCCGATGGGTATGTATTTGGAAAACTTGCAACTCACCAGCTTGGGGCTTTTGTTGCCATTCCTGATTGCGGCCGTATTAAAAACAGCTCAAGGTTCGTCTACGGTTTCAATCATCACCACTTCGGCCATCGTTTTTGAAATGCTCCCCGCCTTGGGTTTAGATTCGGAATCGGGCAAAATCTTAACGGTGATGGCTGTCGGTTGTGGCGCAATGACCGTATCGCATGCCAATGACAGCTATTTTTGGGTGGTTTCCCAACTGTCAGGTCTCCATATTAATACGGCATACAAAACACTTACTATAGCCAGCCTTTTGCAAGGTATTGTGGGAATCCTAACCGTTTTGGCACTCAGTTTGTTCGTCTGAATTATTGCCCGGTGATGTTGAAAACTTCTTCTATAGATATCATATTTCCGGCGCTACTCACCCCTTCAATAACAAGTTTAACAGCTTCTTGGCGGTTTCTAGCAATCACAAAACGGACTTCACCCGTTTGGCCGGTTTGCAATTGAGAAATCCAATCCAATACACCAAATTTGACAAATTCGTCACTGTCAAAAACTTTGTATTTGGGTGCTTCGTATGCTTTGGAAGGCGAAAAGCCATTGATGATTTTAACCGTTTGTTGATTGCTATAAGGCGAGGAAAATCCGGAAAAGTCTGCACCTTCTCTCATAAAAATATTGATGACACCACCGCCACCCGATGCTAAATCACTACCGCCTCTAACGCCATAGCCCAAACCCGAATGGTTGATGTAAATTTCGGCTACTTCGTATAGTGGCATACGGTTGAGGATAGAAAAATCAATGATTTGAACGTTGTTGATAAAGATGGTGGGTGTGCCACCGCCCGATTTTTGACTTCTAATTTTTGGCGTTCCGGGCGTGTTGCTGAGTGAAACCCAGTAACCTTTTGTCCGTAAAAAATCAAAGACATAAAAATTGAGTTTTACCTCTTCCGGATCTATCACATATCTTTTGGTTTCAACGGAGCTCCCGATTTGTCCCGGAATATTTGTTTTGCTCTTAGGCGTTTCGGCGGAAACTTCGGTTTCGTTGAGCGCAATGATATCTGGTATTTGATCGATTTTGATGGCTATTCTTTCACCGTTTTTTTTCGGTTCAAGGGTTTGCTTTGCAAAATCATTCGCGTATGGATATTTTTGAAGGGTATTTTCTGTATTGGGTAAAATGCTGATGTTGTCCACATTGGGTCTTGTCATGAAGTCGTTGCGGTTTGTCAAACCCATATTGAGTTCAGTATCTTTTTCTAAATAATTGTGATAAGACACAAAACTCCCATCGGGGTTGATGTCAAGTTTTTGTTGAAATCCGAGATTTTCGGTAAAGAGTATCAACGCATATTTTTCTGCTTTTTTGGCACTGATATCCAAGGTACCCGAAATGGTAAGGCCTTTTTCAAAATCGTAATCCATCGCCGGCTGCCTGCCGTATAATGCTTGCCAGGTTTTGGCACCGCTAATCTGTGTCAACAAAAACAAATCAAAGCCGTAGTTGTCTATACGATTGCCGTCTATCAAACGCGGATTCATGTTTTTTTCTCCGTCTGAAGCATAAGTTCTCAGGAAATTTTGTTTGAGAAAAGACAATTTATCGGCATCTGCAACGGTGTTTGCGGGTAGCGCAGAAGCACTGAATACAAACGTCTCATCCGGGGCATAGGTTTTGAGTGAAAAATACAAGGAGTCTGCCGTAATCCGATCTAGTGAGACGGCAGCTGTGGGCAGATAACCCGTTGGACGATTCATGAATTTTCTCTCCAATAGGATATTTTCATGGTCCAATAGGTATAAAGTATTCACGCCATGCGGCAAATCATTTTTTTCGAGAAAAACAGAGGCTTTTCCTTCGGAAAAAGAGATTTTTTTGGTAAAGATGTATCCGTCTTTTACAATAGCCAATTGATAAGGTTTTGTGGCGCTTTCAGCCATTTTATGAGACTGAAAAACGATCCCGATTTTATCTGAGAGCAAGGTGTTGAGTTGCATTTGTATGCCTGAAGCTTGGGCATCGGGCAAGGCTTGTGTCAAGTGAAAATCACCTTCAATATAAAATTTTGCCGTGTAGGTCTCTTGTTTGTCTAACCAAAATTGAAATTCGCCCAAGCCTTCTTTGTTTCCCTGAAAAGTATTGACGACTTGCTGCTTGCTGTTGACCAATTCGCCTTTTTGGAAGCTCACCGGCAAACCGTTCAAGTCGGTCAGTGCATAAACCACCCTGTTTTGCGCATCTGATAGCAAAGGCGCATTGCCTTCGGTATTGAGCTTAAGATAGTAATCTTCCGGATGGTATGTTTTATGCGCAGCAGCGTAGTCGTTTCTCGCAATACGGATGTTTTGTGTAAACACATGGCCTTTGTCAAAATTCAAACTCCAATTGGTGAAAATATGTAAGACGTATTCTTGCTCAGTAATATTGTCGTCGATGGCCAATTGTCCGTTTGCGATGCCGTTGTCCGTAAAAAAAACATCACCGGATACGAGTTTACCTTCCAAATCGTATAAACCGGCATAAACATTGGAAGATAGGAGCGAGGCATGGTCAAATCTGGGGTCAAGCAAATGCGCTTGAAACCATATTGATTCGCCGGGTAGAAAAACCGTTTTGTTGAGATGCACCACCACTTTTTCCCGTGGTTGTTTGTAGAAATTGGTGTAAATTTTTTCAATCGAGGAATCTTGTGCGTGCAAAGATGTGTTTACAAATAAAATACCGAGAAGCAGCAAAGCGGATTTAAAGCGTGTAGGTTTCATGGCGATACAGTTTTAAGATTACAAAGACACTATTTTCTCAGACATTCACTGAGGCATTTGTAAATGTAAAGAAAAAAACACAAACGATTTTTAATCAGTCGATTAATTCATTTTACCTTACGATTTACAAGCTATTTAACAAGTGTCATCTTTGAGGGGTATAATTTTTAGCTTCAAAACACGCAAAAAAAAGATATCAATGCGTATTTTTACATCATCAATTTATTTCTCATAAAATGGCACGCACTCCATCCAACATGTTGGCTTTGGGTACAAAAGCACCCGACTTTACCCTCAAAGATTTAAACTCAAACCAAACCCTGTCTTTTTCAGACATACGTGGCGATAAGGGCACTGTGGTTGTTTTTATGTGCAATCACTGCCCTTTTGTGATACACATGATAGAAGAATTGGTTCGCGTTGAAAATGACTACCACGTGCAAGGCATTGGCTTTGTAGGGATCAACAGCAATGATGTAGAAAATTATCCGGAAGACGCACCGGATAACATGACAAAGTTTGCCGCAAAGTACAAAATGGATTTTCCGTATCTGTACGATGAAACCCAGGAAGTTGCCAAAGCCTATGATGCTGCCTGCACACCCGATATTTACCTGTTTGACAGTCGCGATCAGTTGGTTTACCGCGGGCAGTTAGACGATTCGCGTCCGGGCAATCACATACCGCTCAACGGTGCCGATTTGCGCATTGCCCTCGATGCACTTTTGTACAACAGAAAATATCCGGATCCGCAAAAACCGAGTATCGGTTGTAATATCAAATGGAAGCATTAACAGACGACAATTTGAGTGTGTTGGCATGCGAAGCAAGGCATATAGATTTGCTTGTAGATATCGCCAACAAAGCCTACAGCGACAATTACCTTCACATTTGGGATGATGAAGGTGTGCTTTATCTGGAGAAAAACTTTTCAAAGCCTGTACTCGCTTCCGAATTGGCCGATAAGAACAACTGCTTTTTCTTGGTGCAAAATCGCGAAAAATTTGTGGGTTTTGCAAAAATTGTTCTCTGCAAATCTTTCGGTGACTATACAGCAGATGAATCCCTATACGTGCAACGTTTATATCTCAGAAAAGCCTATTGCGGATTGGGCATAGGTGCCAAATTAATGATGCAATTTCATCAAAAAGCCCTGGCTTTACACAAAAAAGTAGTTTGGTTGCAAGCCATGCCCAGTACACCATCGGTCAGTTTTTATGAAAAACTCGGATACACCATCACCCACAAGGGCTATATTCCTTTTCCGCATATCAAACCGGCTTATCGGGATTTGTATGATATGGTGTACAAGCTGGAATAGTGTGTGTTAAAGCATGATGGCAGATTGAAACATCACAGTTCACTAAAGTTTTGTTTAAGATGATTAGATTCAATTAATAAAATTATGATAACATTTAAGTTTTAAATAACTTTGCAGGCTGTAACTAATTCATTACGAATGAAAGATTTATTCGATAAAATTTATAAAGACAAAGGCCCGTTGGGAAGATGGGCTTCTCAGGCGGAAGGTTATTATGTTTTCCCGAAAATTGAAGGGCCTATTTCCAATAAGATGAAATTCAGGGGGAAAGAGGTTATTACCTGGAGTATCAACGACTATTTGGGTCTGGCAAATCATCCCGAAATCAGACAGATTGATGCAGATGCCGCAGCCGAATGGGGAGCGGCTTATCCCATGGGTGCGCGGATGATGTCGGGCCACACTACCCTGCATGAGAACCTACAAAACGAGCTGGCTTCATTCGTCAATAAAGAAGCTGCTTATGTGGTCAATTTCGGCTATCAGGGTATGGTTTCTGCTATTGACGCCTTGGTCAACAAAAACGACGTCATCGTGTATGATATAGACGCACATGCCTGCATTATTGACGGTGTTCGGCTACACATGGGTAAGCGTTTTACCTACCAACACAACGATGTAGAAAGTCTTGAAAAAAACTTAGAACGCGCCGTAAAAATTTGCGAAGTCACCGGTGGCGGTATTTTGGTCATCTCTGAAGGTGTTTTTGGGATGCGTGGCGAACAAGGTAAGCTCAAAGAAATAGCCGCTCTAAAAAAGAAATACAACTTCCGCTTTTTGGTAGATGATGCACACGGTTTTGGTACTTTGGGCAGAACCGGAGCCGGAGCAGGCGAGGAGCAAGGCGTACAAGAAGATATAGATGTGTATTTTGCCACTTTTGCCAAATCTTTGGCGAGCATTGGTGGGTTTTTTGCAGCCGATAAAGACATCATCGATTACCTAAAATACAATATGCGTTCGCAAATGTTTGCCAAGTCACTGCCCATGCAGTTTGTGGTGGGTGCGCGCAAGCGTTTGGAAATGTTGCGAACCATGCCCGAACTCAAAGAAAAACTATGGGAGAATGTGAATGCGCTTCAAAATGGTTTGCGCGAAAAGGGATTTGATATAGGAAACACCAACTCATGTGTGACACCGGTTTACCTCAACGGTAGCATACCCGAGGCTATGGCCTTGGTGAACGACTTGAGAGAAAACTTTGGAATTTTCTGTTCCATAGTCGTTTATCCGGTGATTCCTAAGGGTTTGATTTTGTTAAGGCTCATCCCGACAGCGGCACACAACTTTGAAGATATTTCCGAAACGCTAAAAGCTTTTTCAGCCATTCGAGAACGTTTGCAAAACGGGGTTTACAAAAGATTATCGGCCGGCGTGACAGCGGAATAATACACAACCCAAACAAATAGAAAAAGCCGATATTATGAATGTCGGCTTTTTTTTTGATTTTGTTTTGATATCCTTAAAATAATACAAAAAAATTGCTTTTCTCAGGTTAAAAGCGGTTATTTGAAAAGTATATTAATGCGGAGTTTTATTACGTTATTCTATGATAGATTTTAAACAAAAGATGTTAAGAGACAATGCTTTATCAGGAAAGCACGTCGTAGTTACCGGTGGTGGTAGCGGACTCGGCAAATCGATGACCCGCTATTTTTTAGAATTGGGTGCCAAAGTAGCGATCACTTCCCGCGATTTGAATAAATTAAAAACCACAGCGGCAGAATTGGAAAAGGAAACAGGCGGTGTTTGTTTGCCCTTACAATGCGATGTTCGAGACTATACGCAGGTAGAAAACATGTTGCAAGAAACCGTCAAGGCTTTTGGTGAGGTAAATGTATTGCTCAACAATGCAGCGGGAAACTTTATAGCACCAACTGAAAGATTGTCTGCCAACGCTTTTGACACCATTATCGATATTGTTTTAAAAGGTACCAAAAATTGTACTCTGGCCTTCGGTAAGCATTGGATCGCCCAAAAGCAAACCCAAACAGTCGTGCTCAATATTGTAACCACTTACGCCTGGACGGGCTCAGCTTACGTAGTGCCAAGTGCTACTGCAAAAGCCGGCGTGTTGGCCATGACCAGATCGCTTGCCGTAGAGTGGGCAAAATACGGTATGCGATTCAATGCCATTGCACCCGGGCCTTTTCCTACCAAAGGCGCTTGGGACAGGCTGTTGCCGGGTGATTTGAAAGAAAAAATAGACATGGCTAAAAAAGTACCACTCAACCGTGTGGGCGACCATCAGGAACTAGCCAACCTAGCCGCCTACTTAATATCAGATTTTTCGGCTTATATCAACGGAGAAGTTGTGACAATAGACGGTGGTGAATGGCTCAAAGGCGCAGGTCAATTCAATTTATTGGATCAAATCCCCGAAGCACTTTGGGACCAGTTGGAAGCCATGATAAGGGCTAAAAAAAGCACTTAATTTTGCGTTGGGAAAATAGGGACTAGACGCTTGCACAATTTCATTTATCAAACCGTAAAAAGACCTTTTCAAATCCCCGTAAATAATTGTATTTTTACACACTAAACTTTTATACCTGATTATGGGAAAAGTAATTGCAGTTGCCAATCAAAAAGGCGGAGTGGGTAAAACCACAACAACCGTTAACTTGGCAGCTTCACTCGGTGTTCTCGAAAAAAAAGTGCTACTGATAGATGCTGATCCGCAAGCAAATGCTACTTCGGGTCTCGGTATCGATTTGGAGAAAGTGCAGGCAGGCTCCTATCAGTTATTGGAACACGCCGTGAGTGCTGCAGATACCATCTTGCAAACTTCAGCACCTTTTGTCGATATCATCCCGGCACATATAGATTTGGTAGCTGCCGAGATTGAACTCGTTGACAAGGACAACAGAGAATACATGTTGCGCGAAGCCATCAAACCTATTATAGACCAGTACGATTATATACTCATAGATTGTGCACCCTCTTTAGGGTTGATAACACTCAACGCACTCTCAGCGGCCCATTCCGTGATTATCCCGATTCAATGTGAATATTTTGCATTGGAAGGTTTGGGGAAATTGCTCAACACCATCAAAAGTGTGCAGCGTTTACACAATCCAAAACTTGACATAGAAGGCATGTTGCTCACCATGTACGACTCGCGTTTGCGCCTTTCTAACCAAGTCGTTGAAGAAGTGCAAAAGCATTTTCAAGGAATGGTTTTCGAAACCATCATACAGCGAAATGTCAAACTTAGCGAAGCGCCCAGCTATGGAGAAAGTATAATTTCTTACGATGCAGGTAGCAAAGGTGCTACAAATTACTTAAGTTTGGCTCACGAAATCATACAAAAACACAAACTAACATAATGGCAAAAGCGACCAAAAAGCAAGCACTCGGAAGAGGTCTTTCTGCCCTGCTGAAAGACCCCGACAACGACATTCGCTCCGCCCAAGATCGCCATGCAGATAAAGTAGTGGGGAATATACTTGAAATTGAACTTTCTTCCATCGAAATGAATCCATTTCAGCCGCGTTCCAATTTCAACGAAGAAAACCTGCGCGAGTTGGCTACTTCTATCAAAGAACTAGGCGTCATTCAACCCATCACCGTTCGCAAAACAGGGTTCAACCAATACCAATTGGTATCCGGCGAACGCCGGATTAGGGCTTCTAAATTGGCCGGACTTACACATGTACCCGCCTATGTTCGCATCGCCAATGACCAGGAATCCTTGGAAATGGCTTTGGTAGAAAACATCCAACGCCAAGATTTAGACCCTATAGAAATTGCCCTGTCCTACCAACGGTTGATCGATGAAATTCAACTGACACAAGAACAACTCAGCGAACGGGTCGGCAAAAAACGATCTACCATTACCAACTATTTACGCTTGTTAAAACTCGATCCCATCATACAAACCGGCATGCGCGATGGTTTTCTCAGTATGGGACACGGCCGCGCGATTATCAATATAGAAGATCGAAAATCGCAACTGGCAATTTATGAGCGCATCCTGTCTCAAAATCTATCAGTTCGGCAAACAGAAACTTTAGTGCGTAATTTTCACGAAAATAAAGACGCCCAAAAAGCATCTGCACATACAACGCCCGAATTTGTTCAAAAGGCAACACCTACCTTCAACGATTTTTTTAAAACCAAGGTGAAAATTCAACTCAGTAAGGACGGTAAAGGAAAAATCTTGATTCCTTTTGATTCTGAAGAGGATTTTAAACGCTTGAAAAAAATCATCAAAGGTGAAGCCTAGGTTTTATTTTTTTATCTGTACAGCGTGGTGCTGTTTGTCGCTCACGGGCTTGGCCCAAGAAAAGACACCTCAAAAAAACGACACCGTTTCGCAACCCGATAGCGAGGTGAAAACAACTGCCAAACAACGCAGAGAACAAAGACGCGCAGAGAAAGACCTCTATTATTTGAATGATACGCTAGCCATCAATATTGAAGATATCGATCCCAATTCACCCGCGCGTGCCGCTTTTTATTCGGCTATTTTGCCAGGCTTGGGTCAGGCATACAACAAAGCTTATTGGAAAATCCCTATAGTTTACGGGGCTTTGGGTACGAGTTTGTATTTCTATTTCACCAACAACGACGATTTTAACCGCTATCGAGATGCACTCAAGAGGCGGCTGGCCGGATTTAACGATGACGAATTTCAAGGGATTATTCTCAACCAAACCACCTTGGAACGCGCCCAAAGAGAATTTAGGCGCAACCGCGATTTGTCTTTGCTCATGACGGTGCTTCTCTACGGATTAAATATTGTTGAAGCCAATGTGCATGCACATTTAAAACAATTTAACATCAGAAACAACCTCACCCTGCGCCCCATGATGCAGCACGATATATATACTGGCACGGTACAAACAGGGTTAACCTTGAGTTTAAATTTTTAACTTTATGAAGATTGCATTGGTGGGTTACGGAAAAATGGGTAAAACCATTGATGCTGTTGCTACCCAAAGAGGCCACGAAGTTGTGGCAAAAATAGACGGTCCGGTAACAGTTGAGATATTGAAAAACGCCGATGTAGCCATAGAATTTAGTGTGCCCGCAGCTGCCGTTTCCAACCTGAAAACTTGTTTCGAAGCCGGTGTTCCTGCAGTGAGTGGTACTACGGGTTGGTTGGCACAATTTGAAGAAGTATGCCAAGCGTGCAAAGAAGCGCGTTCAGGGTTTATATATGCTTCCAATTTTAGTTTGGGCGTCAACCTGTTTTTTCAACTCAATGAATATTTGGCGAAATTGATGCAACCTTTTCAACAATACCATGCTGGCATAGAAGAAATACACCACATTCATAAACTAGATGCGCCCAGCGGTACAGCCATTACTTTAGCAGAAGGTGTTATGGCACATAGCCACTACCAGAAATGGACCCTCGACACAGCTGATGATGACACTTTAAAAATTGAAGCCAAACGAATAGGTGAAGTACCCGGCACGCACACCGTCAGTTTCGACGCACCCGAAGACCGTATATCAATAACCCACGAGGCTCACGGACGCGAAGGTTTTGCACTCGGTGCAGTGATGGCAGCCGAATGGCTTTGTGGAAAAACCGGTATCTTTACCATGAAAGATGTGTTACATGTAAAACCATTTTAATTACCCTATTATGAATATTCAACAATGGTTTATCCTTTTCCTGATAGCCCAATTGATCCACGGCTTAGGCACTTGGAAAATGTATGTTGCGGCCGGACGTAAGCCTTGGGAGGCGTTCGTGCCGGTTTACAATGCCTATGTGCTCACCAAAATAATCAACCGTTCGTGGTGGTGGGTGCTGCTGCTGTTTGTCCCCATGATAAACGTCATCATGTTTGGGGTGGTTTGGGTAGAAACCGCCCGCTCTTTTGGAAAATATACCAAGACTCACACGTTTTTAACCTTGGTCACGCTCGGGTTTTATTTGTACTATCTCAATTATGCAACCGATTTAAAGTATGAAGAGAACAGGTCTTTAAAAGCGAGAACGGCCACAGGCGATTTAATCAGCGCGATTGTTTTTGCGGTAGTTGCCGCCACGCTTATCCATACTTATGTGATGCAACCATTTACCATTCCAACTTCCTCACTCGAAAAAACCCTCTTGGTAGGCGATTTTCTGTTGGTGAGCAAAATGCATTACGGTGCGCGAACACCCACAACTGCCGTTTCGTTTCCGATGGTTCACGATACGATTCCTTTTTTCAAAGTCAAATCATATTTGAGTTGGCCTCAATTGCCCTATTTTCGCTTGCCCGGTTTTCAAGACATTAAGCGCAACGACATTGTGGTGTTTAACTGGCCGGTTGATACCGTCAGGTATTTTAGAGACCAATCGAACATACACGCGTATAAGCCTCTGGATAAAAAATCCAATTACGTAAAAAGAGCCGTTGGCATTCCCGGCGATTCTTTATCTATTCAAGACGGTTATGTGTACATAAACGGACAGAAAGAACAACTACCTGAAAGAGCGCGTTTACAATTTAGCTATGTCATTGAAACCAACGGACAGCCCTTGGGTTCCAATTTTTTTGAACGCTACGAAATCAGCGACGGAGCAAGCCGTATCGGACAAAATCAAATTCAAATACACGCTTTGACGGAAGCATACGCCGCGCAACTAAAATCACATCCGGCGATTGCTAATATCACCAGATTGGTGGCCGATACTACGCTCACAGAATCCTCTATTTTCCCCAACAATGGCAAATTTAATTGGAATCGAGATCAATTTGGAACTGTGTATATTCCCAAGGCCGGTGATGAAATTCAGTTGAACCGACGCAATTTCTCCATCTACCGATACGCCATAGAAGCTTATGAAAACAACACTTTGACATGGCAAGACGGACAAGCCGTTCTCAATGGCAAACCGGCCTCATCCTACACCTTCAAACAAGACTACTACTGGATGATGGGCGACAACCGACACAATTCTGAAGACAGCAGGTATTGGGGTTTTGTACCTTTCGATCACGTGGTGGGCAAACCCGTTTTTGTATGGATGAGCATAGAGGGCATTACGCAAGGATTTTCTAACTGGAAACCGCGATGGAATAGATTTTTCACCACGGTTAGCGGTTCGGGCGAGCCGGTGTCTTATTTTAAATATTTTTTGATTGCCATCGGTCTTTGGTTCGTGATTTCGAAGCTGATTCGCAGAAAGCAGAAAAAAGCCTAAGTTGAAAACAGTTTGTTTACACCCTGTCTATTTTGGCGATGTGGCACATTTTGCCGCCCTAAAACAAGCAACAGATATCACTTGGGAGGTAAATGACAACTACCAAAAGCAAACCCTCCGCAATCGGATGTATATTTATGGTGCCAACGGCAGGTTGATGTTGAATATTCCCATTAAACACGGAAAAGGAATCCGACAAAAATCGGAAGCGGTGCTGCTCGAAAATAATTTTGAATGGCAAACCAACCATTGGCGATCTATTTGTGCCGCCTACCGATCGTCGCCTTACTTTGAATATTACGAAGACGACTTTTATCCGCTATTTCACACCGAACACGAACGATTGATAGACTGGAATTTGGCTTGTATGAATTTGGTAATGAAGTTGTTGAAATGGGAAATACGCTTTTCAAAAACGCTTGGTTATGCACCCGAACTGTCTGATGATATTTTAGATATAAGACCTTTGGCGGCTTCAAAGAAACACACTTTTACTTTCGAAACCTACACCCAAGTTTTTCAAGACAAACCCCACATTGGCAATTTATGTATTTTGGATTTGCTGTTTAATTTAGGCCCGGATGCAAACCCTTATCTAGACAGGCAATACGCTTCCGTGAATACCATTCTGTATAGACCTTAGTAACTTTTTAGTACCCGAATGCTGTCTTGTTTTTTTTGGAGAGCATCGTAAATACGCGTCCTGAGCCTTGACGCATCTAGGTTTCTGGAATCCATTTTATATGCTATATCGATTTCCATAGCCGCTTTTTCCAGATTTTTATTTTTAAAATGTAGCGATGCCCATACCACGTGAGGCTTTGGTACCTGCAAATCTTTGAAAAATATAGACAATGAATCTGCTTTCCTAAACGCCGTTTCATAATTACCCAAATTGGCTTCCAACTCGGCTGCATAACCCATCAAAAACGGATTTAAACGTTGCTCAGATGTGGTGATTTTTGCCAAAGTGTCCAAGGCAGCCCGATCTCCGTAAAGCGAATGGATAATCTCAATATATTCCGCTTTTATATGTATCTCATCCGGGTATTTTTGAATGATGCTGCCCAAATTTTTCTCGGCAAGTTGCAAAGTCTTTTGTAAGGTGTCTTTTGCATTGGGATGGTTTTGCGCGCGCAGGTTGGTGTAGTTTACCAAACTTTGATAGACATCCAACAACATGCGTTCGTAACCTGTAACTGTCAACTTTTTGTTTTCCACTTCTTTGTAGAGTTGCAACCGCTCATCAGTGTCTAAAATCAGACGTGCATACACACTTTTAGCCATTAAAAAATCAGGATCGTGAATCATGGCTTTCTGATAAGATTTTTCGGCTTTGCCATAAAAACCTTCGTCCATAATTTGCTGCCAACCCGTTCGATACCTGTAAATAGCCTCTGTGGAATGGGAGTGATAAGGAAATTTTTGGATTTTTGAAGCTTTTTGACAGCTGTAAAATACAGACAAAAGTAAAATGAAAAATAATAAATGACTTTTTGATTGATGGTCCATCTTTTTGCTTTTAAGGTTTTTTAAGGGGCAGGTTTCTATCGCACTAAGCGTAATAATGTCGTGTTAACAAAATAGTTACATTTGACAATCCTTACTGTTCAGCGAATTCATAAAGGAACATTTTAAGCCTCAATTTAATATTATCGCTTTAAGGTAAAATGTCCCCTTGCCGAGCGTCCGTTTGCAAATTCTATGCGATACCAATAGTCTGTAGATGGCATCTGTTGGTTTCGGTAGGTGCCATCCCAACCCACTCCGTTGGGTGCCAGATCTTTTAGTAACTTTCCAAAGCGATCAAAAATAAAAATTTTGGTGCCGGCACGCAACTCAGCAGGCAACCCTCTTACCTGCCAGGTGTCGTTAAAACCATCGCCGTTGGGTGTGAAAAATTTGGGAATTCCAAGTACGGCAATTTCTTCTGAAACAATGCCGCAACCGTTTTTATCTCTAACAAATACAGTATGAAATCCGGACAAAACATTTTCAAAAACAGCACTGTCTTGATAGGGACCTTCTTCAAAATCAAGAGCGAATTCGTAATCGCCTATCCCCGATACAAAAACCTCAACCCGATTGTTATCTGTTAAGTCTTCTATGGCAATCTCAGTGATGTTAGCCACATCCGATCCGTTTAGGGTGAAATTACGCACCGCGGAGCAACCATACACATTGGTCACAATCACGCTGAATGAGCCGGCTTGGGAAACGCGTATGGAAGGCGAGGTTTCACCGGTATTCCACAAATAGGTAAAATTGCCCACTTGTGCCGGATTCACGCCTGCGTTTAATACAGTGGGTGCGTTGGCATTTAGACAAATGATGCGGGTTTCATCAGGAGGTAAAACAGGTAAGGGTCTTACTTGTAGCGTAATTTCTGCAATATCTACACAATTGTTTTGACTGCTGACCCGTGCGTAAACGATTTGCGTATTAGGTGAAACATTGCGATACAATCGCGGTAACGGATTGTTTTGAACCAAGGCGTCTTCTTGGGTGAGGTAATATGAAATAGAAAGACCGGAAGCCAAACCATTTAGTACAGTAGCATCTGCCTGCGACAAATCGAACTGTGCAAAACCGTCTGCGGTGCCGTCATCATCGCAAACTTCTAATGTAGCGTCACTTGCCATATCAGAAGAAATTTCGAGTCGTACTTCCCGCACTGCGAAACAGCCCGATGCGTTGGCTTCCACACGTGCGTACACAACTTGTGGCGCAATTGTGTTTTCAAAGTTTAGGTTGCTCACAGGGTTTACATTGTTTGTGGCATCGTCTGCACTCGTGTGGAATGTAATGCCAATGCCACTTTGTCCGTTTAGAATATCTGCAATCGCCAACGATAAGTCGAAAAGTGTTTGCCCGTCAGCATCGGGGTCACATTGCACCAAAGTTGCATCTTGCGTCTGCGACAGTGAAATCACTTGAAGTGCTGCTTCACCCTCCAAAGGGCAACTGCCATCTTGCAGGTCGATGCTAACCCTGTAAATACCTTGGTCGGAAGCCTGCACGTTGTTGAGCGTTAATGAAGGACCGGTTTCCGGAAGGATTACATCGTCTTTTGACCAAGTATAAACAGCACCTGCGATGGTGTCGGCGCTAAAAGTGAAGGATGCTCCTTCGCAAAGCGGAAGGTTTTGGCTGCTTTGCCCGTTTCGAATAATATCTATTCGGTTGCTGAAAAAAGATTGTACAAAAGGTGGCAGTCCAATTTGTGAAAGGTGTTGGTTGTTGTTGCCGATATCGAGAAAAATACCATTGGTGATGAAATTTATAGCTGTAGCAGGGGCATTCGGATTTTCAATGATACTTAGGTATTTCCCCGATTGAAAATCGTCAAAATTGAGTTGGGAGACATAAATTTTGTTGTCCAAACCAATCTGCAGTGAAGGTGCTTCGAAAACCGTTGACATATTTATGGTTGCCTGCGAAGCTCGAATGTCCGGACTCAAAAGATTGTATTGAAAAATAAGTGCCGGACCCTCACCTGCAAAACCCAAATTCAGGGAAGCGTACATTTTAGTGCCGTCGGGCGAAAACTCTATACCGTAAGGAGAATCCCCTTCATATAATGTAATAGGATTTGAAACCAAGCCGGTATCATTGTCAAAATCGTATAAATAAATGCCGCCGGGTCCGTCACCACCCCTTTCCGTGGCAAAACCGAAATGCGCAATACCCAATTTGCCTCCATCTGGAGATGCTTTTAAATAACCCAAGGCGTTTCTCCGATAACCGCTCAATGGATTTACAGGCGGCAATTGAGAAACCACCGGCACATCATCTACACCATTTTCACCTACTTTGAAAGCGTAAAAACGATCTACAAAATGTGATATAATCCAAATAGATTTACAATCTGCTGCCCTGACAGCCGTAATTTTTTCGGCACTTTTAAAGGCCGATTCGGTAGCATCGCTGATGTTGTAAGTGACGAGGGGAATGTTTTTTTGCCCCGATACAATCGCGCCGTTACCGCCGGATAAGCGCATGTCAACCACGCTGTAATTTAATCCGTGATTTATATCATCGCCTTGCGGATCAGCAGTCTGCGGGTTTCCATCGGCATTGAGGTGGTGCGGTTCATCTACCGTAAAAATATAATAGATATTTGGATCATTGGGCTTTGGCAGTATGATGGCAGATTGTGTACTTGAAAAATCACCGTTTAAACCGCTGCCGTTGGCCATCACCTGATGGTTTCTGTTGAAAACAGTCACGCCATCAGTATAAAACAACAAGTTTCCGGAGCGATCCGAAATCGAAGCACAACCTTCAAGCGTGACGAGCCTACCGTCTGTTACTGCAGATACGGTTCCGGAAATAGGATCAAAACGAATACCGGCGTTGCGGCCAAAATACCAATTGGCTGTTTCCAACTGCGCCTGGGCCAATTGAAAACAAACAAAACAAAACATGCTGATGTTTCTCTTTGTAAATAACTGACTGGCAGTTTTGTATATTGAAAATGATGCTTTCAAAAAAAGAAGATTAATTTCCGTTTAAATATTGGATAACTTCCTCTTTTAGGAATCGCAACGCCACGTAGGAGGGAGGTTCCACATTGGAAAGTTTGTACAAGAGGAGTTCGCGCATATCATTGCCACTGGTTTCTTTGTCTTCTGTCAATGCGTTTCTGAGTTGGTTGATGGTGGTGTTTTTAGCGGTTCGAATCAGATTCCAACAAGTATCGCTGATGTAGATTTGCTGCGCCAAATTGTGTTCAAATTCTTGCTCAATTTGCTGCGTAAGCAATTGGAGATAATCGGATGAATTGTTGGAATCCGAATGTGTCCTTGCGATGAGTTTTGCCGGTGCGATGCGTTCCAAATACAGCGTCATGCGTTCGTAGGCTTGAAGGCGAAGCGGGCGTACTTCCTTAGCCGTATTTTGAAGGTAATCTAAACGCATTTTTTTGTTTTGATTTTCAAAAAACTGCCGAGTGAAATAAAAAACCAAAAAGCCCAATAGCAGCGTTGGAATCAGAATTAAAATCAGCAGTCGAAGCGTGATGTCATCCATTTAAATTAAGTTTTAAAAAATAGCAGCGTAAATATACTCAATGCATAGAATTGGAAAACCTATTTTAGGTTAAAATGCTAAAAATGGCTCCGAAATCACAATCTTATTCTTAAATTTGAATGTCAAAAAAATGCATTTATGTCAACTACTTACAAACTCTTGGTCAACCAATCTCACAGCATTTTACTCAATCCACAAGACGTTCAAAATTTGGACGTAAGTAAAAACCACCTTCTATACAATTCCGAATCCATAGATATTGAATGGCTAGAACGAGATTTTAACCAAAAGACTTACCGCTTCAAATTAAATGGAGAAACTTTTGAAGTAGAAATACAAGATACTTTGGATTTATTGATTGAAAATTTAGGTCTTGGTACAGCTTCAGCTCACGAAGCGAGTGATGTGATTGCGCCTATGCCGGGCAGGATTGTACAAGTTTCCGTATCTGAAGGACAACAAGTCAAACAAGGCGATCCGCTACTGACTCTCGAAGCCATGAAAATGGAAAATACGCTTGTCGCCAAGGGCGATGGCGTGGTTAAAGGCATCAAAGTAGACATTGGAGATACGGTTGGTAAGTTGCAATTGCTAATAGAGATAGACTAATTATATCAAAGAACGAATCTGTCAAAAAAAGTGGCAAGTGAAGCTATACATTATAAAAAAAAACAGCAAATGAACAAAATATTAGTTGCCAACAGAGGCGAAATTGCCATTCGGGTAATGCGAACAGCTAAAAAGTTAGGCATCAAAACCGTAGCCGTTTTTTCTGCGGCAGACAGAGATGCCCCTCACGTCAGGTTTGCAGATCAGGCCGTTTGTATTGGAAATCCGCCATCTTCCGAGTCGTATTTGTGTATGGAAAAAATCATAGACGCTGCCAAGCAAACCGGCGCAGATGCTATTCATCCCGGTTATGGTTTTTTGAGTGAAAACGCTGTCTTCTCGGAAATGGTCGAAAAAAACGGACTCATCTTTATTGGCCCCAAACCGAAAGCTATCCGTATGATGGGCAGCAAGCTAGCCGCTAAAGAAGCGGTCAAAAAATACAACATTCCCATGGTTCCGGGAACAGACACAGCCGTAGATAACATTGAAGAAGCTCGAGAAATTGCTACAAAAATAGGCTTTCCAATTTTGATAAAAGCCTCGGCCGGTGGCGGTGGAAAAGGCATGCGAATCGTAGAAAAAGCCTCAGATTTTGTGTCGCAAATGGAACGCGCGGTAAGCGAAGCAAAGGCTTCTTTTGGCGATGGTTCGGTTTTTATCGAAAAATATGTTTCCTCTCCCAGGCACATAGAAGTTCAGGTGTTGGCAGACAGCCACGGAAATGTGGTTCACCTTTTTGAAAGAGAGTGTAGCGTGCAACGAAGACACCAAAAAGTATTGGAGGAGGCACCTTCAGCTATCCTAACTCCCGATTTGCGCAAGCAAATGGGCGAAGCGGCCGTTCAAGTAGCTAAGTCTTGTGACTATTTAGGTGCCGGCACGGTCGAATTCCTAATGGACGACCAACGCAATTTTTATTTTCTGGAAATGAATACCCGTTTGCAAGTAGAACATCCTGTCACGGAATGGATTACGGGTTTAGATTTGGTGGCTTTGCAAATAGACATCGCCGAAGGCAAAGCATTGCCTTTTAAGCAAGATGACATCACCCTTAATGGACACGCGCTCGAACTCCGGGTGTACGCAGAAGATCCCTTGGAAAATTTTATGCCCAGCATCGGTGTTTTGGAGCGTTACAAATTGCCAACCGGAGAAAATATTAGGGTAGATAACGGTTTTGAAGAAGGTATGGAAGTGCCAATTTATTACGATCCCATGCTGTCAAAACTGGTCACCTACGGAAAAACCCGCAGAGAAGCTATCACAAAAATGATAGAGGCCATCGATCAATACGAAGTCAAAGGCGTTCAAACTACATTGCCATTCGGAAAATTTGTCTGTGAACATCCTGCCTTTGTGTCAGGAAATTTTGATACGCATTTTGTCAAAAAATACTTCCAGCCCGAGATGTTATTGGCCGAACAAGAAAGACGCGCGCAAATGGCTGCGCAGCTTGCTCTAAAAGCATTTTTGGATGACAAACAGATACTCCGAGTACATCAATCATAGCATGCGAATTTTCTCAATGATAAACCTTTTTCTATGTCAGATAATTTAAAAAAGTTAGAAGCCCGTCAAGCATTGGCACTTTTGGGTGGTGGTGAAAAACGCATTGCCAAGCAACACGAAAAGAAGAAACTTACTGCGCGCGAACGCATTCAATACCTGTTGGATGAAAATTCTTTTGAAGAAATAGGGATGTTGGTCACGCACCGTTGCACGGATTTCGGCATGGAAGACGAAATTTATTTTGGAGACGGCGTTGTTACCGGCCATGGAACCATACACGGCCGGTTGGTCTATGTTTATGCCCAAGATTTTACTGTTTTTGGCGGTTCACTCTCTGAGACCCACGCAGAAAAAATTTGTAAAATCATGGATTTGGCGGTTCAAAACGGAGCACCCCTCATTGGGCTGAACGATTCCGGTGGTGCGCGCATTCAAGAGGGCGTAAAGTCGCTTGGAGGCTATGCAGATATTTTTTACAGAAATGTACAGGTCAGTGGCGTAATTCCGCAATTGTCTGCCATTATGGGTCCATGTGCCGGCGGGGCGGTCTATTCACCTGCCATGACCGATTTTACCATTATGGTAGAAAAGACAAGTTATATGTTTGTCACCGGTCCAAATGTGGTTAAAACGGTCACCAACGAAGATGTGAGTTCCGAAGACTTGGGGGGTGCACAAACCCACGCAACCAAGTCGGGTGTAACGCACCTTACGGCTTTGAACGATGTAGATTGTTTGGAAAAAATTAAAACACTGTTGTCGTTTATTCCACAAAACAACCGAGAAAAAACGCCCGATATTGCCTACAATTTGTCTGATGAATACAGGTATGAGCTGGATAATATCATACCGGGCAGTAGCAATATACCCTACGATATGAAACGCGTGGTTTCCGGACTGATGGATGCAGATTCTTTCTTTGAAATCCACGAAAATTACGGCGATAATATTTTGGTTGGTTTTGCCCGTTTGGCCGGAAAAAGTATTGGTATCGTGGCCAACCAACCCATGTCGTTAGCCGGTGTTTTGGACGTCAACAGCTCTAAAAAAGCCGCCCGATTTGTTCGATTTTGCGACTGTTTCAACATCCCACTTTTGGTATTGGTAGATGTACCGGGCTTCTTGCCGGGCACAGACCAGGAATGGAACGGCATTATCTTGCACGGGGCCAAACTGCTCTATGCTTTTAGCGAGGCCACCGTGCCACGTGTAACACTCATCACCCGAAAAGCCTATGGTGGCGCGTATGATGTGATGAACTCCAAACACATAGGCGCAGACTACAATTTTGCGTGGCCCACCGCCGAAATTGCCGTGATGGGCGCCAAGGGTGCCAGCGAAATTATTTTTAGGAATGAAATTTCCACGGCAGACAATCCGGCGGAAAAACTTCAAGAAAAAGAAGCCGAATACGCAGAAAAATTTGCGAATCCTTTCCGGGCTGCTCGCAGGGGTTTTATAGATGAAGTGATTTTGCCAAACGAATCTAGACGCAAACTCATAAAAGCCTTTAAAACCCTCGAAAATAAAAGGGTACACAGATTGGACAAAAAACACGGAAACATACCACTGTAAATCGTCAGTTCAAAATTTGAATCGGTTTGGAAATTATGTTTGGGCTTTTTAGCTGCCCAATGGCCACAGCTTAGAACTTACAAGTCGAAACGATAGCTTGCACCGGCCATAAACTGAATGCCTTGCACTTCAAAATTGGCAAAGCGTTCATAATCTTGCCCTGTCAGGTTGTTGATGCGACCAAAAAACGACCAACGGCTGTCGTATTTGTAGTCGCCTCTGAGGTTGATGTCCAAATAACTGTCCAAGTTTACCGGAACCGCATTTAGAAAATTTGGATCTGTGGTGGTAAATGCATCCATGCGTTCGCCTACAAAAAAAATATCTGCCCCCAATTTCCACTGCTTGTTTAAAGCATACTGTCCTGTAAAAGTGATTTTTACTTCGGGTAAATTCCACGGTTCGGCCTCCGAATCTTGTGAATAATCAAACACTTCCGCCAGCAAAGACAACGAAGTTTTCTGAAAATCGGCATGCAAACTGCCCGACAGCTTTAGGGTTTCCAAATCGTCGTAAACTACCTGAAAGGAATTGCCAAATTGATAACCTTCCGTCGGGTTTGTCGATTGCAATGGATTCAGTTTGTAGAAAGCATAATTGGTTTGGTCTGCGTATGAAACTTTTAATTCGTAGCGCAAAAAAGAAACAAACTTGCCCGAAACGCCCGCGTGAATGTCAAAATTGGTATCTGTAGGACGCACCGTCAGCGTGGGTGAAACAAAGAAATTGTTTTGTGCAAAATTATAATAGGTATTTTGTGTCAACTTACCTTTAAAGCCGCCAAAAGCCCAAAACAAATCGCCTGCCGGACGATAAGTCCAATCGATGTTGGGGTAAATGTTGACATTGGTGTCGCTGTTTTCAGTGTCAAAACTGCCTACCAAACCGATGCCAATATCAGCCGTAAAGTCGTTTTTGTCGTAACGGTAGCTTGGCCAAATACCTATATTCAGTGTGTTGTAAGACAAGTCGGAACTGCCGTCAAAATTTTGGTCAAAACTGCCGTTTACCAGGTCTATATCCAAAAGCCATTTGAGGTTGTAATCGCTGACGCGCAGGTCAAAATTTGTAGAAGCAGTCAGTTGGTGTTCAGCGCTGCTGAAATCATCAAAAAAGCCTTGATACGAGGCATATATATTATGGACTCTTGCACGCTCAAAAGTAACTTCACCACCCAGATTGATGCCGAAATAGGTTTGTGATTCGTCTATGCCGGAAAGCGTTTCCGGGGAAAATCCCACATTGGGCAAGCCATACCAATTGTAGTTTTGATGTTGCAATTTTACAAAGCCAGCATAGGTTTGGTCTTGAGATTCGCTGAGAAAGTCGGCACCCAATTGGGTGTCGTAATAATCGTCGTCTAAGCGGATGCCGCTGATGCCGCCCTGAGAAGATTTGTGGTTTAGGTAGTAGGACATACTTTGCGATCGGTTGAGTTCCCAACTGCCGTAGAAATCTGCTTCTACATTGGCAAAACTTCCTGCGCCAAAAGCGGCATAGTGGCTAAACAGTTTTTCGCGCGCGGCCCTAGGCGGAGGCGAAGGTTTGGCCTTAGCAGGGATAAAAGTGGAAGCAACCGCAAAGGTTTTAAAATGGTATTGTATTGGGATTTTGCTGGATGTGAGCGAATCCATTCGGGCCTGTTGGCGAATTCTGACAGCTTCGCGTAAGGCCGGTTCGTACGATTTTTCAACCTGAACGATTTCGGTTTCTATTTTTTTGGTGTCTTTTTCTTGTGCAAATAGCTGCATTTGCCAAGTCGTAATGATTAATATTGTTGCACAAACAATTGCCTTTTGAGTCATAATGGGGCTTTAATTTTTTTCGTTTTCTAAAGATGAATTTCTGGAACTTTCTTTGGCTTTAATCGCGTTTAGTAATGTTCTAGCTTGCTCGACTTCCTCAGGAAAATCGGAAAAGTTTTGGATGACGTTTTCAAGTATAAAAGTTGCTTGAAAAGCGTCGTTTAATGCTTCAAAATTTTGGGCCATCAAAAGGAGTCCTTTAACACCGTATTTTTTGTAACCCGGATAGTCTTTGGCCAATTTTTGTATGATGGTGTTTGAGGCTTCAAATTCTTTTTCTTTGTTTTTGTAAAAAGCCGATACATACAAGGCTTCCGCAGCAATACTTCCGTTGGCATTGTCGCGCAATGCTTCAAATCTTTTTTTGGCATTTTCGTCGTCACCTGTGTCAAAAGCGTGCCGAGCCAACAGGAGGTTGGCATCCTGAAGTGCGAACTTATCAGATTTGGGATTTTGCGTCACTTTTTGTGCATAGGCTACCGCATTATCGGTCTGGTTTAGGTTTTGAAAGCTGCGCATCAGATTGGCTTCGGCAAAACTGGTGTTCTCATCATTTTGCGCTATAGATTCCAGCTTTTGCAGCAGCGGAATAACCGTAGTCCATTGTTCTTTTTCCAGATAAATTTGAGACAAACGTGACAATGCACCTTCTGTGTAGTCGTGCCTAGAATCTGAAAGCGACGTAAAATAGGGGAGGGCTTTTGCAAAGTCTTTTTGAGAAAAATAATACTCACCAAGCAAATTTTGTACCCTTAAGCTATGAAATCCGTTGGGATATTTTTTGAGATAATCTTCAAAATCTTTGATGGCATTTTGGGTTTTCCCCTCAGTGTATTTTTTGTTTGCGGATTCGAACAATATATTTTGAATATCGATATCGGACACTTCTGCAAAAGAGAGACTTTTTACCCAATTGGCATAATCTGCCCCACGGCCCAACTCTACATAAGCCAATCGGGCACCGGAAAGGGCTTGTTGTGCTTCGGGCGTGTTCGGAAAATCTGCGGCTATGCGTTGGTAAGCTTTGATGGCTTCTTCATTTTGTTGGTTGTTGAAAAAGATAAGGCCTTGTTTGAGCAAGGCTTTAGGCACAAAACTGCTCATGCTGTAGTGTTGGATGAGTTGGTTGTAGGTTTGCATGGCTAAAAGGTCTTGTTTGGTATTTAGCTGCAGGTTTCCCAACTCGTATAAAGCATCGTCGCGCAGTGTTGATTTGGGGTATTGCGCAATTAATTTTTCCAAAGATTCTCTTTTCGATTCGGTTCGGTTTAAAAGCCCGTAACTGAGTGCTTTGTGAAATTCTGCCAAATCGGCATCCGCAATTTGCAAAGCAATGGCTTGGTTGTAGCTTTCTAAAGCCGGCCAAAATTGGGCCAAGGCAAAGTGGCTGTCTCCCATGCGAAGGAAGGCATCGCCTTTGAATTCTGAACGAGTGCCTGACTGCGCAATGTGGTTTTGAAATGCGTTAATGGCATTTGCGTAATCTTTGATTTGATAAAGTGCATAACCCAAATTGTAATAAGCACTAGCCAACAAATCTGTTTGATTGGCAGCGGAAAGTTTTACAAAATCAGAAAATCCTTGTGCAGCCTCGGAATATCGCCCTTGTTGGTAATCTATATCTGCTTTCCAATAGGTAGCTTTTGCTGTAGTAGGTGCATCTGCTTTTTGGTTGAGCGACTCGTTGAACAGTTCATAAGCTTCGGCTGTTTTTTGTTCTGTCAACAACTCTATGGCTCGGATATAAAGTACTTTTTGAAAAACGGCAGGGTTTTGTCCCGATTTGTTTTTTCGCATAAATCCGAGCGCGGCTTCATAATTTTTAGAAGAAATATACGAATCCACCAACAATTTCTCTATTTCCGTCTTTTCCGGATTGTTGGGATATCGATAGATAAAGCGCGACAAAATTTCAGGCACATTTTGAATGAGATTACCAATTTCATAACTCAATTTGGCATGACTCAGCGCGGCAGCCTCCTGTATTTTAGGATCAAAATTCATATCGGCCGACGATTGAAAAGCATTGCGAGCTTCTTGCTTTTTGTTCAGTTTCAGATAGGCTTGCGCCAAGTGATAGTAGGCATTTTGCGCAACGGCATTTTTCTCGCCTATAATTTTATTGAACTGCGCAATAGCATTTTCGTAATCATCTGTCATGAAATACGCATAGCCCAATTGGTACCAATCGGTATTGCTGTATCGCCTGTTTTTGCCCTGATAATTTTTTAAGTAGGTAATAGCCTCGGCATAGTTTTTAAGATTGAAATAACTTTCGCCGACAATTTTAGACAATTCAGACCTATCTATCCCTTTTGCATTTTCCAAAGCTTTAATACCGAGGTCTATGGCTTTTTGAAAATTGCCCAATTTGAAGTTCATATCTGCTTCAAAATAAGAGAGTTTATCTTGGTATTCGGGGGAATTTTGTACTTGTGAAAAATAAGATGAAGCTTGGTCGTAGTCATCGTTTTGATAAGCGATATAACCTATGTAATATTTGGCCTGTTGCGCATATTGATCGGATAGCTGTAATTGTTTAAAATAGGTATCCGCTTTTTTGAAGTTGTTTGCGGTAAAGTTGGCATATCCCGCTTTAAAAAAATAAGTTTCTTTTTGCACTGCCGGCACATCATTTTCGTCGGTCTTGTTGAACCATTTTAAGGCATAGCTGTATCGACCGTTGTCAAAATAATAGTTGGCCGCATCCAAAAAGGCTGTTTTTTGTCGCGGGCTTTGTGGGTATTTATCTACAAAGGCCTCTAGCAATTCTCCGGCATTCTGCTTGTCGAGCCGAACGGCACAATTGGCTATAAAGTAGGCTGCATCTGCTGCGACAGCCTCTGTAGGCGCATGTCTGGCAACATTTTCAAAAAGCGAACGCGCGGCCGCATATTGGGCATTATCAAAAAGGAATTTGGCTTTGTCAAAGTCTTTTAACTCATAGTGCTGATAGTGTGAAGTCTGGCTGTGGCACACATGAATAGATACCAAAAAAAAGACCACAACAGGCAATAAATAGCTTTTCATAGCGTAGGTTTAGGCTTTTCAAAAATACAGTCTTAGTTATACAGTTAACGAAAAACAATCGCTATAATTATGTTAAAAATAATAATAGTTTTTTGTGTTTAACATTGCAGTAAGTCGCCGTAAAATCAATTTTTAAAAAGTCTGCTGCTATGGCATAAATTTTTATATTTACCCATTCAAAACAAACTACATGCAATTACAATCGGGTAAGAAGCTTTATTTTGCATCGGACAACCATTTGGGCGCACCCGACAGAAAAAGCAGTTTGCCGAGAGAGAAGCTTTTTGTTCAATGGCTCGATGCTATTAAAAAAGATGCCCAAGTCATTTTTCTGTTAGGCGATTTATTTGATTTTTGGTTTGAATACAAGAAGGTGGTACCCAAAGGTTTTGTGCGTGTTTTGGGTAAATTGGCCGAACTTCGCGATGCCGGTATTGAGATCCACTATTTTGTAGGAAATCACGATCTTTGGATGAATGGTTACTTTGAGGAAGAGCTTCAGATTCCGGTTTATCACCAACCGCGTGCCTTTGTTTTCAATAATCAAAAATTTTGGATTGGCCACGGTGATGGTTTGGGCCCTGGAGACAAGGGCTTTAAACGCATGAAAAAAGTGTTTACAAATCCCTTCTCAAAGTGGCTTTTCAGGTGGTTGCATCCGGATTTGGGTGTGCGTTTGGCACAACATCTCTCGGTCAAAAACAAATTAATTTCCGGACAAGAAGATGTGCACTATCTCGGCAAAGAAAACGAATGGCTTGCACAGTATGCCCTTAGAAAACTCGAAAAAGAACCTTTTGATTACTTTATTTTCGGACACCGACACCTGCCCATAGACATGCAACTGACTCCCGCGGCACGATACATCAACCTTGGCGATTGGATTTCGCAATACACCTACGCGGTTTTTGACGGTAAAGATTTACAGCTTAATGTTTACCGAAATCATAAAACTGAAATTTATCATTAAAACAATGAATCGCATTTACATCTTTTTAATTTTCATTTTGGGCATTACCTCATGTAAATCGGGCTACGGGCCAAAAATTCCCCACGAAATGACTTACAAACAATTCACCGACAAGCAACATTTCTACGAAAGCGAAGACGGTAAAATTGCATATATTGACAAAGGAAACGGTCCGGTCATCGTCTTGTTGCACGGTGTTCCAACTTCGTCATGGCTCTACAGAAAAATGATAGATTCAATTGCCAATGCAGGCTATCGCGTCATTGCGCCCGATATGTTGGGTTTTGGCAACAGTGACTCACCCGCCGGATACGATTTGTATCATCCCAACGAGCACGCCAAACGACTACTCGCCTTAATGGATCATTTAAAAGTTACACATTGGACACAGGTTTTTCACGATGCCGGTGGCCTTTGGACTTGGGAGCTCATGCAAGTTGCACCCGAACGCATAGATAATTTGATTGTGCTCAACACCATCATTTATCCACCCGGTTTTCAGCCGCCTATCCGATTTAAACGCGGCTTTTTTGCCAAGTTGGCCATGTCGCTCTACAGCAATGGCATCACAACAAATAAGATGCTTACGGCACTTTTCAACGATGGCCTCATGGAAAACAACTTGACAAAAGTGTCCTATGAAGGTTACAAAAAACCCCTGTTGCGCGGACAAACCAATGCCATGTACAACTTTTTTTCATCTACCTGCAACAACCTGCCTGATTATTCGGAAACCATCAAAAAAATTGAGAAACCCACCATGTTGATTTGGGGAAAATACGATAAGTTTTTGGTCATAGAAGAAATGCGCGACCAAGTTATAAAAGATCTAAAAATCGATGCAAAAAACATCCATATGCTCGAAGCCAAACACTTTATTCAAGAAGAAAAACCGGAAGTCATCAACGAATTAATTTTGAATTTTTTAAAAGCGAGTTAATCTAACTTTCCAACTTTTTGTAACGGCTGCGTCTCGAATGTGTATTTTCTGAAGTCACTTTGTATCAATAAATCACTATTGGTTGATAAAAGCTGACAAATTTATCTTGGTTAAGGTAACTGAAAAACTTATTTTTGGCACATCTTTATAATCAACTTACATGTCTTCTATACCCGAAATGGAAAAATTGGTCTCTCAAGTCAGAAGAGACATTGTCAGAATGGTGCACAAAGTCAATTCCGGACATCCGGGTGGCTCTTTAGGCTGTACAGAATTTTTTGTAGCACTTTACCAAAAAATTCTCCATCGCAAACCCGATTTTGATATGGACGGACAGGGTGAAGACCTGTTCTTTTTGTCAAATGGCCATATTTCGCCGGTTTTTTACAGTGTTTTGGCACGTTCCGGATATTTTCCGGTTGAAGAGCTCAATACATTTCGATTGATCAATTCTCGCTTGCAAGGGCATCCCACCACGCACGAAGGTTTGCCGGGTGTTCGCATTGCTTCCGGTTCGCTCGGACAGGGTTTGTCTGTTGCCATTGGCGCCGCTTTGGCCAAAAAACTCAACAAAGACCACCATTTGGTGTATTCTCTTCACGGTGATGGCGAATTGCAAGAAGGACAAAACTGGGAAGCCATCATGTATGCTGCAGCAAAACAGGTGGACAACCTCATCGCAACAGTAGATTTTAACGGACAGCAGATAGATGGTCCCACAGATGAAGTGTTGTCGCTAGGCAATTTGAAAGCAAAATTTGAAGCTTTTGGTTGGACGGTCTTGGAGATAGAAAACGGAAATGACATTCCTGCTATTTTGGATGGTATGGCAGCGGCCAAATCTAGAACAGGAAAAGGAAAACCGGTATGTGTATTGTTGCACACCGTGATGGGTCATGGCGTCGATTTTATGATGCACACCCACGCTTGGCACGGCAAGGCACCAAATGATGAGCAGTTGGCCGTAGCCTTGGCGCAAAACCCCGAAACTATTGGAGATTACTAAGAACCTTAAGCAGCAACAAATGAAAATATATACAGACAGCGGAAAAAAAGACACACGCTCCGGCTTTGGTGCCGGTTTGGAAGAATTGGGAAAAAAGAATCCGAATGTGGTAGCCCTCTGTGCCGATTTGATAGGTTCTTTAAAAATGGACAATTTTATCAAGAATCACCCGGAAAGGTTCTTTCAAATTGGAATCGCCGAAGCCAATATGATGGGTATTGCTGCGGGTCTTACTATTGGCGGAAAAATACCCTTCACAGGCACTTTTGCTAATTTTTCGACGGGTAGGGTGTATGATCAAATCCGTCAATCGATTGCTTACTCCGGTAAAAATGTAAAAATATGCGCCTCGCACGCCGGTCTTACTTTGGGTGAAGACGGTGCCACGCATCAAATACTAGAAGACATTGGTTTGATGAAAATGTTGCCCGGCATGGTGGTTATCAACCCCTGCGATTACAACCAAACTAAGGCTGCTACCATTGCCATTGCTGACTATAACGGTCCTGTCTATTTGCGTTTTGGGCGTCCGGCTGTGGCCAATTTTACCCCGGAAGATCAGGTATTCGAAATTGGTAAGGCCATACACTTGATAGAGGGCACGGATGTTACCATATTAGCAACCGGACATTTGGTGTGGGAAAGCCTGCAAGCCGCCAAAGCACTTGAAGAAAAAGGCATTGCTGCCGAAGTGATTAACATACACACCATAAAACCGTTAGATGCAGAGGCAATTTTAAATTCTGTTCGAAAAACCGGTTGTGTGGTCACTGCTGAAGAACACAACATCATAGGTGGTTTGGGAGAAAGCGTCGCACGCGTGTTGGCTACCCATCATCCTGTTCCTCAAGAATTTGTGGGTACCAACGATACTTTTGGCGAGTCAGGAACACCTGCGCAGTTGATGGAAAAATATGGACTTAATGCTGAGGCAATTGTACAAGCCAGCGAGAAAGTTTTAGCCAGAAAACGCGTTTAGTTTTGAATGATAAATGACGAAGATGTTGAAATACAGCGGTAAACTCGGCATAGGTGAGTTTGTCATGACAAACAAAACTGTCACCCTGAATGTATTTCAGGGTCTAGCTCCCCTCGACTCCGCTCGGGGTGACATTCCATTGAGTGAAGATGCTGAAACGAGTTCAGCATGACAAGTTGGTGGGGTTCAGCATGACAAGTTGGTGGGGTTCAGCATGACAAGTTGGTGGGGTTCAGCATGACAAGTTGGTGGGGTTCAGCATGACAAGTTGGTGGGGTTCAGCATGACAGGTTGTGG
>Ga0180009_10001153_pt1 | contig 32962 bp, 31 predicted proteins | sample OS_PC_MetaG_FD_123537 | JGI IMG/M metagenome (GOLD analysis project Ga0180009, IMG submission 123537) | Groundwater microbial communities from the Aspo Hard Rock Laboratory (HRL) deep subsurface site, Sweden - OS_PC_MetaG | ecosystem: Environmental > Aquatic > Deep subsurface > Groundwater...
AATTCCGACGGTAGTAACATTCATGACGGACTCTCCTCCTCTTTCGATTGATCGGTACCACGCCCTTCAATCTGGCACATACGATGCCGTCGGGGGCGGGGGAGTCCATTTCATTCGTTAGGCGATCATGAATCGATTTCGGGCCGCCGTAGTTCTCCTTGCCGGACTTGCTTGTAGCGGATACTACGTCTACTTACTATCGTGGATGCTTTACATAGCGGCGGCTGGTTCTGGCCAGATAAATCTGTTTGCGCCGATCATTCTGGGAGTTATTGTTCTATGGCTAATTGCATCATTAGTCTTGTTTTGGCGGCGTCTAGTAGGCTGGTCATACGGCCTAGCATGGGGGCCCGCGCTACTCGTTTTCCTGGTCATGCACTAGGCTTGGGCCTAACCAATCATTCAAGCGGGACGGTAACCTTCCCCCGAAATAGTTGACACCTCCATCTAACCGATTGGAGGTGCAACATGGCCAAATCCGGCCCCAGAAAGACCAACCGCTACAGCCATGAATTCAAGGCGACGGCGGTTCGATTAGGGGATAAAGGGGACGCTACCCTTATCTGTGATCGTGCCCGCACCTATGGTCGTGAGGTGAAACGTTCTGTCCAAAGGTTCCAAGCGTCCTGCCATGGCATTGCCCGCAATCCCTGGATCACATGATGCTATATTGGGTCGCCGTTTCCAGCCCGGGCCGGCCATGCGTCCGCGATCCCTCACGGTGACGTGTGCTGCGAACCATGGTGTGGCCTGTTTCCTTTCGATTCTTCAGGACAGTCTGTGAGCACCGAACCCAAACCCCAGGAATTCAAAGCGGTCATCGAGCTGTTCAACGCGAACCGGCTTGAAGAGGCCGCAGCGCGGGCCAAAGCCCTGACGATACGCTTCCCGCGACACGGGATGAGCTGGAAAATTCTGGGCGTGCTGTTGATGCAGCTGGGACGAAACGCTGACGCGCTGTCGCCCCTGCGCAAGGCGGTGACCCTGCTGCCCAAGGATGCGGAGTCGCACAATAATCTCGCCATTGCGCTCAACAGCCAGGGGCGGCATGAAGAAGCCGAGGCCAGCTGCCGGCGGGCGCTGGCGATCAACCCGAACGATGTCCAGGCGCATGGCAACCTGGGGGTCGCACTTCAGGACAGGGGGCAATTCGATGCCGCCGAGGCCAGTTATCGGCGGGCACTGGAACTCGCCCCGGACTACGCCAAGGCGCACAACAATCTGGGGGCGCTGCTGCAATCCCGGCAACGACTGGACGAAGCGGAAGCCTGCTTTCGCAATGCGCTGACGCACGTGCCGGATGATGCCGAGGCGCTCGAAAACCTGGCCGCGCTCCTCAATATCCGCGGCCAGTCGGTTTCGGCGCTGGAGTTCATCATGCACGCCCTGTCGATCCGGGAGAGCGTCCGGGCGACGCGGATTTTCACGGCCTGCATCAAGCACCTGAACTTCACGCAGACCCACCCGCAGGTTCGCAGCCTGCTGGTTCGCGCGCTGAATGCACCCTGGGACAGGCCCGTCGAACTGGCGCATGTCAGCACCAACTTCGTGAAACTCGATCCGCAAATCGGCCAATACCTGGCGCAAGCCGACGCGGCCTGGGCAGACCGGGCTTCAGGACACGCCGTGTTCGGCGCCCACGACCTGGACGGGCTGGCCGCGGACGATCTGTTATGCGCCCTGCTCACGGCAACGCCGGTATGCGATGTGGGGCTGGAGCGCCTGCTGACGCTTGCTCGGCGGGCCATCCTGTTCGACGCCGGTCTGGGCGCTTCGCTGAATTTCCACAGTTGCCTGGCCCAGCAGTGTTTCATCAACGAGTATGTGTTTGCGCTCGACGAGGACGAAATCCGGCAGGCCGGCACACTGGCGGAAGCCCTCGAGGGCGCGCTGGCGAGCGGTGCGGAAGTGCCCGTGCTCTGGCCCCTTACGGTGGCGACGTATATGCCGCTTGGCTCGCTGCCTTCGGCATCCCGTCTGCTGGAACGCCCGTGGCCTGCGGCGATGGCGGCGGTGCTCGTGCAGCAACTCATCGAACCCTCGGTCGAGGCGGTATTGCGCCCGAGCATCCCCACGCTGAGCCCGATCGAAAACGACGTATCGCGCCAGGTCCAGCAGCAATACGAAGAAAACCCCTATCCACGCTGGATCAAGGCGGCCCCTGTCGATGTGACCTTCGACATCGATACCCTGCTGATGCAGAAATTTCCGCTCGCCGGTTTCCGGGCCACTGCAAACGCGCCACGGCAGGACATCCTGATTGCAGGCTGCGGCACCGGCCAGCATTCGATCAACCGCGCGAGGACGCTCCCGGATGCACGCATTCTGGCGATCGACCTGAGCCTCGGCAGCCTGGCCTATGCCAAGCGGAAAACGCACGAGATGGGCCTCGGCAACATCGAGTACGCCCAGGCCGACCTGCTGAAAGCCGGGGCGCTGGGGCGCGATTTCGACGTGATCGAATCGATCGGCGTGCTGCATCACCTGGGCGATCCGTGGGAAGGCTGGCGCACGCTGCTCTCCCTGTTGCGCCCGGGCGGCTTGATGTGCCTGGGTTTCTACAGTGCGCTGGCGCGTCAGCATATCGTCCGGATTCGCAGCTTCATCGCCGACCACGGATACGCGGCCGATGCCAACGGCATACGCCGATGCCGGCAGGACTTGATGGCCCTGCCCGACCAGGCAGCGCTGGGCAATCTTCTGAAAGTCACCGATTTTTACAGCACCAGCAGCTGTCGCGACCTGCTTTTCCATATCCAGGAACACCAGCTGTCACTGCCCGAGATCGCCGCGTTCCTGCGCGAGAATGGGCTGACCTTTCTGGGGTTTGAAGTCGAGCCGGAGGTGCTGAATGCCTACCGGCAACGTTACCCGGATGACCCGGCCGCCAACGACCTGGCCCAGTGGCACACTTTCGAACAGGCGCATCCGGATACTTTTTTCAGCATGTACCAGTTCTGGGTACAGAAACCGGAATGAGTGACAGCAGCATCGATTCGATGTCTGAACCCCGGTCCTGTCGCACGCGTCGCCTCACGTAAACTGGGGCACACCAGCCGCCTGCTTCCCTGCCCACCCGATGACTTCCTCCACCGTCAAAACCTACCTACCCTGGGTCGTGGCCGTGGCGCTGTTCATGGAGGGGCTCGACACCACCATCGTCAACACGGCGGTGCCGGCGATCGCGGAGGGGCTGCAGGTGACGCCGCTGAGCCTGAAGGCGGTGGTGACGAGCTACATCCTGAGCCTGGCGGTGTGCATCCCGGTCAGCGGCTGGATGGCGGACCGCTACGGCACGCGGCGCGTATTCAGCATCGCGGTGGCGGTGTTCACCCTGGCCTCGATCCTGTGTGGCCTGGCGCAGAACGCGCCAATGCTGGTGGCGGGGCGGATCCTGCAGGGCGTGGGCGCGGCGATGATGATGCCGGTGGGGCGGCTGGCGATCATCCGTACCTTTCACAAGTCCGAACTGCTGCGGGCGATGAACTTCGTCATCATCCCGGCCTTGATCGGGCCGCTGCTCGGGCCCACGGTCGGCGGCCTGATCGTGCACTGGTTCTCGTGGCACTACATCTTTTTCATCAACGTGCCGGTGGGGCTGGGGGCGCTGTGGCTGGCGCATCGCTACATGCCGGATTACCGGGGCGACACCCGGCGCCCACTGGATGTCATCGGCCTGGTGCTGTTCGGCAGCGGCGCGGCGCTGCTGTCCTGGCTGCTGGAAATCTTCGGCGAGCATCAGATCGACGCGACCTCGGCGACGGTGCTGCTGGCGCTCAGCCTCAGCCTGCTGGCCGCGTATGTGCTGCATGCCCGCGAGACGGCCCATCCACTGTTGCGCCTGGCGCTGTTCCGGGTGCGCACGTTTCGGGTGTCGGTGGTGGGCGGCTTCGTCACACGTCTGGGGGTGGGGGGCATGCCCTTCCTGCTGCCGCTGCTCTACCAGCTGGGCCTGGGGATGCCGGCGTGGCAGTCGGGCCTGCTGATGATGCCGGTGGCGGCGGCAGCGATGTTCATGAAGCTGATCGCGTCGCGGGTACTGGCGCGCTTCGGCTACCGGCGCGTGCTGACCGTGAACACGGTGATGATCGGGTTCGTGGTCGGCCTGTTCTCGCTGGTGACCCCAGCCACGCCGATCGGGCTGATCGTGCTGCTGGGGCTGGCGCTGGGTTTCTTCAATTCGCTGCAATACACCAGCATGAATTCGATGGCCTATGCCGACATCGACACGCCCGATTCGAGCATGGCCAGCACCATCGCCAGTTCGATGCAGCAGATGTCGATGAGCTTCGGCCTGGCCTGCGGCTCGCTGGTCGCCGGCTGGTATCTGGGCGACCTGCCGCAGACCGACCGCGCGGCGGTGACGACGGCGCTCCACTACACCTTGCTGACGCTGGGCGCGTTCACGATGCTGTCGTCGCTGTCGTTCTGGTCGCTGCGCGCCCGCGATGGCGAGAGCGTCAGCCGGGGCAAGGTGCTCGAGGCGGAATAGGACCGGCGGCCGCTGGCCGGACAATGTGCGACGGCAACAGCCCGGCTTGCAGGAAAGCCACGCGTCTTGCTGTAGGACCTTCGCTACTTGTGATGACAGCGTGGTCCCAAGGGTTTGCATCGCGCATTCCGCCGCGTCATACGTTCCCCTTCCGAATAGCGCCCCCCGCCTGCGTTTCAGCGCCGGCCCGGGGGATGCGGCCACGCTCGACCGCGACGCTCCTCAGCCAGAAGCGCGGCACAACGCCTCGGGCCACCGATTGAACGGGCGGAATCATTCGCTATAGATTCATGTGGGTACCTGTCCTTCGCCTCAGCAAACCCGGCTTCCTTCAACTCGGATGAAAAAGGAGCAATCCATGGAGTCTCATTACAAAAAGTTTGCCCTGACCCTCTCGATCAATGCGGTGCTGATGTTTTTCATCACCTACGCAATGATCGACACGGTCGACCATTTCTACCCCAACATCAACCGTGTCTACATGTCCCTGATGATGGTCGCGCCGATGGCCATCGTGATGCTGTACGTGATGCGCGGGATGTATCAGAACGCAAAACTCAACGCGATGCTGTATGCCCTGTTTGCCGGCGTGTTGATCGCCAGCTTTGCGCTGGCGCGGACCCAGACGCCGGTGGGCAACGATCAGTTCCTGCGCTCGATGATTCCCCACCACTCCAGTGCAATCGTGATGTGCGAGCAATCCACGATCACCGACCGCGAAATCATCGAACTCTGCGGCGAAATCGTCAAAACGCAAAAGGAGGAGATTGCGCAGATGAAGGCTGTTCTCGGGCGCCTCTGAACTGGGCCGGGAGACCGCGCCATAGTCCGGTGTCCAAATTCACGACGAGGGCAATGCTCGTGTATACCCGGTAACGGTCATCCGCGGCCTGGCTCAAAAACAACCGGGCCTCACACCCGGCCTGCCGCTACAGATCGGCCGCCTGGGCACTGACCATGTTCTGGTAAAGCATGGTGGAGATGACCAGGGTGTCCTGGCTGGTCAAGGCTTCGAACGATAGGCCATGCAGTGTGGCGGGCTTTTCGTCGTCTGCCGGGCGCGAGGCATTCACTGAACGAATGATGCAGTCCAGGGACAGCACGTGCTCGGTGTCGCCGACCTTGACGCGAAATTTGAGCGTGAGCGGCGCGCCGACTTCGCCAATTTTTTCGCTGACGGCGATCAGCGCCCCGCCGATGCTGATGTCTCGCGCGACGCACGCATACCCGCGGCCATTTTCGACCGTGGCGTGACAGATGATGTTGATCCGTCCACGCGGGCTGCCCCGGATGACCTGCCCGCGCACTTCCTTCGGATAGGAAAGATGGAGGTGGGGATACGGTGTGTTGGTCACACGGATTGCCTTGGACGAAAAGGCGTAGACGCTCTTTCCGCTGAACAGGCGAATGACGAAGTCCTGCCCTTCGCGAACCAGCATCATGGTGCCGTTGATGATGGGCGTGGTCACGATGACGCTTTGGCCCTTGAGATAGCCCACCAGCGTGACGAAGCTGCGCGACGGCTCGATATCGGACTGGAACTGCAGCTGGATGGAATCGCCGACACTCAGCTTGACCTGGTCCAGCGTCATCACGCCGGGTTCACGTTGCGCCGAAGTCGGTGTCCCCTTGCCTGTCTGGGCAGACTTGTCGTCAGGGCTTCTGGACACGGCGTTATCAATCAAGGTTTTTAGGTGCTGTACAGGTTTGAGGAAAGACCCAACGTCATTGCATTTGCCGGGGCATCGTAGAGCATCCGGAGTCAGGCTGCAAACCGTGGTCCATCACCTCAAGTCGTCAAATGACGACACGGCTAGCCCCGTCTAAGATTTTGTTTTACTGAGGATTCTTCAAATACGCCGGATTTGGCGTCGCTGTCAGGCGACGTTTTGCCCGGTTTTTTGCCTGTTTCCAGCGCGACAAAACCTTTATCCCTCTGTTTATCAAACGCTTTTGGGCGCTGGCTCGTGTATTGCTCTAAGACAGTGCGGCCAGATCCGGTCGCAACCACACCAGAGCGTTTTGCAAACCGTTACCGAGAGAGTCCATCCCATGCTGAAGAATTTTATGCACACCAGCAATGAAAAAACCGAGTCCAACCGGGTCAGCCCTTCGACGCTCGACGCCACCCGGCGCACCGCGCCGCTGGCCAAGGCCGCCGAACCCGTACGCGAAGAGGCCCCGACGGTCCGCGTGCCGAATGACGTGACGAGCGAAGACGGCAACAAGCTGATCGTCGGCCCGAACATCAAGCTGAAAGGCTCCGAGATCACCGATTGCGAAATCCTGGTGGTTGAAGGCCGCGTGGAAGCGTCGATGAACAGCCGCGACATCCGCATCGCCGAGGGCGGCGTGTTTTCGGGCAAGGCCGAAATCGATGTGGCGGAAGTGCGCGGCACCTTCGAAGGCGACCTCACCGCGCGCAAGCGTCTGGTGATCTACGCCACCGGCAAGGTCAGCGGCGTGATTCGCTATGGCGCGATGATGGTCGAGGAAGGCGGCACGATCTCCGGCGACGTGGCCACGCTGGCTTCAGGCGGCTCCACCCTTGCCAAGGTGCCGGACGCCGAGACGCAGGCCGAATCGGACACGCACAGCCCCACCGCACAGGACCTGATTTCCGGCGCGGCGTTTGCGCGCGGCCAGCGACGCTAGGGTTGAACTCTGTCTAGCGGCATTCCCGCTGTCGCCAATGCGCGACGGCGGGGTGCTGTTGTTGCTGCACCCACCCCTGCAACCGCCCCGGCTTCAGCCGGCGTAGGCGGGGCGCCCGCTTGGGCCGTTTTCTTACAGCTTCGCGCTGCGTCCGCCGTCCACCGCCAGAATCTGCCCCGTCACGAACTGCGTGTCCATCGCGAAGAAGCGCACCGCGAGCGCGATGTCGTGGGGATCGCCGGCGCGCTTCAGCATGGTGTGCGAGACGATGCGCTGACGCGAGACCTCGTCGAAATTCGCATCGTCTTCCGGCCACATGATCGGGCCCGGCGCGATGCCATTGACGCGCACTTCCGGCGCCAACTCGCGCGCCAGGGATTTGGTCAGTCCGACCAGGCCGGCCTTAGCGACCGAATAGACGACGTAGTTTTTCATCGGCCGGTCGGCGTGGATGTCGGTGATGTTGATGATGCAGCCGCGGCGCTTCTTCAGTTCCGGCGCGGCGGCCTGCGACAGGAACATCGGCGCCTTGAGGTTGCTGCCCATCAGGTCGACCCAGTCTTTTTCGGCGATGCTGCCCACCGGGGTGGGATAAAAGCTCGAGGCATTGTTGAGCAGCACATCGAGCCCGCCGAAGGTGATGACGGTCTGGTTAACCAGGCTCGGCAGCCCGCTGATATCAAGCAGGTCGGCCTGGATCAGCGCCACCGAATCGGGGCGGACCGCGTTGAGCTCGTCCTGCAGCGCACGCGCCTCGGTGGCCGAGCTGCGGTAGTGGATCATCAGGTTGGCGCCGGCCGCGTGCAGCAGCCGCGCCGATGCCGCACCCACCCGCCTGGCCCCACCGGTAATCAACACCACTTTGCCTTGCATCGGGATTCGCCCTTATAGTCGCGTGATTCTGGATTATCCAATCGTCCGCATTATCCCTGATTCATTCGCCGCATGCTGCCTGCCCCTACTCCCGACGCGCTCGCCCACAGCCAGCACGTCACCGCGCACCTGCGGTCGCTGATCGACGACGCCGGCGGCTGGATCCCGTTTTCGCGCTATATGGAAACGGCGCTCTATGCGCCGGGGCTGGGCTATTACGCCGCCGGGGCGATGAAGTTCGGCGCCGCGGGCGACTTTGTCACCGCGCCGGAAATGACGCCGTTGTTCGGCCGCACGCTGGCGCAGGCGATTGCGCCGGCGCTGCAGGAAACCCAGGGCGAGGTGATGGAACTGGGCGCCGGTAGCGGGCGCTTGGCCGTGGATGTGCTGGGCGAACTGGACCGGCTTGGGGCCATGCCGGCGCGCTACAGCATCCTAGAAGTGAGCGCTGACTTGCGGCAACGCCAGCAGCAGACGCTGGCGCATGAACTACCGCAGTGTGTCGAACGGGTGCGCTGGCTGGAGGCACTGCCGCAACATTTCAACGGCGTGATCCTCGGCAACGAAGTGCTCGACGCGCTGCCGGTGACACTGCTGCATGGCACGGAGGCCGGGCCGCAGCAGCGTGGCGTGACGTGGGCGGGCGACGGCTTTGCCTGGCAGGACCGGCCGATCGACGACCCGGTGCTGCGCGCCCGCGCCGACGCCCTGGCACTGCCGCCGGGCTACCTGACCGAAATCAACCTGGCGGCGGACGCGCTGATCGCCTCGCTCGCCGGCGGCCTCGATCGCGGTCTGATCCTGATGGTCGACTATGGTTTCAGCGCGAGTGAGTACTACCACCCACAACGCCACATGGGCACGCTGCGCGCGCATTACCGCCACCATGCGCTGGACGATCCGTTCTACCTGCCGGGGCTCGCCGACCTGACCGCGCACGTCGACTTCAGCGCGGTGGCCCGGGCGGGAACGGATGCGGGGCTGGACCTCGCGGGCTACACCAGCCAGGCGGGCTTTTTGCTGAACAGCCGGCTGACCGAGCTGCTGATGCAGACGCCGCCAACCGACGTCGCGGCCTACCTGCCGCAGGCGAATGCGGTGCAGCGGCTGGTGTCGCCGGCCGAGATGGGGGAACTGTTCAAGGTGATCGGCCTCACCAAAGGCGCGCTAGCGCCCCTGGCGGGATTCGCACGCGGCGACCGCCGGCACACGCTGTAAATCAATCTGGTTTACACCAGCGGCAGTTGGGCGTCGTCGTCCTCTTGCAGCCGCGTCACCCGCACCGCATGCAGGCGGCGGCTGTCGGCGCGCAGGATGCTGAACAGGAAACCGTCGAACTTGACCGATTCGCCGCGCTTGGGCAGATGGCCGAAGCGCGAGACGACCAGGCCGCCGACGGTGTCGAATTCCTCGTCGGAGAAATGCGCACCCAGGGTCTGGTTGAAGTCCTCGATTTCGGTGCCAGCCTTGACGCGGAACACGCCTTCGTTTTCGCGGATGATGTTGTCCTCGGTCTCGTCGAAGTCGTATTCGTCCTCGATGTCGCCGACGATCTGCTCGAGCACGTCCTCGATCGTCACCAGCCCGGCAACGCCGCCGTATTCGTCGACGACGATGGCGATGTGGTTGCGGTTGGAGCGGAATTCCTTCAGCAACACATTGAGCCGCTTCGATTCCGGAATGAACACGGCCGGGCGCAGCATGCCACGGATGTCGCTGTCGGACTCGGCGTAGTGGCGCAGCAGGTCCTTCGCCAGCAAAATCCCGATGACGTCGTCGCGGTCCTTGTCGATGACCGGGAAGCGCGAGTGCGCGGTTTCGATGACGTGGGGAATGAAGGTCTCGGGCGGGTCGTTGATGTCGACGACGTCCATCTGCGCGCGCGGGATCATGATCTCGCCGACGCGCATTTCGGACACCTGCAGCACGCCCTCGATCATCGCCAGGGCGTCGGCATCCATCAGGCTGTTTTCGTAGGCGCCGTGCAGCAATTCGATCAGCTGTTCACGGTCTTCGGGTTCGCGCATCAGCCAGTGGGAGATGCGCTCGAGCAAGCTCGGTTTGGGACTACTGTCAGACTCCATTTTCGTATCAGGAAGTGTAGGGATTGGGGATATGAAACCGCTTCAGTATAGCGATTTCGCGTGATTCCATGATATTGGCCTCGGCCGGGTCGAGGTGATCGTGACCCTGCAGGTGCAGCACGCCATGGATGGTCATGTGGGCGTAATGATGCTGCAGCGGCTTGCCCTGCTCGCGTGCCTCGCGCTCGACCACCGGCGCGCAGATCACCACGTCGCCGCCGAGCACGCCGCGCCCGGCGCCATCGCGGCCAATCTCGCCGTATTCGAAAGTCAGCACATTGGGGACATAGCCTTTGTGGCGATAGTCCTGGTTGAGCGCTTGCGCTTCGTCGGCATCGACGATGCGCACCGTGATCTCGGCCGGATGCGCGAGCGCCGCCGCGACCCAGCGCCGGACCTGCGCACGGCTGGGTAATTCGGCCGCCGCGCTGGCGAACTGCACCGACAGGCTGAATTCAGGCGCCACGTTTGTCCGTTTCCGCGCGGCGCGCGGCGTAGGCGTCGACAATGCGACCGACCAGCGGGTGGCGCACCACGTCTTCCGACAGGAAGTGGGTGAAGGCAATGCCGCGCACGTCGCCCAGCACCTCGGTCGCATCCAGCAGGCCGGACTTGATGTGCTTGGGCAGGTCGATCTGCGTCGGGTCGCCGGTCACCACCGCGCGCGCGCCAAAACCAATTCGCGTCAGGAACATCTGCATCTGCTCGGGCGTGGTGTTCTGCGCCTCGTCCAGAATGATGAAGGCGTGGTTGAGCGTGCGCCCCCGCATGAAGGCGAGCGGCGCCACCTCGATCGCATGGCGCTCGATCAGCCGCGTCACCTTGTCGAAGCCCATCAGGTCGTACAGTGCGTCATACAACGGACGCAGGTAGGGGTCGACCTTCTGCGTCAGGTCGCCCGGCAAAAAACCCAGTCGCTCGCCGGCTTCCACCGCCGGGCGCGTCAGCACGATGCGCTTGACCTGCTCGCGCTCCAGCGCGTCGACCGCACAGGCGACGGCGAGATAGGTCTTGCCGGTGCCGGCCGGGCCGACGCCGAAGGTGATGTCGTGGCTGCGGATCTGCTCGATGTATTCGCCCTGGCGCGGCGTGCGCGCGCGGAGATCCGCGCGGCGCGTACGCAGCGCGGGGCCTTCCTCGTCGGCGCGGCCGCGCGTGAGCTCGACCAAGCCCAGCTGGATGTCGTCGAGCGAGAGTTCGTCGTGCGCGCGGTTGTAGAAATGCTCGATCGCCTGTGCGCCCTTTTCGGCCTGGGCGGCGTCGCCGCTGAAACGGAAGCTGGAACCCCGGCGGCCGATGGTGACGTCGAACGCCGCCTCGATCTGGCGCAGGTTTTCGTCCATCGGGCCGCACAGGTTGGCCAGCCGCCGGTTGTCTTCCGGAGCCAGACGCAGTTCAACGATGTCGGTTTTCAAGCGCTTGTGGTCTCGGTGAGGGCGATTTCGCCGCGCAGGCTGTGCGGCAGGGCCTGGGTGATGATGACGTCGACGAACTGTCCAATCAGTCGCGGCTGGCCGGCGAAGTTGACGATGCGGTTGTTGTCGGTGCGGCCGGCGAGCTCGTCGGCGTTTTTTCTGGCGTGGCCTTCGACCAGCACGCGCTGCACGCTGCCGACCATGGCCTGGTTCACCTTCTGCGCCTGCGTCTCGATCTGCGCCTGCAATCTCATGAGCCGCTGTGTCTTCAGCTCGGCCGACACGTCGTCCGGATAGTCGGAGGCCGGCGTGCCGGGGCGCTTGCTGTAAATGAAGGAGAAGCTGGCGTCGAAGTCGAGCTCGACGATCAGCTTCATCGTCGCCTCGAAGTCGGCTTCGGTCTCACCCGGAAAGCCGACGATGAAGTCGGACGACAGGCAGAGATCTGGGCGCTGCTCGCGCAATTTACGTACGATGGATTTGAATTCGAGCACGGTGTGGCCGCGCTTCATTGCCGCCAGGATGCGGTCGGAACCGGACTGCACCGGCAGATGCAGGTGTGACACCAGCTTGGGCAGCGTGCCATAGCACTCGATCAGGCGCTGCGTCATTTCGCGCGGATGGCTGGTGGTGTAGCGGATGCGCTCGATTCCCGGGATCTCGTGCACCATCTCCAGCAGGAAGGCGAAGTCGGCGGTGCCGCCCTCGTGCAGCGCGCCCTGGTAGGCGTTGACGTTCTGCCCCAGGAGCGTGACTTCCTTCACCCCGTGCTCGGCCAGACGCGAGACCTCGGCAATGACGTCGTCGAATGGACGCGAGACTTCCTCGCCGCGCGTGTAGGGGACGACGCAGAAGGTGCAGTACTTGGAACAGCCTTCCATGATCGAGACGAAGGCGGATGCCCCCTCGACGCGAGCCGGTGGCAAATGGTCGAATTTCTCGATTTCGGGAAAGCTGATGTCGACCTGCGCGCGCCCGGTCTCGCGGCGTTGCGCGATCAACTCGGGCAGGCGATGCAGGGTCTGCGGGCCGAACACCACATCGACGAACGGCGCGCGTGCGACGATGGCCGCGCCTTCCTGCGAGGCAACGCAGCCACCGACGCCGATGATGAGGTTGGGGTTGGCCTGCTTCAAGTGGCGCACCCTGCCGAGGTCGTGGAACACCTTTTCCTGCGCCTTCTCGCGCACCGAGCAGGTATTGAACAGGATGACGTCGGCGTCTTCCGGGGTCGACGTTGGGGTGAGCCCTTCGGATGCGCCCATCACGTCGGCCATCTTGTCCGAGTCGTACTCGTTCATCTGACAGCCGAAGGTTTTGATGTAGATTTTTTTCATGGGGTGCCGAGACAGTGAATAGACTGGGGGCGGGGATTTCGCCGCTGCAATTGAGCCGCAGCCACGAATGAGAAATGTGGTGGTGATGAGTGGACTTGAACCACCGACCCCCGGATTATGAATCCGATGCTCTAACCGACTGAGCTACATCACCTTGGAGACAGCTTCTTCGGCGACCGACCGCCGAAAAGGCGCGCATTTTAGCTGATCGGGGCACGCGCTGTCAAAGCGCGTTGCCGGGAGGAAAGGCGGCGATTCCGGTTGGCGCGGGATTTACTGCGGCCGCAGTTTCGCCAGTTCGTCGAGCAGGCTGATCAAGAGTTCGCGCCCCAGCGGCCCCATGCCGGCGATCAACTGGTCGGTGTCGCGCTCGCCGTTGACCAGCCGGCGCATGCGTCCGCCCAACAGCGCCATGTCGCCGCCCGCCTTCATCATCTGTTCGGCCATATTGGCGAGGACTAACATCGCCTGTGCGTCGCCCCGGGCTGCGGCATCGATCAGCGCGGCCAGCCCCGGCGCGGCGGCGCTGCCGTCCGGCTGGGTATCGAGCGCGGGCAGCGTGGCGGGGTTGTCGATGCCGCGCAGGATGGCGTCGAGCAGGATGCCGTCTTCCTCGTCCAGCCCCAGCTTGATCGAGGGATCGCGGCGGCCATTGATCACGTGGCGCAGCGCGCCGACCAGCCGCGGCCAGCCGGCCTGCTCGGCGGCGTCGAGCTGTTTCATCAGGTCGGGCAGCTGGCTGCGGTCGCGCAGCGCGTTGACGACGGTGTGGATGAAGGCGGCGTGGACGCGCAGGACTTGTTCGACGGCGGAGGGGAGTTGGGCCATGGCTAGGGGTCAGGGGTCAGGGGTCAGGGGCTAGGGGCTAGGGGCTAGGGGCTAGGGCAGATTGTCGGGGGCTTGGGTGGGCTTGGCAACCGCGGGGTGGGTCGGCACGTTTGCGATATGCCAATGGGCGCGTGCCCACGCCAGGAGCTCGGCAGGATTGGTACCTTCCAGTTCTCGCGGCGGCGGATGGCCGAGGACGGCAAGCGCCTGCGCCAGCACGGCGCCGCGGCCGCGCTCGGGCAGCGCGGGGGCGAGGGTCTGCTTGGAGAGTTTTTGTCCGGCGGCATTGGTGACGAGGGGCACGTGCGCATAGGCCGGTGTCGGCAGGCCGAGCAGGGTTTGCATAACAATCTGGCGCGGGGTGTTCCACAACAGGTCGGCGCCGCGCACGACGTGGGTGATGCCCTGATCCGCGTCGTCGACCACGACGGCCAGCTGGTAGGCGAACAGGCCATCGGCGCGCTTGACGATGAAGTCGCCGACCTCGTGCGCCAGATTCTGTTGCAAGTCGCCGTAGATGCGGTCGTCGAAGTGGGTGCTCACATCTGGTACCCGCACGCGCCAGGCGCGGGCCACCGCCCCGGCCGGCAGACCGTTGCGGCAGGTGCCGGGGTAGACGATTTCACCTTCTGGGTTGCGTGGCGCGGCCGCGAGCTGGCTGCGGGTGCAGGCACAAGGGTAAACCGCGCCCTGCGCTTTCAGCGTATCGAGCGCTGCGGCATAGGTGGCGTCGCGCTGCGACTGCACCATCACGTCGCCGTCCCAGTGCAAGCCGTAGGCTTCGAGCTGACCCAGAATGATGTCGGCTGCGCCCGCTTCGCAACGCGGCCGGTCGAGGTCTTCCATGCGCACGAGCCAGCGCCCGCCTGCCGCGCGGGCGTCGAGCCAGCTCGCCACGGCGGCGACGAGCGAGCCGGCATGCAGGGGACCGGTGGGGGACGGCGCAAAGCGCCCGACGTAGGGAGCGGGGTTCACCCCGCGATTATGCCGCGCGGGGTGTCGCTTCTGAATTCCGGATGTAGGCGTTGATAAAGCGCGAGGATGGATGCGACCATGCGTGCCTCGCTCCAGGTGGCGGCGTAGACCTTGCCGGCGGCACCCAGCGCCTGGGCCGCCGCACGATCGGCCAGCAGCGGGGCCAGCACGCGGGCAAAGCCGGCGACGTCGTCCGGTGCGATGCGGCAACCCTGCCCTTCCTGCAGCACGTCCTTGGTTCCCATTTCGGCCAGGCCCACCACCGGCACGCCGAGCGCCATCGCCTCCAGCAGCACCAGGCCCTGGGTTTCGGTTTTGGACGCGAACACGAACACGTCGGCCGCGCAGTAGCAGGCCGGCAGCTCGGTCCGGCGTTCGAGGTAACCGACGAATTTCACGTTGTCTGCCAGACCGCGTTTCGCCACGGCGCGTTCGAGCGACGGCCGTGCCGGACCTTCGCCTGCAATCATCAGCAATACGTCTGGGCGTTCGCGCCGTACCGCGTCGGTCACCTGCAGCAGGAAATCGAGATTTTTCTCGAACGCTACCCGGCCGACGTAAGCCATCACCGGGCGTTCCGGCGCGATGTCGTGACGGGCACGAAACGCGGGGCCGTCGCAGTGGGCGAAATCGGCGAGATTGAGGCCGGTGGGAATGATGTGGATCGGGCGGCTTACGCCGTACGCTTCGAGGGTGTGCTTCATCGCCGACGACGGCGCGATCACCGCGGTGACGCCGTCGCATTCCTTGCGCGAAATCATCCGCGCGGCGGCCGCCAGCCACGCCTTCGGCAGGAACGGCAGGTAATGATGGAAATATTCCTCGAACAGCGTGTGGTAGGTCTCGACGCAGGGCAGGCCATGCCGGCGTGCCCAGCGCACGCCGGCGCGATGCGCAAGAAAGGGCGTGTGGATGTGGACGAGGTCGAAGTCGGCGGGATCGAGCTGATCCAGCGCGGCGGCCAGCGCGCGCGGATGCATCAGCCGGTCTTCCGGATCGCGCGGAATCGGCCAGCCGGGGACCCGCACGATATCGGCCGAAGCCACCGTGTGCGGATAGTCCGGCACCACCAGCACACTGGTGTGCCCCGCTTCGCCCAGCGCCTGGCGCAGAGTTTGAATCGACGTCGACACGCCGTTGACGCGCGGGAAATACACGTCGGACACCATCAGGATACGCACGGCAGACTCCGGTTGGGGCGAAGTCTGCGTTGTATTGCGTCCGGGTTACAGCTTGATGACGCCGGCGTTGACGCTAGGACTTCATGCGCAGCGCGCTGAAACCCAGCAGCGCGACTGCCAGCAAGGCCAGTCCGGTGGCGATGCGCTGCCACAGCACGGCCTGCCCTCGCTGCGCCTGCCAGTCGAGGTCCAGGGTTGCGGCACGCTGGCTGGCGCTTTGGCCCAGAAAATCCGCCTGCTGGATCGCCTGCACCGATAGCACATTCAGCTTGAACAGGGCTTCGCGCGCCGCATCCCAGTCCGTCTCGTCGGCAACCAGCGCCTGCTCCAGTTCGGCCCGGAATCCGTCCATGCCTTTGAAGCGCCGCGCGAGTTCGGCCGCAACCGCCTGATCGCCCGCCTGCAGTGTCGCCAGCGCAGCCAGTTCGGCATCGATCGCAGCCTGTTGCGCAGCGGCCTTCTTTTGATAGGAGGGGAATTTCAGCACGGTCGAATAGAACTCGTTCATCGTCAGCTCGTAGCCAGCGGCCAGCGCCTTGAGCGATTGCGCGATGCGGTACGACTTGAATGTGGCCGCGCGCGCGTCGTCCACCGACTGGCCGGCACGGCTGAGCTGCTCGCCGGCCCAATACGACGAGCCCGCCGCGATCAGCACGATCAGCGCCCCCAGAATGAATACGCTGCGAATACCCGGTTTCATGTCCTGCCCCGTTTTATCAATGATGGGGCTTGGTCGTGGCAAGCCGGGTTTACTTACAAACACATCACAGATCGATGCCGGGCTGCGCCTTGACTCCGGCGCGGAACGCATGCTTCTCGTCGGCGATGACCGACACCGTGTCGGCCAGCTCGATCAGCGCGTCGGTCGCGGCGCGCCCTGTGACGACGACGTGCTGCATCGCCGGACGATGCGCCAGCGCGTCGAGCACGCGGTCGGCATCGAGATAGCCGTAGCTCAGCAGATAGGTCAGCTCGTCGAGCACCACCAGCTGGTACGACGGGTCGGCCAGCATGCGCGCAGCGATCGCCCAGCCGCGTTCGGCAGTGGCGATGTCCTGTTCGCGGTTCTGCGTGTCCCAGGTGAAGCCGTCGCCGGTGACATGCCACTCGGCGTGCGTGCCGAGGAAGGCCTCCTCGCCGGTGTCGGTGCGGCTCTTGATGAACTGCACCACGCCGACTTTCATGCCATGGCCGAGCGCGCGCGCGACCATGCCGAAGGCCGAGGTGCTCTTGCCCTTGCCGTTGCCGGTGATGACGAGCAGCAGCCCGCGTTCGTCGCGGGCGGCGGCAATCGCGGCGTCGACTACCGCTTTTTTGCGCGCCATCCGCGCCGCGTGGCGCGCCGCTTTCGCGGGGTCCGCATCCGGGTTGCGTTCGGCTTCGTTCATGGCTGCCCTCTTGTGCGTTGCAATGATCTTATTCAGGCTGGTATTGCAGCGCCAGCAGTCCGTTCATGCCCGGCGTGTTGTAGCCGTTCACCAGCTGATACTCGGCATCCAGCACGTTGTTGACCCGCAGCAGCACCCGCCAGGCCGAATCGATCCGGTAATGCACGCGCGCATCAAGCCGCGCATAGCCGGGCAGACGCTGCGTGTTCGCGGCATTGGCATAACGGCTGTCGGAGGCGACCAGCGTGGCGCCCACTTCCCAGCGGCCGAGCGACTTCGATACGTCCAGTGTGCCATGCCGGCGTGCACGGTAATTCAGCGACTTGCCGGTGGCGTCGTTGACCGGATCCTGCCAGTCCATGCTCGCCCGCACGCGCACGCCGCCAAGCTCGGTGCTGCCATCGAGCGTGATGCCTTCGAGCGTGGCGCGATCGACGTTTTCCATCGTCGGGAAAACGTAGACGATCAGGTCCTCGACACGATTGCGATACGCCGTCAGGCCGAGTCGATCCCGGCGATCCTGGTAGCGCAGCGACAGTTCGACATTTCTGCCGCGCTCGGGCTGCAGATTGGGGTTGCCCTGGAAAAAGGCGGTGACCGGCCAATACATGTCGTTGAACGTGGGTGCCTTGAACGAGGTGCCATAGCTGGCGCTTGCCCGCCAGGCCGCATTCAGTGCGTAAGCATAGCTGGCCATGCCGGTCGTGTGACCGCCAAAATCGCTGTAGTCATCGTGGCGCAGCGAAGCCTGCAGCGTGTGCGCGCCCCATTGCCCAAGCGCGCCCAACTGCCCGGCATGGACGATGCGCCGGCTGCGCGCGTACGCCGTGCTGGCCTCCACCTCCTGTTCAATCCGCTCGAAGCTGGCGGTGAGGCTACCTGCCGCCAGCGCAAAATCGTTTTGCCACAGGTACTGCGTCTGGTCCGTGTCGAAGCGGCCGCTCGAGGTGCCGAGGCTGAAATTCTGCGTATGGTTCTGCCCCAGCCCGACGCGGAGCTGGCTGCTCCAGCGATCGGACAGCTGCCCTTTCCACCAGGCCGTCAGGCTATTGACTGCGTTGCGGGCGTAATCGTCGGCCGTTCCCGCGTCGTATTCCACAATGTCGCGATTCGCCAGCCCACTCAGCCCGACACGATGACGGTCGTTGAGCGCGTGGTCGACATTGAGCTGAACGCTACGCTTTTCATCGCCATCGTGATCGGGATGGAAGCCGAACGTGCCGGGCCGCGCCGCAGAAAACCCGCCGTCGGTGCGGCTGTATCCTGCCGCCACGTTGAAACGCGTCGCGCCAGCCTGCCCGCCGTAACCCACCCGCCCCTGCAGCAGGCCATCGCTGCCTACGCCGAGCAGGCCGGACAGCCGCGGCGCCCCACGGCCCTGCCGCGTGAAGATCTGGATCACACCGGCCACCGCGTCGGCGCCATACAGGCTCGACGCCGGCCCCCGCAGAATCTCGATGCGCTCGATCTGGTCCAACGCAATGCTCTCCAGCGGCGTGGTGCCCACCGTCGCCGAACCCACGCGCAGTCCGTCGATCAGCACCAGGGTATGGCCGCTGTTGCCGCCGCGGATGCGCAGCGACGCATTGGTGCCGGTGCCCCCCTCCTGGGTGATTTCCAGACCGGCTTGCGCCTGCAGCATTTCCAGCAGGGACGTCTGGCCCGCGGCTGCGAGCTGGTCTGCGTCGATGACGGTGACATCGCCCACCACCGCATGGGCAGGTTCCGCCATGCGCGTCGGCGTCACCACAATGGTTTCGCCGACGAATTCCGGCAGGGTTTCCGCATGGGCGGACGTAATGAGCGCAAGGCTCAGGGCAAGCGTGAGAGAAGTTTGACGCATGATGGAGGTCCGGTTTGGGCGCCTGCTTCCCCGCAGGCGCGTTGCACGATCCGCCGCCGCTTTCGCGGCGGGGCTCAGGCCGGTATCCGGGCTCGCGCCTGAAGTGCATCGCCTTCCCGGGCTATCTGATTTTCCAGGCGGAAAATCAGTGTTTAGCAACCCAGTGGCGTATGTGATGCACCGTTTAGCGCTGACCGTTGCGGGGGCAGCACAGGCTTTGCGAAAAATCGCGCACCTGTTTCCCGTTTATCCTCGGCGACGGAACGTCGCGTCGGCACCTGAAGCCGCGCATTATAGCCGTGTCGGGGTTGCGTGCGCACTCGCCTCGCTGGCCGATTGACCCGCCGCACGGCGCCCCCTATAGTCGCGCCATGCATGCCGAACTCGATACCCTCGAAGCCAAGATCCGCCAGGTGGCCGAACTGTGCCAGACGCTGCGCAACGAAAACATTGCGCTGCGCCAGCAGCTGCTGACCGCGCAGCAGGACAACAAGCAGCTGACGACCCGGCTGGATGCCGCCAAGACGCGGCTGCAGGCCCTGCTCGAAACCCTGCCGGAGGATGTCTGATGGCCGGCCCACGCTCGATTGAAATCCACATCCTGGGCCGCGCTTACAAAGTGGCCTGCGCGCGCGACGAGGAGTCGGCGCTGATCGCGGCGGCCGACTACCTGGACGAAAAAATGCGCGGCATCCGTGACAGCGGCAAGGTGATCGGCGCCGAACGCATCGCCATCATGGCCGGCCTCAACCTGGCGCACGACCTGCTGACCCAGGGCGGCGGCGTGGTCGAGGAAGCCCGCACCCGGCTGGCGCATTGCAGCGCAGTGCTGGACACGGTGCTGGAAGACCAGGACACGCTTTTCTGATTTCACACCCGCAGCAGGGTCTTTGCCGTTGGCGAACGATTCGGCTGGGGTGTCCTTTTGATCCGGAATTGGCATACACTGCAAATGCTCCCTGCGGTGTTCGAGGCTGGTTGCAATTTCTCTGAACCAATGCATACGTGCAAGGCTGCGATCTATTCCGATGCGGGTGTGCGCGTGACACGTTTCATGTGCCCAAAGCGTCTTTGAGCGCGGCCGTCTTGGACCCAGGTTCAAGAGTAAGCGGCCAGTCACGGCACAGGTGGGGAGCCCTCTTTTCCTGATGGACAAATACACCCTCAGACGCCAGCTCAAGGCCGCGCGCAATGCGTTCCGGCCTGCCGAGCGCCGCCACGCCGCGCGCGCCGCCCTGCGGCTGGCCTTGCGCCACGGTCTGTTGCTGCGCGCGCAACGCATCGGTTTTTACCTGCCGCAGGGCGGCGAGTTTGACGCCCATCCCCTGCTCAACCAGGCGCTGTGCATGCAGCGCGCGTGTTACCTGCCGATGCTGCCGCGGCGCGGGCGGATGATGCGCTTCGGGCGGCTCGGCCGCGCCACGCAGATGACGAAGAATCGCTACGGCATTCCCGAACCGATCGATGCAAAACCGTTGCGCGCGCGCCAGCTCGACCTGCTGCTGATGCCGCTGGTGGGTTTTGATCGCGAGGGCCACCGGCTGGGTATGGGCGGCGGCTACTACGATGCCACGCTGGCCTTCATGCGGCACCGTCGTGTGTGGCGCAAGCCGCGCCTGGTGGGGCTCGCCTACGAGTGCCAGCGGGTGGATGCGCTGCCGCACGAGCCGTGGGACATGCCGCTTGATGCGGTGCTGACCGAGCGCCGGCTGCACCGCTTCAATTCCGCCAGCACGCGCTAGGGCCGCCCTCAGCTTTTCTGGACTTCCCGGTCGAGCTCGCCGCTTTTCAGCTTGTCCTGATACTCCGTCAGCATGGCGCGCACCTTGCCGCTCAGCAGATACAGCCCGATCAGGTTGGGGAAGGCCATCGCCAGCACCAGCAGGTCGGTGAAGTCGAGCATGTTGGCCGCGCTCGCCACCGAGGCGACAACGATGAACAGCAGGAACAGCACGCGGTACACCATCGACACCCGTTCGCCAAACAGGTAGGTCCAGCAGCGTTCACCGTAGTAGGACCACGAAATCATTGTGCTGTAGGCGAACAGCACGACCGATACGGTGAGGATGATGGGAAACCAGTCCGACACGGTGGCAAACGCCACCGAAGTCAGCGCCGCGCCCTTGCTGGCCTCGCGGATCGCCAGCGTGGCGGGGTCGTTGTAGACGCCAGTGAGGATGATGACCAGTGCGGTCATGGTGCAGATGATGATGGTGTCGATGAAGGGCTCGTACAGCGCGACCATGCCCTGGCGGATCGGATACTTGACCGAGGCGGTGGAGTGCACGATGGCCGCCGAACCGAGGCCCGCCTCGCTGGAAAACGCCGCGCGCTTGAAGCCCTGCACCAGCGCGCCGACCATGCCGCCCGCCACCGCGATCGGTGCAAAGGCTTCGGTGACGATCTGGGCCAGCGCCTGCGGCACCTGCTCGATGTTGCCGAGCACGATCCACAGACAGGCCGCCAGATAGACAAGGATCATCGTCGGCACCACCGCTTCGGCGGTATGCGCGATGCGGCGCAGGCCGCCGATGATGACGACGCCCACCGCCAGTCCCATGATCAGGCCGTAGGCAATCGGGACCTCCTGGAAGAACGGGAACAGTTCCTGCACCGCGCCGAGCGACTGGCTGACCTGGAACGCACTGCCGGCACCGAAGGAACCGAGCACGGTGAAGATGGCGAACATGCCGGCCAGGATCTTGCCGGTGCGCGGCAACTTGAATTCGGCGAAGCCGCGCGACAGGTACTCCATCGGGCCGCCCATGATGCGGCCGTCCGGACGCACTTCGCGGTAGCGCTGCGCCAGCGTGGCTTCGGTGAACTTGGTGCTCATGCCGAGAAAGCCCGCGACGATCATCCAGAACGTCGCGCCCGGCCCGCCGATCGAAATCGCAATCGCCACCCCGGCGATGTTGCCGAGACCGACGGTGGCCGACAGCGCAGTGGTCAGCGCCTGAAAGGAGCTGACTTCGCCCTTGTCGTCGGCGGTATGGTATTTGCCACGCAGCACCCTGAATGCGTGGCGCATCATGCGCAGGTTGACGAAGCTGAAGCGGAAGGTGAGATAGACCGCGCCGACGATCAGCCAGGCGACGATGAAGGGCATTTCCGGCTCGCCGGGAAAGACATCATAGAAAATGACGCTGGCGAGATAGCCGTTGAGCGTGCCGAAAAAGGCGTCGACCGCGTCGGGTCCGGCGGCCAGGGCCACCTGTGGAAACAGGACCGCGGCTGCGACGAGGAAATAAGGATGAACCAGCATCTGCGCCCCCTAGGTTGTTATTGCCCGTCACAATAACAAACTTGCGTCGAACGCGCCTGCCAGAATGACAAAGGCCGACACACGGTCGGCCTTTGCGCGATGCTGAGGTTCAGATCACTTCAGGCTCAGCACCCAGTCGATGATCTTGGCCGCATCTTCGTTCTTCACCTGCGGGCTCGGCGGCATCGGGATCTGGCCCCACACGCCCTTGCCGCCGGTCTTCACTTTCTGGACCAGCGCGGCGGGCGCGGCTTTGTCGCCAGCGTATTTGGCCGCCACTTCCTTGAAGGCCGGGCCGACGATTTTCTTGTCGACGCCGTGGCAGGACATGCAGGCATTCTTCTGCGCCAGCGTCTGACCTTCATTGGCAAAAGCCGCGCCAGACAGGGTGAGCAGGGCAGCGGCGGCTGCGGTCATCATCAATTTCATCATCACAAGTTCTCCGTGGGCGGTCGGGTTGGTCAGTCACTGCTTCTTGACTGCCATATTAAGGGAAAACCCCCCCCACGCAATACAGGAACTTGGTTTTTTGCTACCAACGCCCGCAGACATTGATCTGCCTGGCTACTCCCGTTCTACCAGTTCGCGGTAGGCATGCCAGCTGGCATGCCCCAGCCACGGGAAGATCAACGCCATCGCGATGAAATCGGTCGCCATCCCGACCCCGATCAGGCCCGCCAGCAACGCAGCCCACAGCAGCATGACCGGGATATTGAGTCGCGTTGCCATAAAGCTGGTGACCAACGCCGTGGCGAAATCCACCTTGCGGTGCAGCATCATCGGCAACGACACCACCGAGACGCTGAACATCGTCAGCGCCAGGATCCCGCCGAACGCCAGGTAAGCGAGGAAGAAATCCGGATGCTGCTGCACGGCGCTTAGACTCAGCAGCTCACCCAGGCTGATACCGGAACCGCTGAGAAACATGGCGACCAGTATCGCCGTCATGCGCTCCCAGGAAATGAGCACGAACACCAGCATCACCGTGTACAGGCCCAGTGAGCTGGGGTTAGCCCGCCAGGACAGCAGCGGGACGAACAGGCCGGGCAGCTTGTGGTTGTGTTCCAGGCGATGGCTCACGCAATAGAACACCGTGGCCAGCACCGGCGCGACGAACAGGAAGCCGGACGTCAGCGCCATCGCCAGATGCGGCCTGTCCCATGCGCTGTGCACCAGGGCGTAGCCAAGAATCGCAAACACGATGCCGTAGAACAGGCTCAGCGGCCAGGCCCGGACCATGTCTTTTGCACCGTCGCGCAGCCAGTGGAAGGGTTGATCGAATGACACACGGCGGATGCCTGGCAAATCCATACGCGCCGCGCGGGGGTGGAACACGGAATGTTCGGTATGGGTACTCATGTGGGCTCCCGAAAACAAATGACCTCCTTAATTTGATAGCAGGCGGCGCCCGGTGCGCCTAATAGCAAATTCTGATACGCCGATTCAATCCCCCCATGCCGACAGATCGGTGAGCGGCGGCTGGCAGGCCGTGCCGCTGCAGATCCACGCTGCAGGCTGATCCGATTCCGGCTTCGCCAGCGCGGCCGGCATGTTCAGGCCATTCGGCAGCGCCAGCAGCAGGTCGCGCGCGCCGAGCCGGGTCGACAATATCGAGGCCCACGCGCTCACGCCCGCCGCCGGGCCGCGCAGCAGAATCACCCGCGGCGGCACCAGGGCCTCGTCGAGCACCGCCAGCAGCGTGGGATAGGCGATCGGCTGCTGCACCAGTTGGGCGTGAAACAGGTTCAGGCAGCGCGCGCCGGCCTCCAGATAGCGCGGTTCGCCCAGCAAATGGCCCAGCCGCTGCAAGACGTAGGCCGCCACGCCGTTGCCCGAAGGCGTGGCGTTGTCGTAGCCCGGCTTGGGGCGGGTGATCAGCGCTTCGTGGTCGTGGCTGGTGAAGAAGAAGCCCCCCGCTTCGGCATCCTCGAAATGCGTCAGCAACGCGTCGGCGAGCTGCTGCGCCCACGCCATGTCGGCCTCGCGGTAGCCGGCCTGCATCGTTTCCAGCAGCGCGTCGAGCAGGAAGGCATAGTCGTCGAGGTAGGCGTTGAGCCGCGCTTCGCCGTGCTTGAAGCTGGCGAGCAGGCGCCCGTCGCGCCACAAATTTGCCCGCAGAAAATCGCGCGCGGCATGCGCCTCGGCAACCCAGACCGGGCGGTTCATCACCCGCCCGGCGTGCGCCAGCCCGGATATCATCAGCGCATTCCAGCTGGTGAGCTGCTTGTCGTCGCGCCCCGGGCGCACCCGGGTTTCGCGGGCGGCAAACAGCTTTTGGCGCGCGCTGTTCAGCAGTGCCGCGGCGGCGGATTCGGCCAGTTCCAGTTCAGCCGCAACGTCCGCCAACGGACGCGCGAGAATGGGGTTCCAGCTCGCGTTCTCGAAATTCGGCGGCACATCAAAGCCATACACCATCGCCGCCACCGCGTATTCGGACTCGCTCAGCAGCGCACGCACCTGATCCGGTGTCCACACATAGAATTTGCCTTCGTGGCCTTCGCTGTCGGCATCGAGCGCGGAATAAAAACCCCCTTCCGGCGCGCGCATTTCGCGCAGCACCCAGTCGACGATGCCCACGGCGGTGTCCGCAAACAGCGGCTCGCCGGTCAGCGCCCAGGCGTCGGCATACAGATGCAGCAGCGGCCCGTTGTCGTAGAGCATCTTCTCGAAATGCGGGATCGCCCACTGCGCGTCGACCGAGTAGCGGCAGAAGCCGCCGCCGAGCTGGTCGACCACCCCGCCCGAGGCCATTTTGCGCAACGAGAACAGTGCCATTTCACGCGACTGCGCGTTGCCTGCCTGCGCCTGCCGCAGCAGGAAGAACAGCTCGCCTGGACGCGGAAATTTGGGTGCGCGCGAAAAGCCGCCCCAGACCGGATCGAACGCCTCGCCCAGATCATGCACTGCCGCGTCCAGCGGCGCCGCATCCAGCACGGGTTGACCGGCTGCAGCGGGTTGCTGCTGGGCGAGCGCGGCACGCACCGCTTCGTTCTGTGCCAGCACCTCGCCACGCCTTTCGTGCCAGGCGCGGCCGATGTTTTCCATCAAGTCCATAAACCCCGGCAGCTGGTAGCGCGGTTTCTTGGGAAAATAGGTGCCGGCAAAAAAGGGTGTCTGGTCGGGCGTCAAAAATACCGTCAGCGGCCAGCCGCCGCCACGCTGGGTCAACAGCTGGTGCGCGGACTGGTAGATCTGGTCAAGGTCGGGACGCTCCTCGCGGTCGACTTTGATATTCACGAACAGCCGGTTCATCACCGCGGCCACTTCGGCGTCCTCGAAGCAGTCGTGGGCCATGACGTGACACCAGTGGCAGGCCGAATAGCCGATCGATAGCAGAACGGGCTTGTTCTCGCGGCGCGCCTTTTCCAGCGCTTCTTCACCCCAGGGGTACCAGTCGACCGGGTTGTCGGCGTGCTGCAGCAGATAAGGGCTGGGTTCGGTGGCGAGGCGATTGGTCATGAGGGCATAATAGTTGATTAAATTGGTCAACAATTGTACGCTTACCGCAATCCGGAATAAACGCAGGAGTCCCCCATGTCCCAGGAATTATTCGCCGCCGCCCAGTCGGGCGATACCGCACAGATCAAGAAATTGCTTGAGGCCGGCGCCGATCACGCCGCCGCCGACGAAGCCGGCGAAACTGCGCTGATGCACGCCGCCCATGGCGGCCACGTTGCTGCAGTGCAGGTGCTGATCGCCGCCGGCGCCGACGTCAACGCCCAGTCGCCGCAGGGCTGGACCGCGCTGGCCAAGGCCGCCTACAACGGCGAGACCGAGCGCGGCTATGTGGAAGTGATCGAAGCCCTGCACGAAGCCGGCGCCGCGCTCGACGCGCGCATCTTCTTCGGCATCACGCCGCTGATGCTGGCCGCCGGCGGCGGCGACGCTCCGGTGGTGGAATGGCTGATCAACAACGGCGCCGATGTGCTCGCCACCAACGAGGGCGGCCGCACCGCGCGCCTGATGGCGAACGACAAGTTCTACGTCGACGTGATCAACCTGTTGACCGAAGCCGAGCGCCAGCTGGGCGTGCAGGAAGACGGCTCGTGCTCGTCGACCAAGAGCGTGGTCAAGCCGCAGGTGGTCAACCTGATGAAGCCGACCACGCATTAGTCACTAATTGGTTGAGGCGCGCACAGCGCGCGAAAACTCAAGCCTCCAGCCAGTCAATCAGCCCCTGCCACTGCTCGATATCGCGCTCGGCGATATGCGGTGGCAAATCAAACAGGCTCTTGCCCTCGAATGCGGCGTTGACGTAATGCTGGGTGTTGCGCAGATGCGCCAGCACCGGCAAGTCCTGCTGCGCCATGAACTGCTCCAGCGTGACGCCGGCGCGGGTGCGCGGATCGACCCGCATGCCGACCACGGCGACGAACGCGTGCGCCTTGCGCACCGCTTTTTCGGCATGCAGCGCGGTGAGAAAGTCCTGGCTGGCGCGAATGTCGAACAGCGACGGCGCGATCGGCACCACCACCTTGTGCGCGAGCTTCAGCGCCCGCTCGAGATTCTTGCCGTGCAGTCCGGCGGGCGAATCGATGATCAGCCAGTCGCTGTCGCCTTTCTGGCCTTCGCGCAGCAAATCGATCTCCGGCAATCCGGCGCCGCGTATCGCCAGCCATTGGGTGGCGGATTTCTGGCGATCGAGATCCAGCATGGCCACCCGCCTGCCCGCTGAGGCCAGATAACCGGCGAGGTTGATCGACAGCGTGGACTTGCCGCTGCCGCCCTTGGGGTTGGCCACCAGAATCACGCGCATGTTTGCTCCCAGGCTGAAAACCTTATCCACGACGTACGCGAAAGAAGCCGCGTCCGCGTGCTTACCAATGCTGCGGAATAGTCTTGTTGATAATAAACCGCTTCCCATCCATGGAGATATAGTCGCCTGCCCGCAAGTCCTTGAGGATGCGGCTCACCATTTCGCGCGAGGACCCCACCTGGTCGGCGATATCCTGCTGCGTCAAGGGCGGCGTCATCAATCGTCCGCCCTCGTCGATTGCCGATTTCAGCAGAACGTTGGCGATGCGCCCAAACACATCCATCAAGGCCAAATCCTTGGCATGGCGGGTGGTACGGCGCAGGCGCTGCACCATGCCTTCGAGCAACCTGATCGCCACACGCGGGTTCGCCTCGAGATACGTGACAAAATATTGACGGGAGAACATGGACAGCTGACATTTGGTCAGTGTCTCGATTGATGCGGAACGGGGTTCCCCATCGATCAGGGAAAGTTCGCCGAAATAGTCGCCGGCACCCAGGCGGTTGATGACATTGGTCCTGCCGTCAGCATCGCTCACGAATACCTTGGCTTCGCCGCTTAGAATGACGTATAGCGAGCTTGATGTATCACCTTCGGTGATGATAATGCTGTTTTTGCTATAGGTATGAAGCGTGGCGAAGGCCGCGATCTGCGCCAAGTCGTGATCGTCTACGTTGGCGAATAGGGGTATGGTGCGAAGTGCCTCTGGAGACATCATCGGATTCTAGTCGAAGCTGCGCCAAGCCAATAATAATTCACCCACATCGGTTGGATGCCTGGGACTAAAAGCCTATTCGGGTCCGCGAACCCACTGCTTACGATGGACATTGGCATCACTGCAGCAAAAATCCTTGGCTGCCAACACGCCACGGACCAAAGGGGAGGGAGCCGCATGCTCCTGCCGCATACATGGAGGGGAGTCCGTGGGAATCACTGCCAAATTCAACCTGATCCTCATCACGGTGCTGGGCGCCGGCTTTGCGGTCATCGCGCTGACCACCCATCGCACGCTCTACAACAACGCCTATCAGGAAGTTCTGGGGCAGGCGGGCCTCATGATGGACAGCGCGATGGCGATGCGCGGCTATACCTTCGATGAAATCCGCCCCCTTCTGGCCGGCGATCCCGATGAAGCTTTCCATCCGCAAATCGTGCCTGCCTACGCGGCGACGCAAAGCTTCATCAGGCTGCATGAAACAAATCCCGAGTACGTCTACAAGGAAGCCACCTTGAACCCGACCAATCTGCGCAACCGCGCAGTGGACTGGGAAACCGACATCATCAGCATGTTCCAGAACCAGCCGCAGTTGCAGCAGTTCGCCGGAGACCGCGAAACACCGAGTGGCCGTTCCGTCTACCTGTCGCGCCCCATCCGCGTCAGCGACCCGGCCTGCTTGAGCTGCCACAGCACGCCCGAGGCCGCCCCACGTTCCATGCTGGTGCGTTATGGCAGCGCCAATGGATTCGGCTGGAAGCTGAACGACGTGGTGGGTGCGCAAATCGTTTCGGTTCCGATGGAGGTGCCGATCGTCAAGGCGCAGACCACGTTCCACCTGCTGATGACCGTGCTGGCGATCGTGTTCTTCACGGTATTGCTGCTGTTGAATCTGCTGCTGAGGCTGACGGTCATCAAGCCGATCCAGAAAATGTCCCGCACCGCGAACGAGGTCAGCCAGGGCAAGGCCGGCGCGCCGGAGTTCGAGATGAAGGGCAAGGATGAGGTTGCCGTATTGGCCGCGTCCTTCAACCGCATGCGGCGCAGCCTCGACAAGGCGATGGCCATGCTCGACAGCGACCGAAGCTGACCGCATGAGCAGCCATAACCGCACCTGGCTATGCTGCGTGGCGTTTCTGGATGTCGTGGCCTTCACCAAACACCACATGCAGGCGCAGATGGCGATCAAGGCGCATCTCGATACCCAGATACAGAAGCTCCTGACCCATCACGCCAGAGACGACTACATTCTGCTCGATCGCGGCGACGGTGCGGCGGTGTGCTTCTTGGTCGAGCCGGAAGCCGCCTTGTATTTCGCGCTCGATCTTCGTGATGCGATCCGCGCCCAGGAGAACAGCAGCGTCCCCTATGAAGTCCGTATCGGCATCAATCTGGGGCCGATCAAGATCGTGCTCGACATCAACGGCGACAAGTCGACCCTGGGTGAAGGCATCAATTGCGCAGCCCGCATCATGGACTTTGCAGGCCCCGGGCAAATTTTCGTCTCGCGTTCCTTTTATGAAGTCATTGGCTGCCTCAGCCAGGAATACGCCGAGCTGTTTGCCTATCTTGGAAAACGGGCAGACAAGCATGTTCGCGAGTTTGACGTCTACGAAGTCGCCCCCGCGCAGGCAGGCGCGACGAGCCGGCACGCGATTCAGGCCGCGGCCAACAGTCCCCCCGACAACACGGCGCTGGACCCTGAGGCATTGCAAAGCCGGGTGAGTCGATTGACCGAAAAAATCGGCCCCATGGCCCGCATACTGGTGCAACGGGCGGCGCGGCGCGCCAACACGCTCGAAGAACTCGACCGCATCATGGCTACGCCGAAAATGCGGGTCATGCCGCAAGACGACAGCCGCGCCGTGCTGAAGAACGGCTTCGACAATGCCCTGCTTGAAAGGGCCGAGCGCCTGCTGGGCGAATATGTGGGCCCGATCGCCCGCGTGCTGGTCAAACAGGCAGCCGGGCGCGCATCGGATCCTGCCAGCCTGGCTCAGTTGCTGGCCGGCGAGCTTGCCAGCGAGGCGGAAAAACACGCTTTTCTGTCCGCGTTCAAGCAAGCGGAATAAATCCATTGAACGACACACCCTGGTTCAGGTGACCCTGCGCCGGCGCTGTTCGAGCCCGGGGCCAAAACCCGCACCCCACTCCCGCGCCACGGCCATCCTGTCGTGATGCCGCCATTTCACAAACCCATGAGGGCTTTTGTCCTTGTGTGAATTTGTCACATTCTGCGATCCACTAGTTAACAGTACCCGGTCGGACGTTTCCGTAAAGTTGGAACCAGTAACAGCGGGGCAGTAACCCAAGCCCACGTACTCAACCAGCCGAAGGAGAACTGACATGAAATCGACCCCCACCCAGATCCGCCGTACCGCCGTTTCCATCGCAACCGCCATTGCCGTCCTCGTGCCGGGGCTGGCCTCCGCCGGATTGGCCGATCGGGCCAAGGCGCGCGTCCAGACGGCCAAAACAAACGCCAGCGTCTACATCGCACAAGCGCAGGAAAACCGGCCGCTGGAGAAGGCAAAAGACGCCGCCGCCGACATTTTCCAGAATGTGCAGGAAATGCAGGTGCTCGAGCAGTTCAAGGAAAGCGTGCAATTGATCAAGCACATGCAAGCGAATTACCAGCGATTTTCGGGCGGCCAGGGATGCGGTGCGACCTGTGCGGATTTCCGTCACGGCCTGAAGAACACCTTCGATAATTTTGCATCGCTTGCCGGCGATGTCCCGGCGCTCAGCAGGAACACCCAGCTCATCTACAACCTCCAGCGCACATCCAATCTGGTTGACTACATTCCCTCCCGTGCGCTTTATCTGATGTGGCAGACGATGTCGGCACAAACCGCCGAGTTCGAATCCATGTCCGGCGAGATTCGCCAGATCCTGGACTCCCTTCCCCCGCTGGCGGACCCAGTCAGCTTTAGCCCGAACCCGGCACACGACGCGGCGGCTGCCCGGAGTGCGTCGGGTTCGAACAATGGCGGACTGTGCGCCTGGGCACGGCAGGAAGACAAACCCAAAATCGAATTGCTTCAGGCACGCCTGGAATGGATGGGTTGGGCGCTGGAAAAGGTCGAGGGGATGATTCCCGATATCGAAACCAAGGCCGAGACCGGCGCATCGGCTGGCGCTGCGGTCGCCAACGGCACGGCCAGCGTCGGCGCCAGCGCAAAGCCAACCGACAGCCTGAAAATCGGCCTGAAGGCATTGGCCACGGTTCCGCAACAGATCAATTGGGCGATCAAGATCAATATCCTGCGCGCCAAGGTGGCGTGCCCCGCACCCTAGCCAGAAGGGTAAACAGGCATGGCGGGGGATACGGTTTGCATCCCCCGCGCTGTTTCGTCACCGGGTCATCGATTGGCTACACAGCCGAAATTACAACGCTTCCACGCTGTACGTCACCGCCAGCGTATGGGTTTCGCCCGGCGCCACGGTGACGACGTTGTCCATCGCGTTGGCGGATTCGACGCAGACCATTTCGCGCCAGCCGGCGCCCGACTTGCCGCGGCCCATGTCGCCCATTTTCTCGGCCTTCTCGGTCCACGGTGTCCACACGATGGTGGACTGCGAGCCTGTCTTGGCGATGCGGATGCGGCGTTGGAGGCCGGCGTCCTCGATCACGCAGTCGGCCGGCGTATTGACGTAGACGCGGTCGACTTCGCCATTGAATCCAATCGCGCCCTTCTGTTTCCTGCGCGCGAAGTTGTCGACCTTGTCGTGGTAGTCGCAGTCTTCGAGACCCTCGACCTTGACCGTGCCGATATCGCTGATCTGCAGATAGGTATGCAGCGCCTCGCCGATCTGCACCGGCGCATTGCCGGTGTTGGTGGTGGCGAGCGACATCTCGAGCTTCTCGCCCACCACCACGGTCAGCGTCAGCCGGGTGGAATGCGGCCATTGCGCGCGGGTCTGCGCGTTGTCGACGAGCTCAAGGGTGATCTCGGTCTTGGCGTCGTTGCGACGGCGCGTGCCGGTCACGCTCCAGTCCACGGTGCGTGCGAAGCCGTGCGCCGGGAACGACGCTTCGCTGGCATGCGCGCCGAACCACGGCCAGCAGACCGGCGCGCCGCCGCGGATGGATTTTCCCGGCGCGAATTTGGCGGCGTCGGACACCCACACCACCGGCGTGTGCTGCGATTTGGGACGGAAGCTGACGACGTGCGCACCCTGCAGACAGATCGTCGCGCGGCCGCCGTGATTGTCGATGTCGACGTAGGTCAGGCCGCCGGCGCCCACGCGGAAGCCCAGCTGGCCGGGAATGGCAAAGCGCGCCAGCGGGTCGGCATGCGCCTGCGCCTCGGTCGGGTGCTCGACCTGGCTGACGTCGCGCACCGCGCCAAACGCGGCTGAGGTCGTCATTGCGGCATAGGCGCGCAACGCAGGCGACACTTCACGCACACGGTTGACCGGCTTCCACGCCTGCGCGCCCATCGCGTCCATCGCAGCGCGGCGGCGTTCGAGTTCGGCGTCGCTGATGGCAACGTTGATGCTGCGATTGGGGATGTCGATCTCGATCATGTCACCCTCCTCGACCAGGCCGATGTTGCCGCCTTCCGCCGCTTCCGGCGAAGCATGGCCGATCGACAGGCCCGAGGTGCCGCCGGAGAAGCGGCCATCGGTGATCAGCGCGCAGGCCTTGCCGAGGCCCTTGGATTTCAGGTACGAAGTCGGGTACAGCATTTCCTGCATGCCGGGGCCGCCACGCGGGCCTTCATAGCGGATCACGACGACGTCGCCGGGAACGATCCTGTCGGCGAGGATGGCTTCGACCGCAGCATCCTGCGATTCGAACACGCGCGCAGGTCCCGAGAATTTCCAGATGCTTTCATCGACGCCGGCGGTCTTGACGATGCAGCCATCCAGCGCGAGGTTGCCGTACAGCACCGCCAACCCGCCCTCCTTCGAATACGCATGCTCGAGATCGTGGATACAGCCGTTGACGCGGTCGTCGTCGAGCTTGGCAAAGCGGCGGTCCTGCGAGAATGCGGTCTGCGTCGGCACGCCGCCGGGCGCGGCGCGGAAGTAGTCCTTCACATCCTTGTCGGTGGTGCGGCGAATGTCGTAGACGTCGATCTGCTCGCCCAGCGACTTCATCAGCACGGTCGGCACCTCGCGGTGGATCAGCCCGCCGCGCTCGAGCTCG
>Ga0180009_10001154_pt1 | contig 32946 bp, 25 predicted proteins | sample OS_PC_MetaG_FD_123537 | JGI IMG/M metagenome (GOLD analysis project Ga0180009, IMG submission 123537) | Groundwater microbial communities from the Aspo Hard Rock Laboratory (HRL) deep subsurface site, Sweden - OS_PC_MetaG | ecosystem: Environmental > Aquatic > Deep subsurface > Groundwater...
GCCTTCAACGCCAGCCGCTTCGAAGGCTGCCTCGGCGCCGGTATCGGCGCAGCCGGCCTCGATCACGTTGATGTCGAAGACTTCGCGCGTGCCGTGCTTGGTGCCCGGGATGAAGGCCAGGATGGCCTGGTCGGGCAGCTCGGCGTTCACTTCCTTCCAGGACTTGTAGGGGTTGTCGACGAGCGCGCCGTCAACCATGACCTGCGCGGCGAGCGCATTGAACCAGTCGGCCGGGGTGAAGGTAAAGCTCGGGCCGTTGATGTCCGAGGCAAAGACGATGCCGTCGTAGCCGATGCGGACTTCCATGACCTCGGCGACGCCATTGGCGGCGCAGGTGTCGATGTCGGACTGCTTGATGCGGCTGGAAGAGTCGGCGATGTCGATGGTGTTCTCGCCAACGCCTTCGCAAAGCATCTTGCGACCGGCGCCCGAACCACCACCTTCAACGACGGGGGTCGGATAATCGAAGTTCTCGCCGAAGGCCTCGGCGACGATCTGGGCATAGGGCAGGACGGTTGATGAGCCAGCGATCTGGATGTTGTCGCGAGCGAACACGGCGGAAGTGCCCAGCGCGCCAACGAGGGCAACAGCTGCGGCACCGGCGAGAAGTGCGGTTTTCATGATTTCTCCCTTTCAGAGCAGATTGGCTTCACAGCCCTGGATCCCGGCTCGGAAAGCAGCGGGGGGACCCGATTGAACAGCGGCAACCTATGGATGCGTGCTGACGGTTCTATGTCGTTTGAATGACAGTTGTGTGTCGCTCTAGTGCCTTGATTTTCATATGCATACTCAACCGTCGACGGTGGAAAGCCGGATTCGGCGTCACATGTTTGCGACGTGGCCGATCCGCCGGTCCGGTTTGGGTTTTCGCAAGGACGCGCCGCGCGTAAGTGTCGCTTTTCTGTCTTGTTTGCCGCCGGCGAGCCGCGCTTTGCGGTGTCAGGCCGGCAGAAGGACCTCGACGCTCGTGCCCTTGCCGAGTTCGGAGCGGATGGTCATCAGGCCGCGATGGCGGTTGACGATGTGCTTGACGATGGCGAGACCGAGACCGGTGCCTTTCTTCTTGCGGCTCGATTCCGCGTCGACGCGGTAGAAGCGCTCGGTCAGGCGCGGTACATGCTCGGCGGGAATGCCCGGGCCGTGATCCGTGACGGTGATCGCGTAGGCGTAACCGCTGCCCGTGGCGGCCGGTTTCAGCGACACCTCGATGCTGCCGCCGTCGCCGCCATATTTGAGCGCGTTCTCCATGAGGTTCTCGAACACCTCGTGCAGTTCGGTGCGGTCTCCCGAGATGACGACCGCGGACGGCGGCAGGTGGCACGATATGGTGACGCCGGCCTCGGCGGCCTGCGGGGCAAGGCTCTCGGAAACCTCGTCGAGCAGGCCGCGCAGGTCGACCGTGCCCGAAGGCGTTAGGTGCTGGCGCGATTCGATGCGCGACAGCGACAAGAGATCGTCGATAAGCCGCGACATGCGCCCGGACTGGGTCGCCATGATGCCGAGGAATTTCTCGCGCGCCTTGGCGTCGCGAGCGGCTGGACCGCGCAGGGTTTCGATGAAACCGATGACCGAGGTCAGCGGCGTTCGCAACTCATGGCTGGCATTGGCGATGAAATCGGCGCGCATGGCATCGATCCGGCGCTGCTCGGTGACGTCGGCGAAGGTGATGACCATCCATTTGTGGGTGGTGGGCATGTCCGCAAGCAGCGGCGCCAGCGGCGCGACATGGACGCGGAAGAACATCAGCGTCGGCACGGCCTGCTGCATTTCGACCGTCTGGCTCGCGCCGGTGCGCCGACAATTGTCGATAGCCGAAACGAGCACCGGATTGCGCAACGACAGCGATACCGGCACGCCGAGCTCGAGCTTGGCGAACTGGCGCGCCGCCAGGGCGTTGACCTGCCGAACGGTGCCGCGTTCGTCGACGATCACCCAGGGCAGGCCAACCGTCTCGCCGACCCGGAACAGGGTTTCCTCGAAGCTGCGGGCGGCGACTTCGGCAGCGTCCGGGCCGCGGTGCAGGGCTTCGACGCTGTCCGGCGCCAGGGCCAGCGCCAGCACGAACAGGACAAGGCCGATGACGAGATCGAGCGGCTCGACCGGCAGGCTGGCGGCAAGCCAGGCCAGCACCAGCACCATTGCGACAACGCTCCAGCGCTGGCGCTTCAGGCGAGCCGAAACGCGCCGCCACATTCGGTCGAGCCGCGCGACGAACCGGCGGCCCGATCGAGCGGCGGACGAATTGCGGGCATTGATGTCATCTGCCATTGTAGACATGGCCCCTAGGAAGTGTATGTGACACTGGAATGACAGAGGCGGCGGGCCGGCCTGCGTCACCGGTGAAGGACAATCATGGCCTTTGACAAAACGGCAAGCGCCATCGGCGGCTTCGACATCGAAAATCCCGAACTCGACGCTTCGATCGGCAAGGCAGCACTCGCTTCGGGCAATTACCCCCATGCGCACAAGCTCGACAAGGACGATTATGCCTCATATCTGGTTGCGCTGCAAAAGCAGCTTGTGCGCCTGCAGGGGCATCTGCAGGCGACCGGGCGGCGCGTCGTGCTGGTGTTCGAGGGTCGCGACGCCGCCGGCAAGGGCGGCACGATCAAGCGCTATATCGAAAACCTCAACCCGCGCATCAACCACGTCGCGGCGCTGCCCAAGCCGTCCGATCGCGAACGCGGCGAATGGTATTTCCAGCGCTATGTCGACTATCTGCCCTCGGCCGGCGAAACGACGCTGTTCGACCGCTCCTGGTACAACAGGGCCGGGGTTGAGCCGGTCATGGGCTTCTGCACGCCGGCGGAAACCGAAAACTTTCTGATCGCGGCGCCGCGCTTCGAGCGCATGATCGTCGACGATGGCATTCACCTCTACAAGTTCTGGCTCAATATCGGCCGCGAAATGCAGCTCAAGCGCTTTCACGACCGCCGCCACGACCCGCTCAGGGTGTGGAAACTATCGCCGATCGATCTCAAGGCGCTCGACAAATGGGACGCCTATACCGAGGCCCGTAACGCCATGCTGGCGGCGACCGACAGCCCGCACGCGCCCTGGACGGTGATCCTGGCCAACGACAAGCGCCGCGCGCGCTTGAGCGTCATCCAGACCGTGCTCGACGGGCTCGACTTCGACGGCAAGGACAAAAAGGCCATCGGGACGATCGATACAAGGATCGTCATGGGCGCGGAGGCTTTTCTCAAGCGGGAGACCGACTGAAGGGCTCGACCCGGCACGCTGACCGGCGCTTCGCTGCTGACAGGCGCTGACGCGCCGCCGCGCCAGGCTAGCGGTCACCTTGGGACAGGGAGGATCGGTCATGTCGGCTCAAAACGGGCGATTTATCCGCAAGGGCTTGCCGCCGGAAGCCCTCGAACTCGCCGGTTTCTTCGGCGCCGAATCGTTCCGCTTGTGGCAGGCGCTGACCGGACGCATCGAGGCCGCCTACCCGGGCGTGTTCACGCCAGACTGGAGCTATGGCGGCCAGAAGCACGGCTGGGGCTGGCGCTACAGGAAGTCGAAATCGTTCTGCACCCTGATCCCGGAACGCGGCGGGCTGACGGTGCTGATCGTTTTCGGCGGAGTGGAACGCGAGAAGATGGCCGGCCTGCTGCACGGCCTCAACGCGCGCTTCCGGAAAGCCTATGAGGACGCTCACACCTATCATGACGGCAAATGGGTGCTTCATGACGTCCGCAGCGCGGACGATCTCGGAGACGTCATGGTGGCGCTGACGGCGAAGCGCCGGCCGAAACCGGCGCCCGCAAACTGAACGCCGAACCAGCCTATTCTTCTTCCAGCGCCTCGCCATTGTGGACGACGCGGTGGACGGTCGCCTTGGCGCCTTCGCTCAGAAGGTGGCTCAGATGCGCCGTGACCTGCTTGCGGAAACGGGCGTTGTTGGGTAGGTCCTCGCCGAAAATCTCGGTCATGCCGAGATAGGCGGCGGCCATGGCGTCCGGATTGGACTTGGCCTGCTTGCCCAGGAAAACGAGGCGTTCGGCATAGGGGTCGCGCACGTCGATCTCCTCGCCGTTCTCGTCCTCGCCGGAAACATAGCGCATCCAGGCGGCGACGCCGAGGCAGAGGCGGATCGAGGGCTCGCCCATTTCGAGGCGGTCGCGGATGGTATTGAGCAGGCGCTGCGGCAGCTTCTGGGAGCCGTCCATGGCGATCTGCCAGGTGCGGTGCTTGAGCATGCCGTTGGAATAGCGATGGATGAGGGCGTCGCGATACGCCATCAGGTCGGCGTCAACCGTGACGGTCGGGGCGATCTCGCGCGTCATGGCGTCATAAACCAGCGTCCGGAAATCCGGATCGGCGATGGTCTCGGCGATGGTCTCGTATCCCGACAGATAGCCGAGATAGGCCATGGTCGAATGGGTGCCGTTGAGCATCCTCAGCTTCATGTTCTCGAACGGCTCGACATCGGCGGCGAACTGGGCACCGACCTCGTCCCAGTCGGGACGGCCCTTGACGAAATTGTCCTCGATCACCCATTGGCGGAAGGGTTCGCCGACGATGCCGTTGGGATCGTCGAAGCCGAGGCGTTCGCGCAGCAGGGCGCGGCTTTCGTCGGTCAGGGCCGGCACGATGCGGTCGACCATCGAGCACGGGAAGGTGACGTTCCTCTCGATCCAGGCTGCGAGATCGGCGTCGAGCTTTCTCGCGTAGGACATCACCGCCTTCTCGCAGGTCTTGCCATTGGCGGGCAGGTTGTCGAGCGACAGGATGGTGAAGGCGTCGAGCCCGGCATCGCGGCGGCGCCTCAGGGCCTCGACCAGGGCGCCGATGGCACTCAGCGGCGCGCGCGGATCGGCAAAGTCGTGGACGATGTCGGCATTGGTCATGTCGAGTTCGCCGCCGGCCAGGCAATAGCCCTTCTCGGTGACGGTCAGCGAGACCACGGCGAGATCGGGAAAAAGGAACGGCGCGAAAAATCCGTCGACGCCATTGCGCGCCGGGTGGGCCGTGCCAAGGATCGACCCGATGACGCGGGTGTGATCGACCGTGTCGGAATATTCGAGCACCGAATAGTAGAGATCGTTGTCCTCGAGCTGGCCGAAACGGTCGGCATTGTAATTGAGGTCGGTGACGATGACGCCCCAGTCGAGCTCGGGATGCTTGTTGAGCAGATCCTGGTGATAGCCCATCCAGTGGGCCCGGGCGAAGGCGCCGAATCCGAGATGCAGCAGCCGCGGGCGCAGATTGCGGCGCGCGTATCCGGGCGTCTCGATGCCCTGGGCCAGCTTGGAAAGATCGAAGTCAGACATTTGGAGCTCCTGGCGAATGCCGGTGTACCGGAAAGGTTATGAAGCGCGTGCGGCACCGGCCGGCCGGACAGCCCGGTTGGCGACGCATTGCTCTCGGGCCCTGCAGCGGGCCATGGCGATGCTCTTGTCCGCTGGACGCATCTGCACGCGAAAACAGGTTTCGGACGCCTTCTTGGCTTGTTTTCCCCTCTGCTGCAATGCGCCCGGTCCCCACTGTCCGTCAATTGCCCTGGCACCGACGGGCCGGAGCAATCGCCTTGGCGCATGCGAAAGCGACTGTCGGCAAAAGGCCGATCGCACTACACTAGACTGCCATCGAATTCCGACAAGGCAAGCCCAGGGCATTTCGTGACAAGAAACGCGACGCGCAACGAGGACTATATCGTCAAGCCGCTGGCCAACGCGCTCGGCGTTCTCGGCGTTCTGAGCGCCGCCGGGCGGTCGATGAGCCTTCGCGACATCGCCGCCGCCTCCGGCACATCCAAGACCACGGTCTTTCGCTACCTGCAGACGCTGGCGCTCATGGGCTTTGTCAGCAAGCAGCCGGCGGGGGACTATACGCTGGGACCGGCCGCGTTCGCCCTGGCCCGCGAGGACAATCGCGACGCGACGCTGAAAAGCGCGGCGCTCGGCGAGATGCAGGGGCTCGCCGCCGAGTTCGGCGAACGCGTCAGCCTCGGCGCCCCTAAGGGCAAGCGCATCTACTACATCTCGATGATCGAGAACGACAGCCCGCTGAGACTGAGGGCCGAGTCGGGCGATGCCGACTATTTCCACTCGACCGCACTCGGCAAGGCGATGATCGCCTTCATGCCCAAGGAAAAGGCCGACCTGCATCTCAACTCGCGGCTGACGCGCTTCACCGCGCATACCCTGACCACGCGCCGCCAGCTCGACCAGGCCCTGTCGCTGGTGCGCAAATACGGCTTTGCCATCGACCGCGAGGAAAACGAGGTCGGCTGCGTGTGCTACGCGGCGCCGATCTTCGGCTGGGGCGAGACCCCGGTCGCGGCAATCTCGGTCTCGGTTCCGATATCGCGTCTGACCGCCGACCTCGACGTCCGGATACCGGATCGCGTGCGGCAGCGGGCCCGTGCCATCACGACGCTTCTGCGGCAGGACGCGGCGGCGGCGCCGAATCCCGGCACGTTCAAGTCGCATCGCGGCGCCGGCGGCGCCTCGGGCTGAAAACCCTTGCGACACAGCCCTTTGCGGACCATGCGCCGCCGGTTCGGTTGCCCGTCCGGCGTTTCGTAACCCGAAACGATACCCGCTGGCGCTTTCTCGTCGGAATTGAGAGTCTGGCACAAGCATCCGGTGCATCCGGCGACGCCGAGAACGGCGCGCGGGCAAAGGCGGGTGCTGCTGGCGCGACGCGCCGATGCGCCGCCGCGGGCAGACACCTGCAAGGACCGAATTCTGACACCCAAAGACCTGCATGAGGGAAACATGACCGAAATAAGCCTCAGGGACGAAAAGGACTGCCGCTACGACATCCTGTCGCTTGGCGAAGTGATGCTGCGTCTCGATCCCGGCGAGGGCCGCATCCGCACCGCCCGCCAGTTCCGCGTCTGGGAAGGCGGCGGCGAATACAACGTGGCGCGCGGCCTCAGGCGCTGCTTCGGCAAGCGCGCGGCCGTCGCCACCGCCTTCGCCAGGAACGATGTCGGCCTTTTGATGGAGGATCTGATCCTGCAGGGCGGCGTCGACACCCAGTTCATCAAGTGGGTGCCCTATGACGGCATCGGCCGCACCGTCCGCAACGGTTTGAACTTCACCGAGCGCGGCTTCGGCGTGCGCGGCGCCGTCGGCTGTTCCGATCGCGGGCTGACCGCGGCGTCCCAGATCAAGCAAGGCGATTTCGACTGGGAGCACATTTTCGGCACTCTCGGCGTCCGCTGGTTCCACACCGGCGGCATCTTCGCGGCGCTCAGCGAAACGACCGGCCCGGCCATGATCGAGGCGGCACGCATCGCCAAGAAGCACGGCACGGTCGTCTCCTACGACCTCAATTACCGGCCCTCGCTGTGGAAGGGTTTTGGCGGGCTCGACAAGTGCCGCGAGATCAATCGCGAGATCGCCAAATATGTCGACGTGATGATCGGTAACGAGGAGGACTTCACCGCCTCGCTCGGCTACGAGATCGAGGGCACCGACACGAACCTCACCGAACTCGAAGTGAGCTCGTTTGAAAAGATGATCGCCAAGGTCGTCGCCGACTATCCGAACTTCCGCGCCACCGCGACCACGATGCGCGGCGTCAAGTCGGCAACGGTCAACGACTGGGCCGCCATGTGCTGGTACGATGGCAAGTTCCATTCCTCGGTCAAGCGCGAGCTCGAGATCATGGACCGCGTCGGTGGCGGCGACTCGTTCGCCTCCGGCTTCATCTACGGCATGATGACCTTCGGGGATGCCGCCAAGGCGGTCGAATACGGCGCCGCCCACGGCGCCCTCGCCATGACGACGCCGGGCGATACCACCATGGCGAGCCTTTCCGAAGTCGAGAAACTGGTCGGCGGCGGCGGCGCCCGCGTCGACAGGTAAGGCACTACACCTCTCCTCCCTGCTCCCGCGCTTGCGCGGGAGATTAGGACTCGGGGCCTGGCGGAAGCCGGGCCCTTTTTTTGCAGGAGCCTCGATCAGCCGAAGACGAGGCGCAACCGGTTTCCCGACGGGTCGGCGGTTTCGATGCGCTCGCCGCTTTCCGCGACCTCGGCGCCGGCAGACCGGAGGCGGGCGAGTATGCCACTACGGGCCTTGGCCGGCACGTCGATGACGAACCATTTGAGCCCGGCGGCGCCTTCGGGCGGGCGGGGGGCACGCGGGCCGGACCAGATGTTGAAGGCGATGGCGTGCGGCACGTAGCCGAGGCCGGCATCACCCATGCCCCAGTCGCGCATCATGACGAGCGGCTCGAAGCCGAGCGTATCGGCATAAAAGGCCATGGCCTTGTCGAGATCGCCGACATGCAGGTGCACATGGCCGATGCGGGTGCCGGTTGGCAGCATGGCCTGCGGATCGGAATCGTCGCTCAGTTCGGCCATCAGCGAGACCATGTCGATGGGCTCGCGGCCCGAATGCGGCCGGCCGTCTTCGGTCGTCGCATAGGCGCCGGCGACCGACGAACCGATGCTGCCGCGCCAGGGCGTCTCGAAGGTCATCTCGATGCCGATGCCGTCATGATCCCAGACATAGACCGCCTCGGTGACGAGGTGATCGGTCGGGGCAGCGCCCATGCCGGCGCCCTCGGCGCGGGCGACGAAACGGGCGAGATCGCGCCGCGTCGGCACATGGATGGCGACGTGGTAGAGCCCGAGGCTGCGCGGCGCCACCGGCGCCGTGGCATCCGCCGTCAGGACGACCAGCGTCCGGTCGCCGGCGCCGAGGCGAAGAATCTTGCCCTCGCGGCCAAGAAGCGTCAGCCCGACGACGTCGCGCCAGACGGAAAGCGCCCTGTCGGCATCGGTGACGGAAAGATGCACTCTTCCCACGCGCGTGCCCTCGGGCAGCAAGCGGGTCGGCGACGGCGCAGGCGCGGGCATGTCCATGTCGGGATCCGGCGTTGGAGGTCGTATCGCCTGAATCTGGGCATGCGCTTTGTCGACGGCAAGGTGACGAAAGGCAATAGTGCGTTCGCTATCCGGCAACAATGGCCGGAGGGCCGATCAACTGGCCGGGCGGCCATGGACCATCAGTTCGCGGCCGTGGGATCTGAGCCAGGCGCGGCCGCGCGCGTGGTCGGGCAGCGCCCGGGCGACCTCGGCCCAGAAGGCCGGCGAATGGTTCATATGGCGCAGATGCGCCACCTCGTGGGCGGCGACGTAGTCGAGCACGAAGGGCGGCGCCAGGACGAGGCGCCAGTTGAAACTGAGCCGGCCGCGCGACGAGCACGACCCCCAGCGGCTCGACTGCCCACGCAGCGTGATGCCGCTTGGCGTGACGCCGAGCGTTGCGGCATGGACGGCGACGCGCGCCTGAAGATCGTTATCCGCCTCGGTCTTCAGCCAGTCGGTCAGGCGCCGGTTGAGATGCTCGGGCGCGCCCGGCACCAGGAGCACCGGGCCGGTTTCGTCCGCGTCCACCGCCACGCCGCCGCGCAGGCGTCCGGTGGCGTGGATGCGGTGCGCCACACCGCGCAGGGGAAAGGTGGCGCCGTCGGCGAAGGGGCGTGGACCGCTGACCCGGCTCAGGCGGGCACCGAGCCAGGCACGCTGGCGATCGAGGAAATCGCCGGCAGTGCGCGGATCGCCATGGACCGGCACGGTCAGCACGGCCCTGCCCGTGTCGCTAAGGCTCAGCCGGTAGGTGCGGGCGCGGGCATGGACGCGCAAGCCGACCTCGACGGGGGCGCCGTCGATCTCGAGCGTCATGCGGTCCGGCCAGTCCACCGTCTTGGGCTTTTTAAGGAAAAACTGCATAGCGTGATCGGAGCCAGCCGCGCCTCGATTCGTCGGGAGACCTTAGTCTAGGTGGGATCGCATGCGCCCGAAAGCGCTTCGGTGCGGACTGACCTCTCCCTCGGGGGAGAGGTCGGAACGTAGTGTAGCGAAGTTCCGGGTGAGGGGGCCTTCTCACTCAGAGACTGCCATAAAGGCCCCCTCACCCGCCGCTTTCAGCGTCGACCTCTCCCCCAAGGGAGAGGTGAAGGGTCAAAAAGAAAACGCCCCGATCGTTGCGGATCGAGGCGCAGGGTATCGCGCGGGCACCGGGGGGAGGAGCGCCGGGCGAATGGAGGTCAGGACGGCCGGCGGAGGAGGACGTTCCACCGGCCGTGGCCAGGGTCAGTAACCCTGACGGTACTCGTGCGGGTGGTCTTGCGGGCGTTCGGCGTCGCTAGGGGCGCGGCGGTCGCGCATGAAGCGGTCGAACTCCTCGCGGTCGCGGGCCTTCCTGAGATTATGCATGTAGTCCTGGAACTCGCGCATGTCTTCGTCCAGGCGCTTGCGTTCCTCTTCGAGGCGCTTGAGCTGCTCGGAACGGTAGTCGTCGAAGGCGGCGTTGCCGCTCGCCTGATAGCCGCGATGGCGATAGCGACGGTCGCGGGCCCAATCCTTCTGCTTGCTGATCCAGCGTTCGGCCTTTTCGGACGAACCGCCGAAATACTCGCCCCACAAGATGTAGGCGAGCATGGCCAGACCAAGCGGCCAGAAGATGATGAAGCCCAGAACCATCAGGGCGATGGTTACGGGGGACCATTGCGGCTTGATGATTGCATTGTGCATTTGGTTACTCCCAGTCTCGAATGACCCTGATTTGGTGCAGTCCGGACCTCGTTCAAGTTTTTTTTCGCCGAAATCGGCTCTTGAAATGCGTGACAATGCGCCCATGCGGCTGGTTTTTTTTGCGAATACCAGACAGAAAGGGGGCCGAATCGCGCGGGGACAAGCAGGTGAGCGCCGAAATCGTATCCTCGGACACCAAGCCGCTGGCCGGGCAATGGCGGCCGGTGCGTCTTGCCACCCTGCTCCGCCTCAGGTGGCTGGGCATTGCCGGCCAGAGCGTGGCGATTCTGGTGGTGGCATTCGGGCTCGGATTCTCGCTGCCGCTTTGGCCGGCGGCGGGCCTGGTTGTCGCAGCGGCGGCACTCAATATCGGACTGGTCTGGCGGTTCGGGCTCGGCTATCGCCTGACGGCGAGCTCGGCGGCCATGCTTTTAGTGTTCGACTGCATGCAGCTTGCCGGCCTGCTCTGGCTGACCGGGGGGCTGGAAAACCCCTTCGCCATCCTGATGCTGGCGCCCGTCTCGGTTTCGGCGACCACTCTCAGCCCGCGCGCCACCGTCATCGTCGCCGCCGTCGCCTGCGCACTCGCCACGGCGCTGACACTCAGCCACATGCCATTGCCCTGGCGGGCCGGCGAGCCGATCTATCTCGACCCGCTCTATGTCATGGGGTTGTGGATCGCGCTGCTGCTCGGTGTCAGTTTCGTCGCCGCCTATACCAACCGCACTGCCCACGAAGCGCGCCAGCTCGCCGACGCCCTGTCGGTGACCGAACTCGCCCTGTCGCGCCAGCAGCAATTACGGGCGCTGGACGGGCTCGCGGCAGCCGCCGCGCACGAACTCGGCACGCCCTTGTCGACGATCGCGCTCGTCGCCAAGGAGCGGCGCGTCGAGCTCGAGCCGGGAGAGATCCAGGAGGATTTCGACCTCATTCTCGAACAGGTGGTGCGCTGTCGCGCCATCCTCGGCAAATTGCGTAATCTCGGGCAGGAAAAGGACCCCTTCGCCTCGGTGCGCTTCGACGAACTGATCGCCGAGGTGGCCCAGCCCTACGAGAAGCTTGGCAAACTGATTCTGCTCGAATCCCAGCCCTATGCCGGCAAGGAGCCGATCTTCGTGCGCAATGTCGGGCTGATCTACGGGCTCGGCAACCTGGTCGAGAATGCGGTGAATTTCGCCGCCGGCACGGTGTCGATCATCTCGGCCTGGGACGACAAGTCCATAAGGCTGACCATTTCGGACGACGGTCCGGGCTTTCCGCTCGACGTGCTCGACCGGCTGGGCGAACCCTATCTCACAACGCGTCCGCATACCGGCCAGACCGACCCGGACCGTCCAGGCGGTCTTGGCCTCGGCGTCTTCATCGCCAAGACCCTGATCGAACGCACCGGCGCCCGCCTGGTTTTTGCCAATGCTGAGCCGGATGGCGGCGCCGAAGTCCGCATCTCCTGGCCGCGCGCGGCGCTGGAAAACGAGGAGGCTTAACCTCAATGCATCAGGAAGGTTTGACGTCGCGATGAGCAGGCATTATTGAGACGATTCATGGAATACCGCATGCGCACCCTTGAAGACCTGCTGGCCGTCGACAACTCGTTGTTGCTCCTCGACGACGACAAGGCGTTTCTTACCCGTCTCGAACGGGCCATGGAAAAACGCGGCTTTGCCGTCACCGCCGTCGACAGCGTCGCCGCCGGAATGGCGGCCGTGGCCGAGTCGGCGCCGGCATTCGCCGTCGTCGACATGCGGCTCGAAGACGGCAATGGCCTCGATGTCATCTCGGCCATCCACGAGAAGCGTCCGGAAGCACGCGTCGTCATGTTGACCGGCTACGGCAATATCCAGACCGCGGTCACCGCCGTAAAGCTCGGCGCCGTCGACTATCTCGCCAAGCCCGCCGATGCCGACGACGTCGTCAAGGCCTTCATGCAGGGCGACGAGATCAAGCCGGAGCCGCCGGACAATCCGATGTCGGCCGACCGGGTGCGCTGGGAGCATATCCAGCGCGTCTACGAATTGTGCGACCGCAACGTCTCGGAAACGGCGCGCCGGCTCAACATGCACCGCCGCACCCTGCAGCGCATCCTCTCCAAGCGCGCCCCGCGCTGAACAAGTCCATTGGCGCAAAACGCCCGGTGACCCTTGGGAGTGGCCGTGCCCTGCTATGGGCTGTTGCCCATCCTAGCGGCGCGCCAACGCGCAGAATTGCGAGCGGCAATCCATGCCCCAAAACGCGTGCGCCACTTCAACGCTTCGCTAACGCTGATCCGACAATCCCGACCTCAATGCGTCAGAACGCGATCGAACTAACCGATTCCCAAGGGCGTCCGCGCTAGCGTAGCATCCAAACAGTCACGGAATGCCTTCGTGAAAACAAATCGTGTCATGGCATTTGTTGCGGCCCTAGTGGTCACAGTTCTGGTCATTGGCGCCAATTTCGCTCAGTTCAAGACGCTCGAGCAAACGCTCGGCGCGCAGGTTCGCGAAGACGCGCGCGCCTGGGCGCATCATATTCCGGACCTCGTTCCCGATGCAGAGCGCCTGGCGACAACCGGAACCGCATCCACGACGCAGCTCGCCACGCTCACCGACGAGATCAACGATCATGGCGGGACCGGGATGCTTTTCTTTAACGGCAACGGCATTCTGTTGGTTTCGGCCGGCCGGAACACCTGGTCAGGTCACCCAGAATGGGCGGCGCGCATGCAGTCTCTCGCCCGGCAGGTGCTCGCGACCGGGCAGTCTCGGCTAGATGTTTTCGCGACGGGCTGGAACGAGGCTGAAACCGTGTTTGTCGGCGGCGCTTTCGTGCCGATTCTCGACGGCTTCGGCAATGCCCAAGGCGTCGTCGGTGTGTTGCTCGATCGATCCGTGGCGGCCAGAACCTTCTATGACGCCTTTGTTCGCCTGTCTGCCATACTGAGCATCGTATTCACGATCGCCTTGGCGCTGATCTCCTCGGGTTTTATCCTTGTGCGCCGGCAGGCCGACCAATCCCGCCAGCAGGCGAACTATCTTGCTCGCCACGACCAACTCACCGGACTGCTCAACCGGGACAGCTTTCGCGCCTCGGTCGAAGCGAGCAAACGCGCCGGCATCCTGTCGTGCGAGAAGGCGGCTGTCCTTTTATTCGACATCGATAACTTCAAAGCCGTCAACGACACCGAGGGCCAGGCCGTCGGCGACGCTGTTCTGCGCCATGTCGGCCAGGCCATTTCCATCTGTCTCGGGCCCTCCGATATCGGCGCCCGTTTCGGCGGCGACGAATTCGTCGTGATCTGTCACGCCAGTTGCATCAATGCTGCCGACGCTTTGGCCGAACGCATCCGGACGGCGATTGCGCGACCGGTGGACACCGGCAAGAGAACAATCCAGATCCGGGCCAGTTGCGGCATCTGCATGGGCGCCCAGTGCGGCGCCGGTATCGACGAGGGTCTGCAGCATGCCGACCTCGCTCTCAGCCAGGCCAAGTTCGACGGCCGCAACACCAGCCGGACCTTCACCCCCGAACTCGAATCGCGGGTCAACCGCCGCATCAAGATACGAGACGCCGTTCGGAACGGGCTGCGGAATGGGTTGTTCAGCCTCAATTTCCAGCCGTTGATTCGTTGCGACACACGCCTGTGCGTCGGCTTCGAGGCACTGTTGAGGCTGACCAGCGCCGACGGTGAAAAGCTCGCGCCGGACGAATTCATCCCCGTCGCCGAAGCGGAGGGGCTGATCGAGCACATCGGGCAATGGGCCCTCGGCACCGCTACCGCCGAGGCGGCGAACTGGCCGGAACACCTTTATGTCTCGGTGAACATGTCGGTGCGCCAGTTCGACAAGGAAAACCTCGTCTCGATCGTGTCGGAAACGCTTTCGAGGACCGGATTTGACCCGCATCGGCTCGAACTGGAGGTAACCGAGAGCCTGCTCATGAAGAACAGCGAAAGCGTGGGGCGCCAGCTCGCCGCTCTTCGCACGCTCGGGGTGTCGATCGCGATGGACGATTTCGGCACGGGCTATTCCAGCCTCGGCTACCTGTGGAAGTATGGTTTCGACAAGCTCAAGGTCGACCGCTCCTTTGTTATCGGCCTCGATGCCGATGCGGCAAAGGGAAGGGAAATCATCGACACCATCGTCGTGCTCGCGCACAGGCTGGACATGACGGTGACGGTCGAAGGCATCGAAACCGAGTTGCAGGCCGAGTTGATTTCGGAGCTTGCCTGCGACCAGATGCAGGGGTTCCTGTTCGGCCGTCCCATGCCGGCCGCCGATCTGCCGGCCTTCATCCTTGGCAACGCCGCAAGGACGCATGCGCCGCCGACCTCCGAACGCCATGGCGCCCGTTGCCTCGCGACCGGACAAGCGCGGCACCCCGGGCGTCGCCGCACCCCGCCGGCGCGTTGCTGAGAACAATCCGCCATTTCAAGCCGATCCGTCATTGAAATGACGGGTCTGGGTCTCTAGCCTCGCCCACAATGGTTTGAGGTGCATCGTGGCCGGGCCCCCGCTCGTCCCGGCTTGGCGATGCGCCGCCTGAGGAGGCTTCATGACTGTTTCCCTGCATTTCCACGGCGCCGCCGGCATGGTCACCGGCTCGTGCTACCGCATCACCCATCCGGCAGGGCAGTTCCTCGTCGATTGCGGCCTGTTCCAGGGCAACAAGTCGGTCAGGGCGCTGAACGACAAGCCGATGCCGTTCGATGCCAAGACCATCGACTACGTGCTCGTCACCCATGCCCATATCGACCATATCGGCCTGATCCCGCGCCTTTACGCCAAGGGCTATCGCGGGGCGCTGCACCATACCGAGCCGACGAGCGGGCTGATGGAATTCCTGCTCGACGATGCCGCCGGCATCCAGGAATACGAGGCCGAACGCCAGAACAAGACCAGGGCACGGCGCGGCGAAGCGCCGGTCGCGCCGCTCTACACGCTCGAGGACGCCGAGGAGGCGCTCAAGCACCGCAATGGCCACGCCTACGAGGAATGGGTGGCGCCGGGTCCGGGCGTCAGGTTCCGCTTGTGGAACGCCGGCCACATACTCGGGTCCGCCTCGATCGAGGTCGAGGTCGCCGATTCGAACGGCGAGACGGTCTCTATGCTGTTCTCGGGCGATCTCGGGCCGGACGAAAAGGTGTTCTATCGCGAGCCGGACGCGCCTTCGGGCTTCGACTACATCTTGTGCGAGACGACCTATGGCGGCCGCGACCGCGACGACTACACGCTCGAAGCGCGGCGCGAGGCACTGAAATTCGAGATCAACCGGGCGCTGGAGCGCGGCGGCAATCTTGTCATCCCGGCTTTTGCGGTCGAACGCAGCCAGGAGCTCTTGCACGATATCGGCTATCTGATCGAAAGGGGCGAGATCAATCCGAGCCTTGTGTTTCTCGATAGCCCCCTCGCCCGCAAGGTGACCGGGGTCTACAAGGACTATGCCGCGCTGTTCGAGGATGTCGAACTGAGCGCCGAGACCCTGTTCGCCGACCCGCGCTTCCGCATCGTCGAAAGCGTGCAGGAGTCCAAGGACATCAACAAGATTTCGGGCGGCGCCATCATCATGGCGGCCTCCGGCATGTGCGATGCCGGCCGGATCAAGCATCACCTGCGCAACAACCTGATCCGCGCCAATGCCACGGTGCTGTTCGTCGGCTACCAGGCGCCGGGCACGCTCGGCGCGGTGATCCAGGGCGGCGCCGAAGAGGTGCGCATCCATGGCGATCTCGTGCCGATCCGGGCCGAAATCCGCACGGTGAGCAACTACTCGGCCCATGCCGACCATTCCGAGCTGGTCGCCTGGATGCGCGACCGGCTGCCGGCGCACGGGGCGGTGTTCCTGACCCATGGCGAGGACGAGGGCCGCGAGGCGATGCGCAAGGCGCTGTGGCAGCAGGGTCTCGGGTCCGACCAGGTGATCCTGCCGCTGCTCGACGACTATTTCGAACTGAAAGCGAGCGGTGTTGAAACCAAGGCGATGCCGGCCGAGCGGCGCATCGACATGCGCCAGACAAGCGAGGACTGGCACAACCTGTTCGCCGATTTCTCGATCCGGCTGTCCGACCGGCTGCGCTCGGCGCAAAGCGACCGGGACCGGCTGGAACTCATGCAGGCGGTGCGCGCCGCGCTTGATGCCGGGCCGGGACCGGCAGGCGGGGCGGAGAAACAATAGGGTCTGTGGGCACGCGCGCTCCCGACGCCGGAACGGTGGCTCCCGCCTCGGCGACGTGGCGGGCCACCCGGGCGCTGGCGGCGCGATAGCCGAGGCCGGTTGCGACGATCAAGCCGATCATGCCCGGCTCTGCTTGTCGCTCTCACCCTTTTCCGGTCGCCGCGCGCGGCCCTTGCGCCGGCCGTGCCTGCCGGCCACGGCACCAAGCATCGAATCGAGCGCGACGCCGCCGTGCGCCAGCGCCGCGACGATCTGGCGCTGATCGGGGAAGGCGTCGGCGGGCACGCGGCGGCTCGTGCCGTCCTTGAGACGGATGACGAGCGAATGGCTCGGCCGCTGGCCGGTCAGAAGGGCGATGCCGAGGCCGCGCCAGCCGCCGAACAGGATGAGCAGTGGACTGAGCCAGCGCGGCGGCGGCTTGGTCTCGGCGACGACCTCGGCGATCCGGTCGAACGCAAGGATTTCGATGCGGCGCATGTCGGCAATCGTCAGGTCGTGGCCGGTCACCTTGAGCCAGAGGCATTGGTGGCGGATCGCGATCCAGAAGATGATCATGGCGATGAGGCCCGGCAGGCCGGTCAACAAGTAGAGCGCCCAGGGGCCACCGATCCAGGGATCGTGCGCGGCGACGATCAGGGGCAGGGCGAAAAAGGTCGTGGCCAGCATGAAGCCGAGCAGATCCGGCATGGTGACGGTGGGCATGCGCTCGTGATGGACGGCGCCCTGCGGCACCGCCGGACGCGGCACCAGCCAATAGACCAGGATCGCGGCGGCGACGGCGGCGATTGCGACAAGGGTCTGGCCATAGCCGAAACCGAGCGTCGCGGCCGCCATGAACAGGGCCAACGCCACCAAGCGGCGCAGCACCTCGACGACAAGCGTCAGATCGCGAGATTCCGGAGCGTCCATGGCCCAAACCCATGCTTACCAATGGGTAGACTGGGCTCATCACGCCTGCTCGCCTTGATTCGTATCAAAAAATCCGTAGTATTTCTGTTTTCCTACCAAAATGTTCAACAATCAAAGCGCACCGAAACACCACGCGGCGTCTGGAAGCCGCAGGCGCATTTTGTAGTTGTTCATTCTCTATTTGCTCGTCGTCCTGCCCGCGCCCGCGGCGTCAACTGCCTCGGTCGCGTGTTCGGCATGCCCAGAAGCAGCGATCGGCGCCCAAATCACCCGACGAATCATGTCCCGGGAGCGGGTCGCGCCCTATCGCGCCCTGAGGCTCTCGCGCCGCAGATCGGAGACCCTGGCCGCCCCCATCAGGCGCATGTCGCGGACGAGCTCGTCCCGCAAAAGCTCGACCATGCGCTCGACGCCCTTCTGGCCGGCGGCGGCGAGCGGGAAGAGATAGGCGCGGCCGATGCCGACCGCCTTGGCGCCCATGGCCAGGGCCTTGACGATATGGGTGCCGCGCTGGATGCCGGAATCCATCATCACGTCGAGCTTGTCGCCGACGGCATCGACGATTTCGCCGAGCTGGTCGAAGGGTGCTCGGGTGGCGTCGAGCTGGCGACCGCCGTGATTGGAAACGATCACGCCCTTGCAGCCGATCGCGGCAGCGCGCCTTACGTCCTCGACCGACATCACGCCCTTCAGGCAGAACGGTCCGCCCCATTCCTCGATCATTTCGGCGACGTCGTCCCAGCTCAGGGTCGGATCGAGCATTTCGGAAAAATACTTGCCGATCGAAACGGTCGAGCCGCCCATGTCGACATGCTCGTCGAGCTGGGGCAGCTTGAATGGCTCGTGGATGGCATAGTTGATGGCCCAGGCCGGCTTGATGGCGAACTGGGCGATGCCGGCAAGTTTGAGCCGGAACGGAATGGAAAAGCCGGTGCGCTTGTCGCGCTCGCGATTGCCGCCGGTGATGGCGTCGACGGTCAGCATCATGACATCCACGCCGGCCCGCTTGGCCCTTTGCATCATGGCGCGGTTGAGGCCGCGATCCTTGTGGAAATAGAACTGGTAGACCTGCGGCGTGCCGTGCGCCTTGCGCAGTTCCTCAAGACTCACCGTGCCGAGCGAGGACACGCCGAACATGGTGCCGTATCTGGCCGCCGCCGCCGCGACGGCGCGTTCGCCGCGGTGATGGAACAGGCGCTGCAGGGCAGTAGGCGACAAAAAGAACGGCAGATCGAGCTTCTGGCCGAGCACCGTCACGCCGAGGTCGATGTCCTTGACGCCCCTGAGGATGTCCGGGACCAGATCGACTTGATCGAACGCCTCGGTGTTGCGCCTCAAGCTGATCTCGTCGTCGGCGCCGCCATCGATATAGTCAAAGATCGGCCCGGGCAGGCGCTGGCGCGCCAGCCGGCGGAAATCATGGAAATTGTGACATTCGTTCAGACGCATGACGCCCCCTCTCCCCGGCACCGGTCGATGCCGCAAGAGTTGCACGTTCGCGTGCGGGGCGGAAGCGATCGACGCGTTCAGCCCGCCATCGGCGCCAGAAAGATGCCGGCCAGAGCGCCGGCGACCGCAAGGCAGGCGAAAAGGCCGAACAGACCCGCGAGCCACCAGTTGCGCGGATACCTGATCCAGAAGAAGACGCCCGCCGCCAGAGCCAGCGACTGGGCATAGACCTCGCTCATCGCGGGGTGGATCATCGCCGGCCAGGAAAATCTTGTATAGATCGCGCCCTCGATCGAGCCGGCCGGGGCGCCGAAGGTGTTGAGGATGCCCACGATCGCCAGCATCGCCCACATGACGAGCCAGCCGTTTCGGCGGGCGAACAGGGCGTCGCGCAACAGGAAGAAGACAAGGCCGAACAGGGCGCCGCGAATCGGCTGGAACAACGGGCCGGCCGTAACGATGGGTTCGCTCGTTTCCACCATGACCGTGCCGAGAGCGCCGGTCGAAAACGCGCTGGCATAGTCGAACAGATAATAGGCCGTGGCGCCGATGACGAAATAGCTGGCCGTATGGACGACGGCCGATTTCCAAACGAGTTCGAAAAGACCGGGCATGCGTTCCGACATTTGCCTCTCCTTTTGTCCGGGAGCGGCAAGCCAGCACAAATTCGTTCCGGCTTCGAGAGCGCCGATTGCCGCGTCGGGGCAAAGCCGACGGCTTCCAGCTTGTCCAGCCGCCTAGCCGCCGCCGAAGATCTCGTTGAACAGATCAACGAGGGTGCGTGGGCGCGCTTCGGGCTGGTCGTTGGTCGCGGGCACTTCGGCGGGCGGGGTCCGCGTGCCGCGCGGCAGGTCGGCGACGCTCAGGCCCTCATGGGCGCGCTGCATGAACGCGGACCACAACTCGGCCGGATAGGAACCGCCGCCGACGCCCTTCATCGGCGTGTCGTCGTCATTGCCGAGCCAGATGCCGGTGACCATGCGGGCCGAATAGCCGACAAAGACGGCGTCGCGGTTGGACTGGGTGGTGCCGGTCTTGCCGGCGATGGGCCAGCCCGGCAAGCTCGCCTTCTTGGCCGTGCCAACCGAGACGGCGCCGGACAGCATGTCGTTCATCTCGCCGATGACCTCGGGCGACGCGACCTGGCCCGGTCCGCGCGGCAGATTGGCGTAAAGCAATTCGCCATCCGCCGTCTCGATGCGGGTGATGACATGGGCGATCACTCCCTCGCCGCCATTGGCGAAGGGCGCGTAGGCGGCGGTCAGTTCGAGCAAGGACACCTCCTGGGTGCCGAGCGCGATCGAGGGCACCGCCAGCAATGCCGAGGAAATGCCGAACCTTAAGGCCGTATCGACCACCGCTTGCGGGCCGACATCGACCGCGAGGCGGGCCGATACGGTGTTGAGGGAATTGGCGAGCGCGTCCCTGAGGCGCACCGGACCGGCATAGCGGCCGGTATAGTTCTCCGGGCTCCAGCCCTTGTAGGTGAACGGGGCGTCCTCGACGACGCTGTCGGGGGTGTAGCCATGTTCGAGCGCCGTGACATAGACGAAGGGCTTGAAGGCCGAGCCGGGCTGGCGCCTTGCGGTGACGGCGCGGTTGAACTGGCTTTGCTGGTAGTCGACGCCGCCGACCACGGCACGCACGGCCCCGTCGGTGTTCATGGCGACGATGGCGCCCTGGCTGAAGCGTGACTCCGCGCCATGGGCGGCGACCACTTCCTTGAGCAGGAACTCGGCATGCTTCTGCAAGTCCCAGTCGATGGTGGTGGTGACGACCACGTCCTCGGACACCTCGCCGATATAGGCCTGCATCAGCGTTTCGACCCAGTCGGCGACGTAGAATTCGGCGCCGGCGACCCGGGTGCGGACGCGCCTGTCGGGGTCGATGGCGGCGGCGGCGGCTTCCTGGTCGGAGATGTAGCCGAGCTTGGCCATCTGGTTGAGCACGACGCGGGCGCGTTTTGCCGCCGCCTCGGGGTGGCGGTCGGGCGACAGGCGCGAGGGCGCCTGCAAGAGGCCCGCCATGATCGCCGCCTCGCCGAGCGATAGGTTGCGGGCCGACTTGCCGAAATAGCGCTGGGATGCGCCATCTATGCCGTGAATGCCGGCGCCGAAATAGACGCGGTTCAAATAGAGTTCGAGAATCTGGTCCTTCGAATAGTTCTGCTCGAGCCAGAGCGCGAGCAGGGCTTCCTGGATCTTTCGGCCGATATGCTGGTCGGGGGTGAGGAACAGGTTCTTGGCGACCTGCTGGGTCAGGGTCGAGCCGCCGCGCAGATAGCCGTATTCGCCCATGACATTGTCGATGGCGGCGCCGACGATACCGATCGGATCGACGCCCCAATGGCTCATGAAGCGCTCGTCCTCGATGGCGATGACCGCCTCGGGCACGTAATAGGGCAGTTCGTCGATCGAGACCGCCTCGGACCCCATCTTGCCGCGGTCGGAGATGAGCTGGCCATCGGCGGCGGTGATGCGGATATTGGGTTCGCGCTCGGGCACGGCCCAGGTGTCGGCGGCCGGCAGTTGCATGCCATAATAAACGACGACGCCGACCACGCCGATGCCGGCCCAGACGGCGAGAATGGCACTCCAATAAAAGAGCCTGAGCAACAGGCGGCCGATGGTCGGTTTCTCGCCTTTGCGCCCCGACTTGCGGCGCGAGAGGGCGGAAGCGGCTGGCTTCTTGGCGGGCTTGGCGCTGGCGCGCCCGGGATCCGACGCCTTGGTCTTGGCGGCGCCCCGTCGCGGCTTGCGGCGCTTGCCGGCTCCGGCAATCCGGTCGTCCTGGGTGAGCCTTAAATCCATGAAGTCGTCCCGCGGCGGCGCCGGGCCGCCTGTCGTGCGCATGGTATCAAAGCTAAATGTGGCCGGTTTATGTGGGGTAAAGGAGGGCGCGGAATGCCTGTCAGCTTACCGGGTCTTCGGAAAAACGCGCCGCTCTTGGGTCGAGTTCGTGCCCCTGATGGACGGTCAGACTGTGATAGAGTTCGGGCCGGCGACCTCTGATCCACCGGCGCCCCGTACACAGGGGCAAAAGACCAAGATCGAGATCGGCGACAACCATGTCGTCGCGTGCGGCAGAGGTTTCGCTCAGCATGCGGCCGTAAGGATCGAGGATCATGGCATTGCCGGTGCGGACCTCGCCGTCGTCTTCGCCGACGCCATTGGCAAAGACCAGGAACATGCCGTTGTCGTGGGCGCGCGACGGTAGCCAGCGCATGAGCCATCCCCGGCCCTTGTCGCCGCGAAATTCGGCTTCGATGGCGTCGGGATCGCCGGCGCGGTTGCGCCACAGGGCGGGGTCGATGAGCCCCATGGCATGGGGTGAACGCGACAGGCAGCCGCCGGTCTGATGCGGCGCCAGCAGAATGTCGGCTCCGAGAAGAGCGGTGGCGCGCGCGTTTTCGATGATGTTGTTGTCCCAGCAGATGAGCGCGCCCACACGCACGCCCCATGGTGTGTCGACCACGGTGAAGCTGTCCCCGCTCGCCATCTCCGCGTTCTCGAAGCTGTGAAGCTTGCGATGCACATGCACCGACCCGTCGGGCAGGCAGAGCGCGTAGGCGTTGAAAAACCGTCCGTCGGAACCGCGCTCGAGAAAACCGGCGCCGATCATCATGCCGTCCGCGACCGCCCAATCGCGGACCATGGTCACCGATGGCCCGGTGAACGGCTCGGCCAAGGCCTCGATCCCGGACCGGTCGAGATTGCGCACATGCCAATAGCCGGTGACGCACATTTCCGGAAAGGCGAGGATTTTCACCGCCCGCGCCCGCGCCCTATCACGGAACCCGGACATGACGGACAGATTGTAGGCCTTGTCGTTGGCGCGGTGGTTGAATTGGACGGCGGCGGCGCGGATGTGCGGCATGGCGATCTCCTCTCGGACGCTTCCGATTATCATCGTGATCGCTGAGATAAAATCGTCTATTTATCCGCCATGCCTGTTCAGAAATTCACAGATCGGCTCAACTGGGAAGACTTGCGGTTCTTCGAGGCGCTCGCCGAGAACCGCTCCCTTTCGGCCGCCGCGCGCCAGCTCGGTGTCACCCACGCCACGGTGGCGCGACGTATCGGCCATCTGGCCGATCAGTTCGATGGCCCGCTGTTCCTGGCGCGCTCGGATGGCTACGCCTTGACCGCCCTCGGCGAGGCCGTGCGCATGGAGGTGGTGCAGATGCGCACGTCACAGGCGGCCATTCTCAAGCTGCGGCGCGGTGCCGCCACCCGTCCGCTCGTGCGTGTCAGCGTGATGCGCTCGCTGGGTGACCTGTTCATTGTACCCGGCCTGGCGACGATCGCCGCGGAACTTGAGGAGATAGAGCTCGAATTTCTCATGGAAACCCGTGTTGTCAGTCTTGCCAAATGGGAGGCCGACATTGCCATAAGGCTCGATGTAACCACAAACAGCGATCTCGTCGGCCGCGTCGTCGGAGCCAACCGCTATCGCCTTGCCGTCGCTCCGGGCGGTCGCAGGGACCGTTTCATCGGCTTTTCGACCGACGATCGTTCGCCTCAATCCGTCTGGATGGAAGCCTACGCCCAAAATCGGTCCTTCAGTTTCCGCTCCAACAGCATGATCGCCCAGCGTGCTGCCACCCTGGCCGGGCTGGGTGTGGCCCTGCTGCCGCATGTGCTTGTCGCTGGAACCGGGCTTGAAACGCTCGAAACCCCGTCGCCGCCACCTGACCGACGCATCGTCGTGCTCAGCCGCAGGCAATCGCTCGACACCCTGCCGGTGCGCATCGCTTTCGACGCGCTCATTCGGCTCTTTCGCCTGGGATGGCCGCAATAGATCACGCCGTGCGTCGCCAAAACAGAGCAGCCGGCGAGAAGCCTCCTTGCAGAGCAAAACGCTAGACTATGTCACGCTTTGACAGGAACGGACGGCCTGGCACCTTGCACCTCTCCCTTGGGGGAGAGGTCGGACCGGAGCGTAGCGGAGGTCCGGGTGAGGGGGCCTTCGCAGCGTTCGCGGCAAGGCCCCCTCACCCGCCGCTTCGCGTCGACCTCCTCCCCAAGGGAGAGGTGAAAAAGGCATCCGTTTCCAGCTAAACATGAAACGCTAGATGTCCAGATTGGCCACGCTCAGCGCGTTCTCCTGGATAAAGTCGCGGCGCGGTTCGACGAGGTCGCCCATCAACTGGGTGAAGGTCTCGTCGGCGACGTCGGATTCCTTGACCTGGACCTGCAGAAGCGTCCTGACATTCGGGTCGAGGGTCGTTTCCCAGAGCTGGTTGGGATTCATCTCGCCCAGGCCCTTGTAGCGTTGCAGGGAGACGCCCTTGCGGGCGGCGGCGGAAATGGCGGCGAACAGTGAAAAGGGTCCGTAGATCGGTGTTTCGATCTCCTTGCGCACCAGTCTGGCAACCCCGCCGTAAAGCTCGTCGAGCCGTTCGGCCATGCCGCGCAGCTTGCGGGCGTCGGCGCTGTTCAAAAGGCTCCTGTCGATGACATGGCTTTCCTCGACGCCGCGCACGGTGCGCCAGAAGCGCAACCCGCCCTCGCCGTCCGCCTCGCCCTGCCAGCCGCGTTCGACCTCGTCGGCGAGCCGGTCGAGGCGCTTGCAGACGCGCCGGACGATGGTGGCGACCGCCTCGGAATCGTCCACCGCTTCGGGCACAAGGCCGCCGACAATGGCGGTCTGCTCGACAAGGGTGCGGCTATACCTGGTGTTGAGCGCCTCGATGGCATGGACGAGGTCGCGCGCCTGCTCGGCGATGTGCATGAGGTCCGACCCGGCATGGGCGAGGCCGTGCTGGGTGGAAAAGACTGCTTCCTCGAGCCCGGTGGACATCAGATAGTCCTCAAGGGCCCGTTCGTCCTTGAGATATTGTTCCGACGAGCCGCGCTTGACTTTGTAGAGCGGCGGCTGGGCGATGTACAAATAGCCCCGCTCGATGATCTCGGGCATCTGCCGGTAGAAAAAGGTCAGGAGCAGGGTGCGGATATGGGCGCCGTCGACATCGGCGTCCGTCATGATGATGATCTTGTGATAGCGCGCCTTCTCGATGTCGAATTCCTCGCGGCCGATGCCGGTGCCGAGGGCGGTGATCAGCGTGCCGACCTGTTCGGAGGCGAGCATGCGGTCGAAACGGGCCCGTTCGACATTGAGGATCTTGCCGCGCAGCGGCAGGACGGCCTGGGTGGCGCGGTCGCGGCCCTGCTTGGCCGAGCCGCCGGCCGAATCGCCCTCGACGATGAACACTTCCGACTTGGCCGGATCGCGCTCCTGGCAGTCGGCGAGCTTGCCGGGCAGCGAGGAGATTTCGAGCGCCGACTTGCGCCGGGTCAGTTCGCGGGCCTTGCGCGCCGCCTCGCGAGCGGCCGCAGCCTCGGCGACCTTGGAGACGACCGCCCTCGCCTCGCCCGGATGCTCCTCGAACCACTGGCCGAGCCGGTCGTTGACGACGTTTTCGACGACGGGCCGAACCTCGGAGGAAACCAGCTTGTCCTTGGTCTGGGACGAAAATTTCGGGTCCGGCACCTTGACCGACAGAACGGCGGTCAGCCCTTCGCGGCAGTCGTCGCCGGTTAAGGAGACCTTCTCCTTCTTGGTGATACCGGAGCGCTCGGCATAGGAGGTCACCTGCCGGGTCAGGGCGCCGCGGAAGCCGGCCAGATGCGTGCCGCCGTCGCGCTGTGGAATGTTGTTGGTGAAGCACAACACGTTCTCGTGGTAGCTGTCGTTCCACCACAGGGCGAGTTCGACCGTGACCCCGTCCTTGTCCTGCGAGAAATAGATCGGATCGGCGATCAGGGCCTGTTTGGCCTTGTCGAGATAGCGCACGAAGGCTTCGAGCCCGCCCTCGTAATGCAGCTCCACCTCGACGGGCTCGGGATGGCGCTGGTCCCTGAGGACGATGCGGACCCCCGAGTTCAGGAAGGCGAGTTCCCTCAAGCGGTGCTCGAGCGTCTTGAGGTCGAAATCCACCATGGTGAAGGTGTCTGGCGACGGCAGGAAGGTGATCTCGGTGCCCGAGCGACCCTCATAGGTTCCGGGCTGCCGGTTCGGCGCATAGGTACCGACCTGCTTTAGCGGCTCGACGGCATTGCCATGCTCAAAGCGCATCTCGTGGATCTTGCCGTTGAGGCGGATGGTAAGCTTGAGCCAGGCGGACAGGGCGTTGACCACCGAAACGCCGACGCCGTGCAGGCCGCCGGACACCTTGTAGGAATTCTGGTCGAATTTGCCGCCGGCATGGAGCTGGGTCATGATGACCTCTGCGGCCGAGACGCCCTCCTCGCGATGGATGTCGGTCGGAATGCCGCGGCCGTTGTCGATCACGGTCACCGAGCCCTCGGCATTGAGGATGACGGTAATGAGGTCGGCATGGCCGGCCAGGACCTCGTCGATGGAATTGTCGACGACCTCGTAGACCATGTGGTGCAGGCCCGAGCCGTCGTCGGTGTCGCCGATATACATGCCGGGACGTTTCCTGACCGCGTCGAGGCCCTTGAGGACCTTGATCGAGTCGGCGCCGTATTCGTATTCTTCGGTGGGTGTGTCTTCGCTCATGAAGCCTTCGAATCAATGGTTTTCATGTCACAAAACTTCTAGCCGAACCCGGCTTTTATCCCAAGCAAATTGGGCTTTTTCGCGGGCAAGGCCGGGCCGGTCACGGGGTGTTGCGGCCCTCGGGCGCGATGGCGCCGGCCGTGACGGAAAAACGCGCGGCATGAGCGGCCGGGGCGAACAGGACTGGGTCCGTGCCGGTCATCCAACACTGAGTGCCGAGCGCGTCGAGCGCGACGAACAGGGCCGCCCGCCGGGCCGGGTCGAGATGGGCGGCAATCTCGTCGAGCAAAAGGATCGGCACGATGCCGGTCATGTCGGCGACGAGGCGCGCGTGGGCGAGAACGAGCCCGACCAATAGCGCCTTCTGCTCGCCGGTCGAGCACAGGGCGGCCGGCATGGATTTCTGCTTGTGCATGACCTCGAAATCGACGCGATGCGGGCCCGTAAGGGTCCGGCCGGCGGCGGCGTCCTGATGGCGCCCGGCCCGCCAGCGCCCGAGCAATTGCGCTTCGAGCCCGGCCGAGCTTTCCGACGGCGTCGCATCCTCGAAAAGTGGTGATAGCGTCATGTGGGCGGCGGGAAAGGCCGTGTGGTCGACGCTGTCGTCGCAAAGGCCCTCGAGCCGCGCCACGGTGTCGACGCGGGAAAAATGCATGGCGGCGGCGTGTTCGGCCATCTGGGTCTCGACGGCGTCGAGCCAGAGCGGATCGCCGTTTTCCGCCAACAGCCGGTTGCGCTGGCGCATGGCGTTGTCGAAATCGGCGACCGAATTGCCGTGGCCGGGAATGAGGGTCATCACCAGCCGGTCGAGAAAACGCCGCCGGTCGCCGGCCGGGCCGCGGAAAAGGCCATCCATGTCGGGCGTCAGCCACAACAGGCGCACATATTCGGTCAGTTCCTCGACACTCGCGGCGGCGGCGCCGTTGATCCTGACCTTGCGCGACGGCGTGCCCTCGACAAGGCCGGTGCCGAGATCGACAGGACCATCCGGCGTCTCGATCGTCGCCGCCACGGCCCAGTCGCCCGCCCCGCCCAACTGGGCCAGCATGTCGAAACCGGCGCGCCTCAGGCCCCGCCCCGGCGCCAGCATCGACACGGCTTCCAAAAGATTGGTCTTGCCCGCCCCGTTCGCCCCGGTCAGCACCACATGGCGCGCGTCGAGATCGAGCGCGGCGGTGGCGTAGTTGCGGAAATGGGACAGGCGAAGGCGGGAAATGTGGGGCATGGGTGAGAAGGTGAATGGACAATGGTGAATGGTGGCCGGCAGCGGGAAAATGGCGCCACCGGAGCGTCCATTCACCACTTCACCATTCACGATTCACAATTGACCCTCCTCACACCCGCATCGGCATCAGCACATAGAGCGCGTTCATCTCGCCATCTTCCTGCACCAGGGTCGGCGAGCCGGAATCGTTGAACATGAACACGGCGCGTTCGGTACGGATCTGGGCGATGATGTCCAAGAGATAGCGGGCGTTGAAGCCGATCTCGAAGCTCTCATGCTCGAAGGAAACGGCGATTTCCTCGGATGCGGTGCCGTGATCGGGATTGGTGACGCTCAGTTCCAGCATGTCGTTGCTGGCGATCAGCTTGACGGCCTTGCCGCCCCGGTCCGAAGCGATGGTCGAGACGCGGTCGACGGCGGTGGCGAAGGCGGCGCGGTCGACTTCCATCTTCTTGTCGTTGTTCTTGGGCGTAACGCGATCGTAATCGGGAAAGGTCCCCTCGATGAGCTTTGACAGAAGAATCACCCCACCCAGCGAGAAGCGGATCTTGGTATCCGAAAGCTCGACCTTGACCTCGTCCTCGCTGCCCTCGAGCAGCTTTTGCACCTCGGCGACGGTCTTTCTCGGCACGATGATGCCCGGCATGCCTTCCGAGCCTTCGGGCGCCGGCGCCTCGGCGCGGGCGAGACGATGGCCGTCGGTCGCGACGGCGCGCAAGACGGTCTTGTTGTCGACCTCGATGGTGTGGAAATAGATGCCGTTGAGGTAGTAGCGCGTCTCCTCGCTGGAGATGGCGAACTGGGTGCGCTCGATCAGTTCGCCGAGCACCTGAGCCTTGATCGAGAAATTGTGCGAGAACGAATCCGCCTTGAGGTCCGGGAAGCCATCCGGATTGAGGCAGCTCAACTCGAAGCGCGAGCGGCCCGAGGAAATGGTCATGCGTTCCCCGCCGTCGGTTTCGAGGCGGACTTCGGAACCGTCGGCGAGCTTCCTGACGATCTCGTAGAGCGTATGGGCCGGGACCGTCGTCGCGCCGGGCGTTGCGGTCATGGCGGGCGCCGTCTCGGTCACCTCGATATCGAGATCGGTGGCCCTCAGATCGAGTCCGTCGGCGGTCGCGGTCACCAGAACGTTGGCGAGGATGGGATAGGTGTTGCGCCGCTCGACGACGCGATGCACATGGCCAAGCGATTTGAGCAAATAGTTGCGTTCGAGCGTGACTTTCATCGTCCATCATTCCTGTTTGTCCGCCACAGACGAAGCGGCGGCGCCAATGCGCAGGCGGGGCTGGGAATGTGGCAAGCGCATGGGCAAAACGCAAGCGCAGGCGGGCGGGTTTGCGCCGAAATCGGGGCGTTGTTTCGCCGCGACACAGCCGACGGAGCCAGGACAGGGCACGATCGGGCCGATGTCATCGCCAACCGCGTCCGAAGCCCCAGGACGGCTTCAGGTCGATCAGGTCAGAAACGCCTCCCTGCGAGCCTGGCTCTTCGGGCGTTCGGACTTGCGGCCTTGCCCTCAGAGCGTAGCTCTTCGGGCGTTCGGACCTGAAATCGCTCCACCGGAGCGATTTCGCGCCGGGCTAGGCCCGGCGCCGGTCCTCACTCCTCCAGCATCTTTTTCAAGAGTTCGATCTCCTGCTGCAGGTCGGAATCGTCCTTCATCATCTGCTCGACCTTCCTGACCGAATGCAGGACCGTCGTATGGTCGCGGCCGCCGAAGCGCCTGCCGATCTCGGGCAGCGAACGCGAGGTCAGCGACTTGGCCAGATACATGGCGATCTGACGCGGCCTGACGACTTCGCGCGAGCGGCGCGAGGACAAAAGGTCGTTGCGCGGCACCTTGAAATGCTTGGAGACGAGCTTGAGGATGTCCTCGATCCGGACGCGCCGGACCTCGCGGATCCGCATCAGGTCGGCCAGCGTGCGCTCGGCCAGCTGTACCGTGATCGCCTCGTTGGTAAGCTGGTTGGCGGCCACCAGGCGGTTGACGGCGCCGTCGAGGTCGCGGCCGTGGCTGACCACGGCATGGGCGATGAAGTCGATCACCGGGCCGGGGAAATGCACCCCGGGGAAGCGCTGGACCGCCATTTCGGCGCGCCGGGCGACGATGGCCCGCCGCAAATCGAAGTCGAAGGTCACGATCGGCACGACGAGGCCGCCGGAAAGGCGCGAGCGCACCCGCTCGTCGATCATGTCGAGATCGCGCGGCGGCGCGTCGCCGGCAACGACGACCTGCTTGGCGCCGCTGAGCAGGGCGGACAGATTGTGGCCGAACTCGGTGGCCGACTTGCCCTGCAGGAACTGCATGTCGTCGATGAGCAGCAGATCGATGCGCCGGAGCCATTCCTTGAAGGCGATGGCCGACTGACGCTGCACCGCCGAGATGAAATGGTACATGAAATGATCGGCGGTCAGATAGACGATGTTGAGGCCGGGATCGGCCTTGCCGGCCGCCCAGGCGACGGCGTTGAGAAGGTGCGACTTGCCGAGGCCGACGGTCGAGTGGATATAGACCGGGTTGAAGGTCACCGTCTTGCGCATGGCGGCACTGGCCACCTGCTTAGCGACGCCGAGCGCGATCTCGTTGGCCTTGCCGGGAACGAAGGTCTCGAAGGTCAGGCGCGGGTCGAGTGCCGAACCGGACAGGGCATCCAGGCGCGGCGATTGCTGCGGCACCGGCATGATGCGCGGCGGCGGCGGCGGCGCGATGTCCTCGGAGGCCTCCCCTTGCGGATGCAGGCGCGGCCTGGCCTGGCCGTTGATCCTGACGGTCAGATGCAGGCGCGTGACCGTCGAATCCTCTTCGCGGATGCAGGCGAGGATGCGCTCCACATATTTGGATTCGATCCAGGAACACAGAAATTTGGTCGGCACCGAGAGATGGGCGACATCGTCGAGGATCTCTTCCATCTCCAGGCGCTGGAACCACGAATTGAAGGCATCGTCCCCAACCGATGCCTTCAGCCGCGCCCGCGCACGCTGCCAGATTTGACCGAGATCTCCCCGGTCAACGTCTTCATCCATTGTCAGCCCCCCATAGGCGGAAACCGGAGCGTCGGCCGAAACCGCCTCATCCAGGACCCGCGCCGCTTTTGCCGCAACTGCATTCATTGTCTTTGACTTTCCCCGTATTCTTGATTTCTCACGTTCATGACCAAACGTGTTTCCGGCGCCAATGCTCGCCGGACACAACTCTCCCGCTCCCGCAAAAGTGTGCGAGTTTCGGTACTAACTTACGATAGTAGAAATTGAATGAGTCCGGCGCTTTATCAGTTAAACCGGATTGCTGCGATAGAACTGTTCTAAGGCATGAGGACAAGGAAAGGGATAACTGCTTGCACACCTGTGGTGACTACAATCAGACTGCCTCGCCCATTCATTGCATTTGCCCCCGAGTATTGCCCCAGACCGCGCAGACGCGCTGACCCACCGCCGTTTGTCTATCTGACGGCCGCCATCTTAGCGGGGGGGCATACCCGCATCAATATCTGAATCGCGGAAAAATGGGCTTGACTCGCCTTGCCGGAAAAGCGTTTCACGCTGGCCTTTCGTGACAGTTTTTTAACACTCTGAGTCTCAAGCGGAATCCGGGAGGTGGTGCCCGGAACCTTAAGGAAGAATATTCCTCGCCCGGTCCGATATCGCCGGTCTGGCAGCACATGGCCACCGGCTTAACTGCACAGAGATTATCCACTTATTCCGCTTTCGGAGCGGATTCGGTCGGAAAAGCAAAGGGGCCCGCGCTGGGCCCCTTTCATTCACCGGCATGCGACAATGTGCCTAAGCGCAAAGGGCTGCCCTCAGGCGCCCATCGCCTTCACGCGGCCGGCCAGGCGCGACACCTTGCGCGAGGCCATGTTGCGATGAACGATACCGTTGCTGGCGGCCCGATGCAGCTCGGGCTGCGCCGCCTTGAGCGCTTCGGCCGCCGCCGACTGGTTGCCCGAGGCGATCGCTTCCTCGACCTTCCTGAGGAAGGTGCGCATGCGGGAACGACGCGACTTGTTGACGGCGGTCTGCCGGGCGATCTTGCGGGCGGCTTTCTTAGCCGAAAGCGTATTGGCCATGAATTTCCTCTTGCGGCTTCTGTCCGGGGCAGCGCGTTCGAAGCCGTCCCGACGCTGCCGGCCCCATAAAACAATGCGGCGGCCGAGTGAGCCGCCAAGGTCGCCGGGTTATAGTGTCGCCCGGGTTTGCCGTCAACTCATTTGCTCTGGCAATCCGGGCAGAAAAAGCTCGACCGCCCGGACTGGACCAGCCGGGCGACGGTACCGGTGCATGCCGGCCGGCGGCAGGCTTCGCCGGCCCGGCCATAGACGTCGAAGCTGTGCTGGAAATAGCCGGGGCTGCCCTCGGCGCCGACGAAGTCGCGAAGGGTCGAGCCGCCGGCGGCGATGGCCTCGGTCAGAACCTCGCGGATTTCGGCAACGAGCGTGGCGAGGCGCGGCGGCGCAAGCGTTCCAGCCGCGGCGGTCGGGGCGATGCCGGCCCGCCACAGCGCCTCGCACACATAGATATTGCCCAGACCGGCGACATTACGCTGGTCGAGCAGCACCGATTTGATCGGCGCGGCCCGTCCGGCACAGGCGGCGGCGAGATGCTCGGACGAAAAGCCGTTGCCGAGCGGTTCGGGACCGAGCCCGGAAAGCTCGGGCGCCGCGTCCGGACCGGCGGCGAGCGCGACGAAACCGAAGCGACGCGGATCGTTGTAGACGAGTCGGGCGCGTTGCCCGTCGCGCTCGAAGCTCAGGACCAGATGGTCGTGCCCGGTGGCGCGGCCATTGCCATGAATCCGGGTCGGCTCGGCAAGCGCCGTCCCCTCGACGCGCCAGGCGCCGGTCATGCCAAGATGGCTGAGGAGCACCCGTCCGTCGGACAGCATGAAGAGGAGATACTTGGCCCGCCGCCCGATGGTTTCGATGCGCGTGCCGGCGATGCCGGCGAGGTCGGGTGGGAAGGCAAATCTCAAGTCCTTGCGGGCCATTTCGACGCCAAGGATGCGACCGCCCCCGACAAGGGGCACAAGCCCGCGTCTGACTGTCTCGACTTCCGGCAGTTCGGGCATCGGCAAAGTCCTCGAGTGGTCGCATGTTCGCGCCGCTTGGAACCGACAAGGGGCTGGTCTATGGTCGCCGCACCAAACCAGCGGCCGGTAGTGGGTAGAATGAGCGACACCTCCGAGACA
>Ga0180009_10001155_pt1 | contig 32928 bp, 23 predicted proteins | sample OS_PC_MetaG_FD_123537 | JGI IMG/M metagenome (GOLD analysis project Ga0180009, IMG submission 123537) | Groundwater microbial communities from the Aspo Hard Rock Laboratory (HRL) deep subsurface site, Sweden - OS_PC_MetaG | ecosystem: Environmental > Aquatic > Deep subsurface > Groundwater...
AGTATGGTGCCTGACAATCCTGCTGCTTCAACCAGCTCTGTTACCGCTCCGCCGGTTATTGCAGGCACATTGAATGTGAAAAGCAGCATGATGAATATGGCTGCGATGAGTAGCACATGCATTCCCGTGACTACTCTCTTCATCCTTTCTGACAGGTTTGTCTTCTGGAGCGCGATTATCGCTATGAGCAGCACTAGCAGCAGCAGGAGAGGCATTATGTATATGGGGTTAGGAGGCTCGTAAGGCGCTACTGTTATCGCTTCTCCTGTGAGGAGGTTCTTCTTCATCTCTGCTTCCTGCAGCTCTTCCCTTGTGCAGTCCCTGCAGCTTCCGCCGCAGTCGACTGCCTGTTCGCCGTTGTTCTGCTTGCCGTCGCTGCAGAATTCATACTCGCATGGCTGGACAGTCAGCGGCATCCTGTGGTCTGAGCCGCACTTGGCGAGGTCGTTGCAGGTCCTTGTCTGCACTCCTGCTTCTGTGCACTTGCCCCAGTCTCCGCAGGCCCACCTCTCTGCGCAGCCGATTATGCAGCTCCTCTCCAGCTCAGGCATTCCTTGTTCTGTGCCGCACGCGTTCGTGTCAAAGCATTTCCTTGTCTGCCTGTAGTCTACGCAGGGGTTCCATGAGTAGCACAGCCAGTTCGGCTCGCAGGCTTTCGCTTCCTTCGGGGAGCCTCCTCCTCCGCCTCCTCCTCCGCCTCCGCCGCCTCCTGAGAAGCAGCCTCCGCAGTCAGCAGAGCAGGTTCCGCAGCTCTCGCCGCCATTGCAGCTGCTGTCTCCGCAGTATGGCCCTTCCTCGACATCGTATCTTGTGAAGTGCGTGACATTGAAGATGAATGTCCCGTTGCTGTAGTTTACCTTGCTGCAGATCGTGCTGTTGCACTGCGTCCCGTTGACTGTTATTATGGGGTTGGTGTAGTTTATTCCGTACAGTGTTATGTTCGCGGACTTGTTGAACTCGCTTATGTTCTCAGAGTCTATCCTCGCGTAGCGCAGGCCTATCGCCGCGTGGGTGTTGAGGTCCATGCACCTGTTGATGCTTATGTCCTCCTGGAACTGTATCTTGCCGGTTCCTGCCACTTCGAGCACGACGCCTGAAAGACCTGTCAGGTCATTGCCTGTGAAGTTAGTTGTGTCTCCGTTGAAGTTGGTGCTTACAACGCAGTCGCAGCTCGTGGTGGTGCCGTTGTCTGCAGGCAGGTTGTAGTATATTCCGCAGTTGGCTGAGTCTGTGTAGTACTTGATCCTTGTATCATTTAGGCTGCAGTTGGTGTACTGTGCCTGCCAGTTCTCTGTGCAGTTGTAGTCTGTCCTCTGCGTGTCATTGACCCATGCTCCTCTTGTGCCTGATGTGTCCACTGTCCTGACTGAGAGTCCGTAATAGGTTGAATGGTTGAGCCCTGTTGCATAGTAGTACTCGTTTGTGGTCGCGGTCTTGTAGCTGCTGTTGAGGTATATCTCTACCCTGTAGAAGTCAGGGTCTGTCGGGTTGGTCCATACCCAGTAGATGTAGTTCTGTCCCCTGTTGAGCATGACGAGGTTCGTGACCGTCCCCGGTGGCACGGTATCATTCACGCTCAGGATCAGGGTCTGCCTGCTTGCTGAGTGGTTCTGCGTCTCAGGATATACTGCTGTTAGGTTGTATGCCCCTGCTGTGTTGTATGTCGAGACATCTTCTATGCTGGTCCCGCTTCCCAGCAGCGTTCCGTTACGGTAGAGCTCTATAGGTCCAGTGCCTGTCAACCTTGCGGCAGAGATGTTGGCTGCTGTAGTCCTCTCTATTGTCAGGTTTGAGGCGCTTCCGTTCAGCAGCAGGGTCGATGCTGAGCTTGCCTTATTGATGATGAGCGCGTTTGAGCTCTGTGCTGTGCTGTAGTTCTGCGTCGTGCTTGCGTTGCAGGTGTAGTTGTATGCTCCTGCCGCAAATGTCTGTGTGTCTGGTATGCTCGCAGGTGCGCTGTTCCTGTATAGTGTCGGTGTGGCTTCGCTGTTGTCGGCTGTGCAGCTTACAGTCGTCTGCGTCCCATACGTCTCGTTCCAGCTGGGCAGCACCGAGATGTTCATCGTAGTGGTCGCCTTGCTGATGTTGAACATGCCCGAGTCTGTCGCGCCGGTATAGTTTTGCGTGGCGCTTACATTGCATACATAGTCATATGCTCCTGAGGCGAGTGTCACGAGCTGGTTGTTCTCTGTTGCCGTCACGTCAGCTCCGTCCCTCCACAGCACCGCGCTTGCCTCAGGGCTCGTGCACGTGCAGTTTGCCATTATCTGGGTCCCGTATGTCTGCGGGCTGCTCTTGTCGAACAGGAGGAGGCAGCTGCTTGAGGCGTTCAGTACAGTGAATGTCTGCATTGCAGTGCTGTTGTAGTTCCCTGCAGTGTCATTGGCGTGCCACCTGTAATCGTATGTTCCTGCCGCGATTGCTCCGAACACTTTTGAATACAGGTTCCCGCTCTTTGTTGCGGTGTAGTTTATTCCGTTGAATTCCAGCCGTACGCTCAGGACCCCGTTTGTGTCTGTGATTGTACTGTTGAACCTGTAGCTTGCAGTCGGTGAGTATGTGCTCGGGTCTGTCGGCTCGTTCGTGTCAGAGTATGATGGCGCGGTCTTGTCTATTATGAAGCTGCCTGTCTGTGTGGAGGAGTAGCCGGTGGTGTCGTTCACATATGCGCTTATTGTATAATTGCCGTCAGGGACCGAAGATACGTTCACGGTGTCGTTGAAGGTGTGCGAGTTCCCGTCTGTTGAGCTGTTGCTGTTGGACTGTATCAACTGGCCTGTGCTGTTGGTTATGTTGTACGCTGCTGTATCGAGCCCGTCATCCTGGTATAATATTTCCAGGTTGAAGTCTGTCCTCCATTTCGTTCCTGCTTCCGGTTCGATTATCTGGATGAATGGGATTGTGTTGCTTACCTGGAAGTTGTTAGTGGCATTCGCGGCATTCCCTAACGTGTCATTGGCGTAAGCGGTTACTGAGTAATTCCCGTCGTCGAATGATGTCGTGTTCCAGTTGAATTGGTATCCAGTACCATAGTATTGTCCTGAGTCGATGACTGTCCCTGTCGAGTTCTGTATCTCGTACCATATGTACTGTGTGCCTGCGATGCTGTCGGTTGTATCTATGTCGAACATGGTTATGAAACCGACGGTACTTCCCTCAACTGGCGTGACTATTGTTATCTCTGGCGGTGATATGTCTACATAGAGCGTCCTTGTTTCGCTGAGTCCTGAGTTGCCCGAGGCGTCTGTGCAGTTGATATTCCAGCTGTTCTCGCCTTCAGGCACTGAGCTGTTGGTTATTGTGGATGTCACGCCTGCGTTCGCAGAGGCATTTGTCCCGCTCAGCGTGCCGTTTATGTAGAGGCTGCAGCTTGCTGTGCTGTAATAGTTGTCTGTGAAGTTGAACTCGAACGTATACTCCTGGCTTGCCACTGCAAAACCCTCAGCAGGCAGTATCTGCGTCACTGCAGGGGGTGTGCTGTCCTGCACTGTTATCCGCAGTGTCTCTTCTGCGGAGGTGTGGTTCTGCGTCTCGACATGCCTTAATGTCACGTTGTACATCCCTGTCGTGTTGTACTGTGTGAGCTTTGTGAGCGGACTGCTGCCTGACGCCACCAGCGTCCCTGATTCGTAGATCTCTAGCGTGCAGCTGTGGTCATGTGTCCCTGTCTCGTTCACATAGCTTCCCACCTGCACCGTCCTGTTCGTGCTGCTTCCGTTCAGCAGGAGGTTGATTGTCGGCACTGCCTTGTTGATGGTCAGCGCGGTGCTGGTCGTGGCTGATGAATAGTTCTGCGTGTCGCTTGCGTTGCAGGTGTACCCGTATGTTCCTGCTGCCAGCGTCTGCACATCAGGTATGCCTGTGTCTGTGCCGTTCCTCCAGAGTGTGGGTGTCGCTTCGCTGTTGCTTGCCGAGCAGGATATTGTGGTCTCTGTGCCGTATGTCTCGTTCCATGACGGTGATGCTGTCAGGTTCATCGTCGTGCTGGCTTTCTCTATCTGGAATGTCAGGTATCCTGTGCTGTTGCTATTGCCTGCGCTGTCGACTGCATGCCACCTGTAGCTGTGGCTTCCTGCAGCAAGGTCTGAGAGTGTTGTGTAGTATTCGCTTCCGCTGCTGCTTGGAGTATAATTAGTTCCTGCAAATTCGAGCCGCACAGTCTCTACCGCGACATTGTCTGTCCAGGTTATGTTGAACTGGTAGCTGCCTCCCGGTGCATACGCTGTCCCGTTCTGGTCACTGATGCCTGAGTATGTCGGAGGCAGCTCATCGAGTGTCTGCGCCATGTCAGATATGTTTGTATCATTCACGTTTCCATAGCTGTCTTTGGTGTTTATTGTCAGCTCGTATGTAATATACGTGCTCAGCCCTGTCACATTGTGGCTGTTGCTGCTGGTGTTTGCTATGTTGGTTCCGTTGACGTACAGGATTGCCTCTGCGAAGTCTGCATCGCCTGGGTTTGTCCAGCTCCAGCGTATCCAGCTGCTGCCTTCTGCCTGTTCTGCAAGTCCTGATATCGTGCCTGGCGGTGTCGTGTCCCTCACCAGGAGCCATGCTGTTGCTGAGCTTGATGTGTAGTTCTGGCTTTCTGCGTACATCGCTGTGATGTTGTAGTCTCCGTAGCTGTTGTACGCGCTCACGTTCTGCAGCGGTGAGCTTCCAGCTGCTATCTGCGTGCTGTTCCTGTAGATGTACACTGCGACAGCGTCTCCTGTTGTGGTTGTTGCTGTGAGGTTCGCGCTGGCCAGCCTTTCTATTGTCACGTTTCCGCTGCTGCCATTGATCAGGATCGTTATCGCAGAGCTTGCCTTGTTTATTGTCAGGTTGTTGGATGTTGAGGTGCTCGTGTAGTTCTGCGTATCTGTCGAGCTGCACACGTAGTTGTAATAACCTGCTGCGAGAGTCTGTGTGTCGGGGTTGGACACTGGTGTCGAGTTCCTGTAGAGCGAGACGCTGACTCCTGCTGTACTGCTTGAGCAGTTCACGCTGCTCACTGTGCCGTATGTCTTGCTCCAGCCTCCTGTGGAGTCGAGGGTGAGAGTCGGTGTCGCTTTCGCTATCACGAACGTGATTGTGCCTGTGCTGTTGGAGTTGCCGAGGAAGTCATTTGCGAACCACCTGTAGCTGTAGCTTCCTGCTGCTAGGTTGCTCATCGATATGTAATACAGGTCTCCTGTCTTTGTAGGGTTGGTGTAGTTGGTTCCGGCAAACTCAAAAGTGACATCATTGACCGCGACATTGTCTGTCCATGTTATGTTGAACTGGTAGCTGCCTCCAGATGCGTATGCTGTGTTGTTCTGGTCGCTGATGTTTGAATACTGCGGAGCCTTGTCGTCCATTGTTGCTGCATTGTCAGATACGTTTGTGGTGTTGACGTTTCCTGTGGTGTCTTTTGTGTGCACTGTAAGCCTGTAGCTTGTGTAGCCAGTGAGTCCTGTGAAGTTGTAGTAGTTGTTGCTTGTGTTGGCTATGTTCGTGCCGTTGAGGTAGAGTATCGCTTGGCTGAAGTCGCTGTCTGTCGGGTTTGTCCATGTCCACCTTATCCAGTTGACTCCTGCCCCGCTCTCTCCGAGGTTTGATATGCTGGATGGTGGTGTCGCATCCTGTATCGTCAGCCAGTGCATGTCGCTGCTGGCTGTGTAGTTCTGGGTCGCTGGATAGTATGCGGTTATGTTGTACACTGCTGCTGTTGTGTATTGTGTCCTGTTGTATATCGGTGACAGCCCGCTCGCTATCTGCGTGCCGTTCCTGTAGATGTATATTGAGGAATTGTCGCCTGTCGTCTTTGTCGCAGAGGCGTTGATGTAGACAGGGTATGGCGCGCTGAGGTTCCCGTCTGTCCCGTTGAGTATGAGACTGACTGCAGAGGTCCCTTTGGCGACCGTGAACGTCCTTGTGCTTGTCTGGTTTGCGTTGTTCAGGAAGTCGTTCGCGTGCCACGTGTATGTGTAGTTGCCTGCAGCTAGGCCGCTTATGCTGTAATAATACTCATTCCCGTTGCTGCTTGGTGTGTAGTTCGTGCCCTGGAACTCAAGCCTGACCTGGTTGATTGCCACGTTGTCTGTCCATGTGCAGTTGAACTGGTAGCTTCCGCTCGGAGTGTATGCTGTATTGTTCTTGTCCTTTATGTTGCTGTACTGAGGAGCGGTTCCGTCCTGCGTCGCTGCATTGTCAGATACATTAGTCGTGTTGACATTCCCTGTGGTGTCTTTAGTCCTTACAGTGAGCTGGTAAGTTGTGGATGATGAAAGCCCTGTAGCATTGTAGTAGTTGTTGCTGGTATTTGCCACGTTGGTGCCGTTAAGGTACACTATCGCCGCAGCAAAGTCGCTGTCTGTCGGGTTTGTCCAGTTCCAGTATATCCATGTGGTGCCTGTGCTTCTTTCAGTGAGTCCGCTGATCGTGCCTGGCGGGGTTGTGTCGACGACAGCTTTTATGGTCAGCGTGTTGGACTCCAGGGTGGTGCCGTCCTGTGTCTTATCATTAGGAGTCACCGCCGCCTTCCATACATCTCCCACCGCTGTCTCCTGCGATACGATAATGTCTGTTCGGTTTGAGTATAATGCGAGGATCTGCTCTGTGGACAGGGAATAATTGTAGATTCTGACATCATCGATGGTGCCGTTGAAATAGTTGTCCCACCCTTCCTCTCCAATCAACAGATCTGAAGTAGTAGTTACGATTGAACTGAAGCTATTGGTGTCTTTTAAGACACCATTCAAATATATCATGGAATTGGTTCCATTGAATACGCCGACAACGTGATACCATTGCCCTACAGGTAGATTCTCATTGATATTGACCCATCTGCTTCCTAGATTTGTGTTGAACTGGAAACCTAAAGTATCATTAGCAGTGGGTTCACCAAATCTTAATTGCCAGGCCCAATCAACCCCTGACTGTGCTTTTGCCATGATGCCCTGATTTGGACCTGTCTCGTGGACCATCATAGGCTTGATCCATGTTTCGATGGTTATCGGACCAGTAATATCCAGACTTGCATCATTCCCGACATTAACATAATCACCTGATCCATCGAAACTATACGCTCCTTTTCCGTCCCTCCCTCCTGTGCTGTTCCAGGTTGCTCCGCTTACTGCTCCGTTGTTTGAGTATCCTGAGTAGTCTTTGGTGTAGCTGGATGTGCTTCCTCCTTCGAATGGCATGTTCAGCACAGCTATGCTTGTGCTGTTCCTGTACCAGTTGAATATGTTCTTGACGCTGTCACCGTCAGCGTCGTATGTTGATTGGTTGTACGTTGTCAGGTTCTCTGTGGTGTAATTGGTTCCGTATGTGCTGTTCAGCACTGGTGTGGCTTGTGTGGGTGCGCTGTTAGGTACTGATGCGATTATTGTCAGCGTGTTGGACTCCTTCGTTGTCCCGTCAACTGTCTTGTCGTTCGGCGTGACAGCAGCTTTCCATACGTCGCCCACAGCGGTCTCCTGCGATACGATGAGGTCTGTCCTGTTCTCATATAGAGCTTTGATCTGCTCTGCTGATAATGTCCTCTTGTAGATGGCAACGTCGTCAATCACTCCATTGAATGAGTATTGGGATGAAGATTTGGCACCTATCTTCGCATTACCATCAAGCGTATATCCTTCACCTCTGTTCCCGTCGGCCACATCCACTCCGTTCACATATATGTTGAGAGGGTTTCTTGTCATTGCTATGTGATACCATTGGCCTGCATTATACGTGCTGCTTGTTTGCAGATCATTTGTTCCGCCGGAAGCGTTTGCTGCTACGAATATTATGCTTCCACTTTGGTCATCAACGCCTAATACCCAGTGATAAGTACTAGCAGCATTTCCGACAGCTATTCTTCCTTCGTGTGCGGTATTTATTTTTACCCATGCAGCGACCGTCATGTTCTCGTAATCAAATTCTTCAGCGGCCCCAAGATCGATATAGTCTCCTGCACCATCAAACATATAAGCTCCTTTGAGGTCATATCCTCCTGTGCTGCTCCATGTCGCTCCGCTTACTGCTCCGTTGTTCGAGTATCCGCTGTAGTCTTTGGTGTAGCTGGATGTGCTCCCTCCTTCGAATGGCATGTTCAGCACAGCGATTGATGTGCTGTTCCTGTACCAGTTGAAGATGTTCTTGACGCTGTCTCCGTTCGCATCATAAGTGGACTGGTTGTAGCAGGTGAGGTTCTCGTTGGTGGTGTTTGTGCCTGCTGAGCTGCTTAGCACTGGTGTGCTGTGTGTAGGAGCGCTGTTGTTGCTTGCGGCAGTCCCTGTCACCTGCACGTTGTCGATGTAGCAGAATTCGTTGCTGGAGCTGGCACTGATCTTGAACCTTATCTTGATGTTGGGGTTGTTGTTGGCGGATTGTGGTAGGGAATAGTTCCTGGACGTGTAGCCGTACCCGAGCCGGGCATTGTCTATCTCTGTCCATGAGGTGCCGTTATACCAATCCGCTCCACAGTATTCTCCAGAGTCAAGGCCGCCGTCTTGCCGGTAATAGCTGAGATAGATGTCAGTGTATCCTGTTGTGTCCACATTTGTCGCAATGTATTTCAGCCCGCCACCAGGCTCGCCTCTTGTGCAGTAAGTGCCTGCGTAGCAGGTTGAGCTCCTGATTGTCCAGTCGCTGCCTGTGCCGCTGTTTGTCCAGTTGTTGGTGCTAAGGCTGTTGCTCTCCCATCCCTCGAAGAACGTCCCGTTGCTCTCTGCGAGCCCAGGATCATCTGGTGTCAGAGTGAATGTATAATCCTCACCAGGTGTTATGCTCTGGAGGAAGACCCAGCTGTCATCGAGGCAGTCCTGGGCTTCGAAGCTCCAGTTTGCGCACTTGTAGAGCGCGTTTCCTGTCGCGGTCACGGTGACTGTTGCGTTGGTGAAGTTGAACCTTGTAGGATCGATGGCGTATACCTCTACGAATGCCTGCTCTGTCACGACAGCTTCAGGCACGTCTTCCACATCGATGAAGTCTGTCAGGTTTCCGTATATCGCGACATTGTTGAACATGATCTGCTTTATGTGCTGGTCTGCGAACGTCACTCTTACGTTGTAATCCCCTTCTGTGATTGTCCTGTTGGGCTCTACTGATGTGTCCACAACGAGTGCATCCTCTGTGATGCTGTCGATGAATTCTATATCTGCATCAATGGGCTGCCCGACGGAGTCCTTGATGGTGGTGTCTATCAGGAATTCCTCAGCCAGTCCGAACTCCAGCACTTCTGTGTGCTCTCCGACAACTATCCTGAATTTCCTGTTGCTCCAGTCTGTTATCGTGAGTGTGACATTCTCTCCGCTGGATGACATGTTCTTGTCAAGCGCGTACTCCACCTTGCCTTTGACTGATATCGGCAGGGGCGTCGCAGAGTCGTGGTGGAACACGACTGTGAGCGTGTCTGTCTCATTGTCATATGATGTCACATCGACTATCGCGTCATACCGCACATCTGTCTTGACCTTGTCATAGCTGACATTCGCTCCTGTGGCTGTGATGGGTGCCCGGGTCTCGTTTGTCTCGTTGGTGGCATTGAGCTCTTCCAGCGCCTCTGCTGCCAGCTCCTCCAACGAGTATGTCACATTGCTTATGAACAGCTCCATGCCTGTGCCGAGCTCGAACTGTATGGTGTATTCAGCCGAATCAAGGCCGTCCGGCAGTGTGCATGTCTCGTCGCATGCGGCTCGGAAGCTCGTTATGGGCTTGTCCACGAACCTGACTGTGGTGTATGCTGAGTCGCCTACAGTGCTTTCGAGGTATGTCTCTTCCCCTATGCTCTGGTTGAGGAACACTGCCTGGGCAGTGACTGTGTTGGTCTCTGTGGCTCCGTACTTTCCGTGGAATATGTAGAGCGGGGTGTTCCATGCTTCCTCTTCAGGCGCCACTCCTGCCAGTGCGCAGCATTCTGCTGCTCCGTTGCATGCTGTGGTGGCCACTCCTTCATCATTTGCTACGGTCCATTTTGTGCAGAGCTTGCTCTCGTCAGCGTTCCAGTTGAACTCGGTGTTCGCTACAGTGAGGTCCACCACGCCGTCTTCGATGTATGCTGTGCCGTCGTCGTCAATGTCCCAGCGCGTCCCTGGGTTATACTCGAGCACAGTGGTTATCCTCCTTTCGTCAGGCGTCTCTGCGAGCTGTATCCCTTCAGGTATCCTGATGGCAAAGCCGGTTATCACCTGGATGCCTTCCCGTTTTATGGTGTTCTCGTCGAGCACGAGGTATCTCCTGCTGTTGCTGCCGACAAGGTATACTTTTGCGCTCCCTTCCCCTTTCAGGTAGCCGCTCATCTTCACTGACTTGAGGTTGAACTTCTCAGGGTGCTCATCAAGCATCCAGGTCATCTCCATTTCTTCTGTTATGTTCGCGTTCACTGACTGGACATATGTGATGTACTCCTCTCCGCCGATTATCCTTGCGGTTATCCCTGAGTTTTTGACCAGGATTATGGCTATGATGATGAACATCGCCAGGGCGATTGCGTAGCCTATCTGCAATGATTGCTTCTTTATCATCCGTTTCTTGCTGTTCTCAGGTCTCTTGCCGAGGCTATTGTTGAGGGAGTCGAGCTCTGCGTTCAGCTTGGCGATGCCTCTATCCGCGACTTCCCTTTCCAGTGCTTCGAACATTGTCCTACGCGGCATTGGGCAGTGACCTCTTCTTCTTCGTCCTCATGTAGACTGTTGAGACAGTCTTGTCTGACCTGTTGAGCGTGATTGCGATCTGGTGGTTAGAGAAATGAGCCTTGTCGCGCAGGTGTTCGACAACGACTTCAAGGATTGACACAGAGCGGTCAGTTACGACAGAAAGGGGGATCTGGACTACAGGCGCTTTCCTTACAGAAGGCTCGTTCGCTGATCTTTTCGTGCGCGCCCTGTTATACAGTGTCCATATGTTTCTCTCATCCCTGTTTGTCATGACCCCTATCTCATGATATGATAGCTGCAGCTGTTCCTTGAGGTATTCGACTAGTGACTCCAGGAAGCTCAGTGACCTGTCGCAGAATATTGTGGTGGGTATGAGTATATTAGACTCAGAAAAAGCCTCTTTTCCAGTGCTTGGTTCTTCAAAGCCGCTGTTTGCGGCTTCTTTTTCACTTTTAATCTCTTAACGCCTCTTTTTTTGATGTAGTCGCTTCAAAAAAACTTATTAACCATCAAAAGTCGTTTTTAGGCCGCAAATTATTGTCCTACTATGTGTGTATTATATTTAAATATCTTTTGTTGGGGGTGGATCTTTTGGACTTATTCCTACGATGTGTGTTTTTAATATAAAAACTTTTCCTTTATGTTGGGTGTTTTTGGCCTCTTTTGTCCTACTATGTATGTAATTATATCCTACTATGTGTGTAAAATGCTTAAAACCTATTTTTTGGCCTTATTTCCTACTATGTGTGTATTTTCTTGTCGTAGAAGAATTTCCGCTTCAATCAGCTGCTGGTGCTTTCCTATACAAAGAGGGGCGTAAAGAAGACTTCAATGATTGCTGCGAAGAATATTATTATTATAGAAAGTGCCATTATGTCCAGGGAGTCAAGCAATGTCTTCTTGAAAGCGGGTGTGCCGAAATCATGCCTGATGATGGCTATGGATATTATCCCTCCTGCGAGCGCTCCGATGAAGTATGCGATGATCTCGAAGATGCCGTGCGTCAGGTACTTGATGACCCCTAATGAGATGAACTGCGAGTATGCTGCCACTGATGGGCTGAGGTGGGATAGGAGATTGTTCCTCACGAAGATGCCTACTGCGACTGCGACGACAGACGCGTTCCATGTGAGCACGAATATCGCACCGGCTCCGAAGAAGAACGACAGCAGGAAGCAGAATATGAGTATCTTCATGTTGTTTGATATTATCGGGACGATGTTTGTTATTGTGGATAAGAAGTTTCCTGTAGGGGTGCTTGACTTTATCTGAGATATTGTGTTGATCTGTGCGCTGAAGAAGTCCTGCGCAGTTGAGCTGGGCAATGCGATGAACAGTACCAGGAAAGCGGCGACAAAGCCCAGGAAAAGGAAAGTGAATGCAGACACGGCCTTGCCGTGCTCCTTGATCAGCCAGTATTCTTTCTTTGGCAGGTCCTCGTCCTTCCGCTCCTCCAGCTTCATCATGTTGTAGAATAGCGGCACAGAGCATATCGCTGTGAGGGTGACCATTATTATGCTTATGTAGTCCTTGAAGACCCACCAGCTCAGCAGGAATGAGAATGATGCGTATACAAGACCGAGGAAGAACAGCTCCCAGGGATTCCTTTCTGCCTTTTTTGGGTTGAGCAAAGATTCTAGGACCATTGTTTGATGCTTATGCAATTCGGTTTAAATAGTTTTTGATTGTTGGTAAAACTTGTTTTGTTCCGTTGCAACACAGGTCTGGTGCGCAGGTGTTCTCATGCATTATTGTTCTCATCCATTATTATTTATTATGACTCTTATATTGTCATCATCATACGATGCATAATTAATCCGAAACATTTATAAGTCTCTTTATAAGGTGCTTCTGGAAACGCTTAAACAAAAAAGAGGTCATCATGGACAAGCTCCGATTCAGACTGCTGATATGCCTGATAATAATCTTTGCAGTCACACTTGTCGGTTTTGTTATTGCTCTTGTCGGCGGTTCTGATCACGGCATTGTATCAGGTGCTGCAGTCAGTGGAGGGGAGAGCAGGACACCGACGACATTGGCGATGTTCCTTCCTGGTATGCTCTTCATCGGGTTGCTTATACTGACCATAATATATCTCGAGAGAAATTGAGTCTGCGTGTTCTGGTCTGTGCTATATGGCACGTCCACTTCATATGCCTGAAGAATTCCTGCTCTTATCTCTTCTCTTTTTTTAGGATTGGCGGGATTGCCTTGCTGCCTCACATGTCCTGTGTTGGTCTGTGCAGTCTGTCAGTTGGATCTCGATAGGTCCATGAATTCCAGGTCTTCGTCGTTCATCACTATCTCGCGGACGATCTCCACTTGTGCCTTTGATTTCGGCAGTGTGTACCTGTAGCGCTCCCATTCTATGTTCGGCCTGAATGCTCCTTTATGGATGTGCACGCATATCTACCTCCCGGATTGCTTGACAGCCATGCCTCGCGCTCAAGCATGTTTTTATCGGATTGTCAGGAGAAGACAAGAGACTTTTGCCTATCGCCCTAATCCCCCAAAGATGTAGGTATAATATATGGTAAAAGTGGTATTTAAATGTTTGGTAATCTGGGCTCTGTAGAAAACTGTGTTGCCGCCTTATGCGGAGCGCCCTTCGGCGAATTGGTTGCGCGCGTTGCCGGGGGAAGGCCCCTACGGGGAGGCAGCGCTTGCGAGAAAGGATTACGGCGCGGAGCTTGGCGGCAACCCTCCGGAGGAGGAAGTTTTCTACAGGGCCGTAAGCTGTTTGCTGAGCTGTTTTCCTTGCTTCTTTTGTTCTTTTTCACGCACGTAAAAAACACAGACCTTTATTTATTAATCAAATCGTAATATATTCAACTTTTATTGCAAAAAAAGCAAACAGGCGATGAATTATTTAATCAGAACACCATCTTTCGTGATTATTACGCCCTGATTTTTCCATCTTTTTCCGTCTTTTATTCGCTTTGCGTTTTGATTTGTTTTTTTCAAACATTTTTTATCAAAAAACTGTTTTCAGCTTGAATAAGTTTTAAATATTAAAAAATCATAGTTCTATACGGGGTGAAAAGTAAGACTGTTACTGAAATCACCTCACAAACAGACAAAGTGGGTTGTGCGGACTGAGGGCGGACCAAACCTCGCTAAGACGGTCGAGTTCTTAGTCCTTGCGAAGGTGAGTGAGATGGTAAAAAAGAGTTTGTCTTTTTTAGCGGCAGCTCTGCTGGCGGCTGCTATCGGAGCGCCGCAGGCCGGCTGCGTATCTACATACGCCAGGGTAATCACTGCTGTCGAGGCAAGGGATGCCCATGTCAGGGACGACCTTGATTCTATAGTGGATTCTGTGCACTGCGTGAGGACGGTTGCTGAGTACAGGCTGGATGGCGCGCCGGAAGGGGCACCTACAGAGAGAAGGGTCGGTCACGGGACTGCTTTCGCTTACGCTTACCATGATGGGTACACATACCTTGTCACCAACGCGCATGTTGTCGATGACCCTGATCAGATCACAGATGTAGAGCTGGTGCCTGGGCCTGGCGGGCTCGCGATCGTGATTAACACATACACCAAGTTCAGCGAGCGCACCGCCCTTGTTGCGGATGCCAATGACAGCAATGAGGCTGATGATATTGTCGTCGAGGAGGTCGCGAAGGACGCGGAGCTGGACATCGCGATAGTCAGGACGCCGCAGAGGCTGTCAGTCTCTGGTTCTTACGTTGCTGACCGTTCCATCACGCCGCATGTGGGCGAGGAGGTGTACGTCGTCGGGTATCCTCGCGGAAGGTTCTCTGCAGTGACGAGGGGCATCGTATCTCATCCGGACTATTTCGATCCTGAGGACAACGAGCATCTTGACGTGATTGACATCACGAGCACCTTCGGCAATTCAGGAAGCCCTTATTTCGTCCGTCGGGGGGACCAGCTTTACTGGGCGGGGATTATGGGCCAGATAATGACTTACAGGAACACACCTGTGACGCTGTTCACGCTCGGCACGCCGATAAGGACCTTTGCCGACCTGCTCGACAGGACAGAGCCTGCCGTCGAGGCTTCAGATGCTGGAGCAGACGGCTGTGAAGATGATTGAGAGGTGAGTAAAAAAAGCATGTTCAAAAGAGGTCACCTTGAGGCGGGCATCAAATGCCCAGCTCAACGGTTTCAAAGACTCACCCGCAGAGTGAGTCTTTGTCATTTTTGTGGGGCTTGGGAGGCGCACTCAACACTTTGTTCTCCACCAAAGCAAGCCTGCTTTGGGTGTATCGCCCGGAAAACATCCTCCCTTGCCCTGCACTATCCATCGAGATGAGCAAGCAAAAGAGGTTCGCAAAATGGCTGGACAAGACAGACCCGCTGGAGGAGATTGCCCCCATGACGCTTCGCTGGAGGGCATCGTCGACACGCATACATCTGGTGAGAGGCACACATCTGGTTCTAGGGTGTACTTCCTCAGTGAATTGGGATACGACACCGCCTACTTCAATGCAGAAGCATACGAGAGGCTCGTCGAGGTGATGGCCTCTGACAAGGAGCTGACAGGGATACTTATCGACGGCGCGGTGACCAGGCTTGACCGGCCCGAGTACCTCAACGACAGGCTCACTTTCTGGGAGAAATCTGAGGAGGAGTGCAAGAAGGCAGGGGAGGCTGTGCCCAACAAGGAGCAGTACAAGACGATGATGAATGTGCAGCTCGGCATCGTCGAGGACAGGCTCAAGGAGCTGAAGAGGCGCGTGCCCCATGCGGATAAGGTGGTCCTCTCGCTCCATTCTGATGATATACAATACACTGTCTCTGCGATGCTGAACGAGATGCTGATCAGGGGCCAGGCTGCCATCGGGGATTCGATAACGCATCTCAAGTCCAAGAAGAAGAACATACAGAACGACCTGAAGGTGCTGCAGAGGGACTATGCTGTCCTCAGTGCGGGCAAGGGCGGCGCAGGTGATGCGGGGGATACAGGCGCGCTTAAACGGAAGATAGACATGCGCGCGAAGAAGGTTGAAGGCATAGAGAACAGGCTGCAGGACATGTACCAGGAGCAGAAGCTCTATAGGGAGAAGCGTGTCCGCCCTGCGCACCAGTTCTTCACGCAGCGTTTCATGAACGAGATCTACGGGAAGTACAAGGAGATGTGCGATCGCCTCGGCGTAGAGCTCGTGACTTCGCACTCAGTTGTCGATTTCGGGGGGATGGTGGTGGACTATGCCCACAGCAGGAACCCGACGTGGAACCCTGTCAGGACGCGGGACAAGGCGCTTGTCAAGTCTATACATGGCAAGCTCGGGAAGTATGAAGGCATAGATGTGATACTCGAGAGCGGGCACTTCGGGATAGGCTACAAGCAGCTGCAGAAGGTCAAGGACCATCCGGACGAGACCAACTTCAAGAACCAGTCATCTTATGATCCTGAGACTTGCGACCAGCATATCACTGTCGTGATGGCTCTGCCTTTTGAGGACCAGCGTTCAATCGGCGAGTATGTCAAGGGCAGGAAAGCAGCGAGGATGAGCGGCGGCAAGCCGATGAACACGAGGAAGATCGCAGCGACAGACCGCTACAACAATGACGGCGTCACTGGAGTGACTGTCCTGACCAAGGACGAGAACGGGATAGTGGGCACAGAATGGATACAGTACCAGAACTTCGTTGATGGTTCTGTGCTGCGCCAGCCCGGGGAGTACACGATAATATGCGCATCTTCTGACGAGCATATAGGGTCGCCTGAGGAGAGCCCCATCATCAGGGACGGGTGGGTGGAGCTGTACAGGCTCCTGGTAGAGAACAAGACATTCTTCAGGGGGAAACAGGCAGCGGCGCGCGGCTACATAAACGCCGGAGATGTCGCCGAGGCCAACTCCAGGAAATGGGACCACCGCTATCATGAGAAGCGCGACCCTCAGGAGCTCATGAAGGAGAACATAAGGCTCCTTGCGAACTTCACTCCCGACAGCCTCGACGAGATAGTCTCGCTCGCGACCAAGATGACCAACGATGCCATGGGCGGCAGCGTGGAGAGCATGACAGTCATACTGGAGAGGGTCGCTGACTACTTCCAGCGCTTCCTGCTCCCTTCGCTTGAGAGCAGGGGGCTCAAGTGGGCGCACGTCTGCACCACCGGCAACCATGCCGACGCGGTGCTGCGCGACCTCGGCATGCGCGAGACCGACTTCTTTGTCCAGCGCCTCAAGGCTCTGGGCATCGGTGTGTATGAGGTCGGGAAGCCGGACTATTTCAAGGATGATCCGCAGCGCGGCGCAAGGGTCTTTGTCGGCGGCTACAGCAATGCGCGCGTGCTCAACATACCTGATTACGGCCTCGACATGGCAGGGAACTCGCTGTTCGGCCCGGTCAATCTCGTGGTCCAGCACGACCCGAAAGGCTCTGGCATGAGCGGGGTGATAGGCGCAGGCAAGAATGCCGGCGCGGACGTCGCCATCGCAGGGCACACGCACGACAACAGGATGAAGCTGTACAGGACCGACGACAACAGGTTCGGCGTGGCGTATAAGCTCGCGACCCTCCAAGGGGTCTCTCCGACTGAGAAATACTATTCATATTCTGTCCCTAGGACGCAGGCCGCCCACTGCCTTGTGATGCCGATGCCTGGCGACTTCAGCGAGAAGGCGATACCTGCCTCTTATCTGCGCGACATCGGCAGGTCTGTCCTGAAGGAGGATGCCTCCAGCTGCCTGGAGAAGAAGAGGATCGGCTTCGGCGTCTGAGCTTGTCTCAGTCATGTTCATCTTCATCAGTATTATCGGAAAAATCGTAAAACTTCGCTAAGGTGATATGGATGTACCCTGAATTTGAGGATTGTGAGCACGTCATGGAGAGGCTCTATGACTACGCGCTGGAGCACAGGCTGCCGGCGGTCGCCGTCGACAACGAGATAAATTCAGCATATTGGCAGCACAGGAAGAAGTACGACCGGCTGCTGAGGCGCGGCGGACCCGGATGTGAGGAGAAGCTCCGCGAGCTGAACGTCCATGTGCTTGAGGACCACGCGCTGTCCGAGCTTGAGAGGATGGCTGCAGGGAAGAAGCGGTGACCATGGGCAACAGGAGGGCTCAGGACAGGCACAGCGAGCTCGTCCATATCCTGGAGGAGCGCGTGAGGCGGCAGTATAACATCACCGCGACAGAGGTGGAGGTGAGGGACCCCTGCACAGGGGAGGTCATCGGGGAGATAGACCTCGTCGGCATCGTGGACAGGGACTGGGACATATATGAGGTCAAGGTCAACGACAGCCCCCTGAAGGCGAGGAGGCAGCTGAAGAACCTGAAGCAGTACCTCCAGGACTGTGGGAACCTGACGCTGTACTATTACTCAGGCATCAACGATAAGCTGGTGAAGGTTGATTGAGATGTCAAGGACATACAAACTGGACAAGACCGAGAGAGACATACTTAATTGCATCACCCGGTCCCCTAACGTCACGCCGAAGGAGATCGCCAGGGAGGTCGGCACCGACGAGAACACCGCTAAACGGCTTTACAACAGGCTGTTCGCGGAGAACGCATGCTCCCAGCTGGTGCTGCCGAACTACGCACTGCTGGGCTACAAGGTGATGATAGTCCAGAAGCTGAGCATAAAGAGCAGATCCCTGCCTGACGCGCCGTTCATCATGACAAAGATAGAGTCCGAGTGGAAGAACTGCATCGATTGCCACGAGACCTATGACGGAAAGATAATAGCAAGGTCTGTGTGGAGGAACGCCGAGGAGTTCAAGAACGCCCGGACCAGGTTCCACCAGAAGCACGGCATGGACTGGCTCGGTGGCGAGGATGTCGACATGGTGCCGCTCAACGACCAGAAAGGGGTGATAACCGTCCGGGGGTTTTGGGATGATGAGAATGACGGTCAGAGAGAAGGTATGCCTTGAAGGGATTTGTATGGTCGATCTACGCTGGAGGATAAAGAGGATGTTATGGCAGTACAACCTGCGCTGCGCGCTCCGCGACATCACCGCGTCGAGGGGCCATGAGAGAGGCCATGAGAAGGGCAGGTTGAGGGTGCGGATCATCAGGGTCATCGACAGGAAGCTGATTAATGTTAAGTGATATGATTGCAAGTGCAAAGCTGCGGCCGTCGTTGCCATCACTGCGCAGCGCCAGGCACTATCATCGTTGGACAGGGCAGGGGGATGTCCTGTTTCCGAATCAAAGATTCGGTAACATTTCGTAAATCGGAGATTTCCGAAGCTTACGGGGATGGTTCGGGCTTTGCACGAACCCACGAACGAAGTGAGTATGCCCTGTGTTCAGAAAATGAACTGTGGCGCGAGCTTGGCAACGACGGGAGGTTTTCGAGCCTGGCGAGAAAACCGGAGTAGGCCGCAGCTTTGCACTTAATGTGCGGATTCCCTCCTCGCTAAAGGGGAATTCTCGTCTTGAAGTATCCAGGTGTTGGAAGGTTTGTTGAGGAAAAGGAAGGTGTTGGGAGATGTTTTGGCGTAAAAAAGGAAAAAAGAATATCGGAACGGATGAAGAGTTGGATGGGGGTGTTGAGGATGAGCTTCCAAGTTTCTCCTGGTGGACACCATGGAAGAAGGCGGTTCTTGCTGCTGCTGCCGCCGCATGCGTCACAGGAATCGGTCTGGGCGTTCGCTCGTGCGAGTCAGAGGCTGAGAGAAAGGCTGGATACCAGGGATATGTTCGCAGCGTGACGTCTGAGTATGACCGTTACCCTGTTCCCGCGATGGTGACTGGCGGCTGCCTGATTCCAGGGACAGATGCTAGGGTGTTCAGGGATTCCCTCGTGCTGTATACCATGCAGTCGAACAGGTCTGAGTTCACTGTCGCTGACAACGCAAAGAACGCATCGAGCCTCTGCATACGGCCTGTCGACGGAGGGCAGGAAGTCGAGCTCGAGTCCAGGGTGCGCATCTCAAGGATAGATTACGGCGATGTCGAGGGCTACCTCCAGTACAGGACAGGGCTGAAGCTGGTACCTGATATCCCGGACATACTCCCGCATGAGTTCTCGATAAGGGAGGTCACTGTGAACGGTAAGGCTATCCCGCAGAGGTTCGTGGAGAAGAGGGGTCCGGACGCGGGTTCAGGCGTGCACTATTATGTGGACCTGGCCAGGCTCGTCGAGGGTGGCGTGCTTTCAGAGGATGATTTCAGCCAGGACCTTGAGGTAAGGATACGCTCGGCAGCAGCGGTCAGCGAGGTCCCTCAGCTGTCTGAAGATGATGTCGCAGGGCTGGACGCTTATGCTGGCCTGCCCGGTCACATGGAGAGGTACACGAAGAGCACTTCGGCCATTCCTTCTGGCCATAAGAGGATAAAGAGCATCGTCGACGGTTATGATGGTCCTGACAATGTCCTTGAGATGATCAGGTACGCCCTGGACTTCACAGACAGGAAGATAGAATACTACCGTCCGGAGCTGGGCCTGAGCCCTATCGAGGTGATTGACGACGGGAGGGGGGACTGCGATGATTATGCAGGCCTTTTTGTCACCATCCTACGCGCGTTCGGCATACCGTCGAGGACAGTGTCAGGAGACATCACAGACATTATAGGATATTCTGTCGTCGGAGCGCATGCCTGGACCGAGGTGTATGTCCCTTTCAGGGACGGCAGTTACAGATGGGTCCTTGTCGAGCCTACATGGGCGGACGGCGAGAGTGACCCTTACAGATACATCAACCTCACGAGCCCCAAGTTCATGTACAACATCAGGTTCAACGTATCGCTTGACACCGAGCGTTCCGACCAGTATGATGTCTTTCAGGAGCACCATTGGGTGTCGCGCAGGACAGGCGAGGAGATGCAGGCCAGTCCGCCTGTACAGCTATTATTGCCGCTGTTCATCGAAGGAGGGGGTTGGGATGAAGAAGAGTGAGAAAAGACGGAAAGTGCCTGGATCGCCAGAGGAAACAGATGGGGCAGAGGATGCAGAGGATTCAGACGGAGGGGATGGTGAAGAGATGGATATTGAAGTTTCTGTAGAGGGTGAAGACGAGGACGATGAAGTCCAGAAGAGTCTCAATGTGCTGGTCGACGAGCTGGTCGGTGTCCTCGACATGCGCGACTGGAAGATTAAGGTGCAATACTGCCCTGATGCTGAAGGTGACAGCATAGCTGATGTTGCTTACAGCATACACAGGGAGGCGACTGTCACTGTGTACTCTTACCGTCCGGACCGTGTACGCGAGGACCTTCTCCATGAGCTGCTGCACTGCAAGGTAGGCATCGCGCGTAAGGGCTATGAGGTGGTCTTTGAGCACCAGAGGATGATGATTGACGAGCTTGCCCAGGGCTATGAGGAGATGTTCGTCGACGATCTTGTCAGGGTGGTCGGGAAGTATTGCGCAGCGTCCGGGCAGAAGGGGAGCAGGACTGAGCAGCTGGAGCTGTTTGAGGCGAAGAAGGATGAATGAGTATCTGAGTGACAAAGATATACTGCAGAGGACGATCGATTACTGCGTAGGTCTGGGGATGAAGGAGCTTTCTGTCGGCTGCATAGGGCGCGTCCCTCCGCAGCCTGAGACTGCCGCAGAGATGGACCGGCAGGAGAGTCTGCCTGGCATGATAACTTATGATGTCATCAGGCTGTTCTCGCATGATGCTTGTGAAGGCGATGTGATGGGGCCGATCAATTACTTCAGCCATTTCGGCATATACAGGCATCTTGAGGATCTCAGGAAGATGGGGTATCCTGAATACAGCTTGGAATGGCTGGTCAGCGGCGTGCATTATATAGCGCAGCGGAAAGATGACATCTGTATAATCTCCCAGGAGGAGATGCTTCGCGACGGCCTTGACGCGCTGGAGAAGAAGTACGGGAAGAGGAAGGTCGCAGCGCTGAAAAGGAGGTTATGTATCGGCCCGATAATGCACGATGTCATTGAAGACCATCATAAGAGGTTCAGTAAGCTGAGATGATGTTGCTCAGGCGAGATTTCTTTTTAAATGCCTTTTGCCGCGATTTAGCAGTTTCAGCCATTTATTCCTGATTCATTAGAGCCTCATTTATAAAGAAGGAACGTAATCCCTTCTGTTTTTTGATTAAAATGCACGAATCCTTTTATTTCCTGCATTTATTTTGTATTATTTGCTACAAAGGTTTATAAATGTTAGACGCCTATTTCTATGTGGGGGAAATCATGCATGAAGTCCCGAACTCGCTAAAGGTGAATGAGCAGAAGGTTCTCAAGCTTCTTATTGAGAACAAGGATTACACATTCAGGGAGATTGCGAAGCTTGTGAATCTAAACGAGGTTTCTGTGAGAAGGCTCCATAATAAGCTGAAGCAGGATAACCTCTTTTACAACGTCAATGTCCCTAACTTCCCTGCGCTGGGCTACAGGATAATGATGGTGCAGAGGATATATGTCGCGAGCCCGTTCCTCATAGAGACCAAGAACATAATCAGGAACGTGCTTGGCGAGTGGACCAACTGCATCGACTGCCACGAGACCTATGACGGAAAGATAATAGCAAGGTCTGTGTGGAGGAACGCTGAGGAGTTCAAGAGGGCTCACGCAGCGTTTTACAAGAAGTTCGGGACGGAATGGCTGCAGAGGGAGCACATCGACATGGTGCCTCTCGACCACACTGACCGCCTGATACGCATAAGCGAGCTGGTGTTTTAGCCGGGCAAAATAAGGTTTATGCTCCTGTTCATGCTCACTTCATGCTCATATTCCTGTTCACGCTCATACTTTCCGGGTGAGTCTTTTTATCTTGCAAAAGAGGTATCTGATGCTAGCTGTAGCTTTAAGGGTGCGATTATGTTTGACAGGCTCGTAGACAGGATATGGAAGAGAAAGAAGAGAGGTTATAGGAGAAGGAGCAAGACGCCTGTAGAGTTTGATGACCTGACTACGCAGCAGAGGCGTCTTGAGGATCTCATAAAAGAGATGGGGAAGGACAAGCCACAGCTGTGTGGTCTGCTCACCCACCTGTACGACAAGAGATGGGATTTTTCTGACATGTTCAGCGCCCAGCGGATACTTGAGGATGACCTGTTCTATAGGCACGCGGAGCTGCCTGAAGAGGCTCTTGAGCTCATGCACAACGCCATAGAAGTGGGTTCTATGAGGCAGGAGTATGTCATAGACAAGGTAGCCCATATAGACCAGCTTAGGATGGTCGCTGAAGCTGTTGGCCGGGCAGTGGATGCCGAAGCCCCAACATATGTGTACACAGATATATGGGGCAGGTGGCATGGCAACAAGGACGCGAGGCTGAACAGCAGGATGTTTGCCAAGGACCTGAAGGAGTCTGTGTCTGGTCTCGAGACTGTCGGGAAACTCACGAAGAAGGCAAGGGCTTTCTTCCTGAAGAAGATAGACAGGATAATCAACTCCGCCAATATCACGTATGGGGAGAAGGTGGGAAATATAGGCAAGGCACTTCTTGCGGCGGACGAGTCGACGCCTGCAGTCGCCTATGATCTCTGCAGCCGCTTCCATGAGAAGGACATCACTGATGATTTCCCCCAGATGTACAAGGCATTGCTCAGGCTCTCTTCATCGACTCCTGCGAGTGCCTTCAGCTTTGTATCGCGTGCCATCGACTACATCGATGTCTCCCACAATGGAGTGGTGAACAAGGAGTATGTCGAGAATCTGAGCAAGCTGATATTCAAGATATCATTCCTCATACCTGGCAACTGGGAGGCTGAGAAGAAATACACGCCGAATGATGTTGCAGGGATATTCTCCCCACAGTTCACGAAGGATCAGGCAGACCGTTACATCACAGGATACAGCAGCCTTCTTGACGACCTGCTGAAAGGGGAGAGCAGGAGGATACAGCTGAGGATAGAGGATGTCAAGAAGCTGCTGCCGAGGTTCCAGGATGCAATATTCGACACCAACCTGTGCATACTTGACTGCACAAAGAGGTTGCGGGCCATCGACGAGGAATGTCAGTCGAGAGATGGGGTGAGCAAGAGGCTTGCGGAATATTTCGAGACTCTCATCGCTCCGCTGAGGGGGCCATCCAGCCCTTACAGCTCATTGGACCTGATAGTCTTCGCGGACTCGCATCTGAAGTCTGTCTGCGGCGAGGAGCTGGCGCCTCACGAGCAGAGGATATATGATGATATGGTCATGTATGCGTTCAAGGAGAACGGCAAGAGGAGGGATGACCGGAACAGGCTGATAAAGATAATCGAGGACAGGGATAACTGGAGGCCGGTCCCTGACCATGTCAGGCAGTTCTATTGGGAGATGGGGATCCAGGTCGAGCCGCACATGCTTGATATAGGGCGGGACAATAACGCCTGGTACCGCTGGAACGAGTCGACGACCAGCTATATGGACCTTAATGCCGAATCGATGGGTGAGGACCGGGTCGACAGGAAGCTCATGAGCACCCTGGTCACCAACATGATGAGCAGGAGCCACATAATAAGGGATCCTAACCTGGCGATATGGGGTCTGGCCTGCGGCGACGCCTGGCCAGAGATAGCTCTTTCAAAGGAGCTGGCCCGGTGGTGTGTCAGAGGCGATTCAAATGAGCGCTTCAATGTCTGGATGTATCTGTATGACATAAATGATACCATGGTCAACAGGGCTGCTCGCAACTGCAACAGGGAGATGATATCCGCGACCATCAGGAGGAAGGATGTGCGGAAGATCAGCTATGATGACATAGCCTACCTGCAGAGGCAGCTGATGATAACCCTCTTCGGGAGGACTTATTTCAATCTTGAGACAGAGTCAGACCTTCTCATAGATTCAATCTATGACATCTGTTGCGAGCACTATGTGAGGGGCAACAGGAGCCCGACTGTCATCCTGATGGAGGGCGCTTACGAGAGCAACATGGACTACTACTGGGACAGGAGGGCTGAGGAGATGCACGTCCTGTATTTCCTCAACAGGCTCGAGACTGAGAGGGATGTAGTATGCTACGACCCTGCATCGACTTTCCCTGTGAGGATACCGTCGACCCCGGTGAGCGATGTTGCATACTCGACATACGCCCCGGTGCAGACGCCTGAGAGGGACAAGGTAGAGTTCTATTTCGCGACGCTGCGGCCGACGCCGGTTCTCAAAGGGAGGTTCAACCTCAGGCAGAACCAGCTTGTGCGGTGTGGAGAGAGCAGGGTCATATCAAAGTCGTTGATAGATTCCTTCAGGACGAGATTCCATTGCAGCCTGATAAGGAGCGAGGATGAACCGAACAATGTGGTAATACAGCTTGTTCCGGATTACAGGATCCTGGCTGAGCAGGTCAGGACAGTCTATAAAAGGAGGGGGACCTGATGAGATATGATATTATTGAAAGGAGCTTCCTGGAAGATAAGATATGCCGAGCTATGGTTGAGGGTGAGTCCACTGTCAGGCAGAGGTACCGGAGGCTCATAGACCCTTACAGCAGGTTCACTGACAGGCACTGGCCTGCATCGCAGATAGGCATGCTGCCGAGGATGAGCGCGGACTACTATGACACCAGGCTCAGGTACGGCGAGATTGCCGACCTTGTCATGGAGGATGTCCCTGAGACCAGGGCGCTCGACTTCGAGGACCTCAAATGGCACTTACGCAATGTCGGCCTGCGTATGGGTGGGCGGTCTTTCTCTCCTGAATGGAAGGACGGCGAGAGCCAGCAGCAGCTGTTCGACAAGATCGAGGCGTCGACGAACATAACCGTGCTGATGAACCTCCTGCTCGCAGAGCTGACTGAGCAGCACATCATAAGTGTGTTCAAGGACATATTGAGGGAGAAGACCCAGCCGACGAAGCGCGACCAGTACCGCCATATGGACTTCGGCTGCGGCATGTTCGGCACGACCATAACGAGCCAGCTCAGCAAGATGCACCAGCTTTCTTTGTTGGAGCTGATCCCGCGCGACTATAATGATTATCTGCATGTCATCCTCATCGATGTCGATCCCAACGCGACCTACCAGACAGAGCAGATACTGTCGAATCCCCACATGTACCATCTTGAATTCAGGCCTCCGCGGCAGGTCGACACAGTCAACATAAATTTTCTTGACCTTGACCGGAACTCCCAGCTGCGCAGGTATGAGGGGCAGGTAGACACATTTACAGAAGGTGCTGCGTTCTGCCACATCCCGAATCTCGCGCAGACTTTCGATTTTGTGCATTTCCTGTCTTCACACAGGAGTGCAGCTTTCTTCTGGGACTGGCTCGCGAAGACATTTGCAGCCGATTACCTTCTGCTGCCGCGCGAAGGTGATAAAGGAGGATATTTTATGTTTGACATAGACGGAGAAGCGCCTGTTGCGTTAGACTCTCTCGACAAGCTGCCCGCTGGGTTCCACGCGCGGCTGAAGGGCAAGAAGTGGCGCAGCAAGTATGTCCTGAAGGAGGATGACGTGAAGCCGCATCATTCCAACATGTATGCATGGGGGTGCTACTGGGGGTTCATGAGATGGGACCCTCGCAGCGGCGAGATAAGGCAGAGAGAGATAGACGGAGTGCCTATATTGAATTATTATCATGCCCTTTTCGAGAGGCTCGCAGGCAGTGATAGGGGGTTCAGCCCGATAAACGACTGGGTGATAGGGACGCTCGCTAGACACAGGAGGCACGGGCTTGTCCCTTTCGGGACAGACAGGGTGCGCTACAACTTCATCGAGAGCTATGGCCCGGAATACGCTGAGAAGATGAGCGGTTCAGGTTTCACTGCCGTCGACATACCTTTCGACAGGCTCTTGATGACTATCAACGGCCTGAGTGGTGTCAAGACCTCTATAGACTCCGCGGTCGACCAGCTCAATGAGACCCAGAAGGAGACGAGGCATGCGTTGAGGGTGACTGTCGGCTGCAGGGAAGGGTCTTATTTCGACGAGCTCTTCGGCTCGCTGGGGAATGGCAGGTAGTTTATCCTGTGCTCCCTGAACACGAGGCCGGGGTCGCAGTCCCTTATCACGTCGGGGAATGTAGTCCTGAGCTCGCGCAGTATGTTGTGCAGCTCGAGGCTGTTCTTCACCTGGAGCTCGAACTCAAGGTCTGCGAGGCCTATCGCGTCTGTTATGTATATGGTGTTCTTGTTCTGCCTGAGGTACTCGAGCAGCTTGGTCTTGACCTGCTTGTTCATGTTCTGCAGCTTGAGGAAGACCTTGTAGTGCTGGTACCCGAGCACCGAGGTGTCTATCATGGTGTTGAAAGATACTATTACGCCGCTCTCGAGGAGCTTCCTTATGCGGTACTTTACCGTGTTGGGTGAGGCGCCTGCTTTCTTGCCTATGTCGAGCGTCGTCTGCCTTGCGTCTTCGGCCAGCATCTTGAGTATCTCTATGTCGAGGGGGTCGAGGTCCGCCTGCTCCTGCCTGCCGCCGATTATGGCTTCGGAATAGTCCTTTGAGTCGAACAGGTAGTTGTGCTTGAAGTGGTATATGGCAGTGACTATGCTGATGAAGTCGTCCTGGAAGAAGCTGCCGAACTTGTTGAGCACTCCATCGTATATCTCCCTGAATTCATAGATGTCCTTTGCCCAGAAGAGTATGGCGAGGTCATAGAACCCCTCGTACGACACGACCCATCCGCTTGCAGGGTGCTTGTTGAAGTATGCTGTCAGCTCTTTCTCCTTATCTGGCGTGACGTTCTGGAACTTTATGAACAGCCTGTAGATGGTGTATCCTATCTTTGACGTGTCGATGACAGCATGGAATCCTTTTATGATTCCTTTCTCGATCAGTCTCTTTATCCTGTAGTTGACGACCTCTTTGGACAGCCCCACCTTCTTTGCTATGGCTGATATGGGCTGCCTTGAGTTGCGGTCAAGCTCTAGGAGAATGCGTTTGTCCTTTGTGTCGAGCGTTACGGCTTTCATAGAATGACCACCCCGCATTTTAATAATACGCAATCATTGTATATAAATTTTGCGTTAGGGGAAAAAAAGGACTGAGAAGTTTTATACTCTTTCAGCGCTTATAGATATGTTAAGGGGAGCAGTGGAGCTAGTGTAGTGACCATTTCTGATGACGCTGACAAGGGGAGAGAAGTCCTCCACACATTCGGCCACCAAACACCGATCTCTCCCCTTCATTTTATGTCTTGGTGGCGCCGGGTCATCAAACCCGGGGGATAAGAGGCAATGCGAGGTGTATTAACTTGAAAAGAAAGGACTTGTTGATACTGTCCTACCTCAGGAACAATGCGAGGCAGAGGCTGACCAGCATCTCCAGGCGTACGCATATACCTGTCACGACGATATATGACAATGTGCGCAAGTACGAGAAGAAGTTCATCATAAAGCACGCGAGCATCATCGACTTCAGGAAGCTAGGGTTCAATGCGAAGACGAACATAGCGCTGAAGGTGAACGGCTCGAGGGCTGAGCTTCTCAGTTACCTCCAGGACCACCCCAACATAAATTCGTTGTACAGGACAGACTCTGAGTATGATGTCCTTGCGGAGCTTGTGTTCAGGGAGTTGAGGGATGTCGACGAGTTTCTTGAGACCTTGAAGAAGCGGTTCAGTGTCGAGAAGAGTGTCGTTCTGAACATAACAGATGACTTGAAGCGCGAGGATTTCATGAGCAAGATTGCGTTTTAGGGGAAGAGGATTCGTTTAGCTGGTCGTGCAGCAGCGCAGCCTATTGCTGCGGCAGTGCCACCGCTCCTCGCGTCGGTCGGAAAGGAGAAGCAGAGACCGGCCCATGAGGCGGTGGCTGCGGGTTGCGTGAGCAATGGTGACTGCACGCTGCGCACATTGCCGGCAAATCAGCATAGCAGCGTGGCACTGCCGGATTGCGCTGGGCGGCGCTGATTGATGTCGGCTAGACGAATACTGGGGAAAGAAGTGATGGGCGCCACTCATGTGGCGCTGTCTTTTTCAGCCTGTTGCGTTTCGCCTGTCGGTTGGTGGGAGTTGCAGCAGAGACAGTGATGCGAAAAAAGGTTGATCGATGGGCCTTATAGAGAAGGTGCGGTCAGAGCTTCAGGACGCTGATTACAATGCCCGGGAGTGCGTGGAGACCCGCAGGCAGCAGCTGGAGTGGCAGAGCAGAAAGTACTGCATGCTAAGCCACCCTTCGGTAGGGGCGTACTGCCCTCTGCAGGCAGAGGCTGACAGCGGTGTCGCGCTTGCTGAGTGCAGGCGTGATGATTACATCAGGGAGCTTGTGGCCAGGAACCCTACAATAGCAAGAAGGAATTGTGATAAAGGCTAGGAATGGAGACATGGTCTCCACCCCAACCAAACCTCGCTAAAGGTAGGGCGTATTATGCATCCAGGTTATATATAAATATTTCTCTGCAGCCATCCTGCCCTTGTTTTCCGTGATAATCGCGGGTTCATGGCGGTGTTGCGCTGCTTGTGTCTGAGGTCATTCTGCAGAGATATGTCTTTTAAATATCCACCAATACCTTTATAAACACCTTGCTTTTTCTCTGCGTATACCTTATATTGTCAGTTAGGGAGTTTTACTATGGCTGTGAAGGCAAAGAAAGTCAAGACGATTGATAAATGGCGTAAGAAGAGATATTTCTCTATTCTGGCTCCTAATATATTCCAGGAGAGGGAATTGGGCAACGCGATGGCTTACGAGTCAGCATCCCTGAAAGGCAGGGCCATCGAGACCAATCTTATGGTGCTGACAGGCAATGTCAAGAAGCAGGACATAAACATCACCTTCAAGGTGGTGTCTGTCAAGGGAGATACAGCATTCACCTTTATTGATAAGTATGAAGTGAGCCCTGCTGCGATCAAGCGCAAGGTGAGGCGCGGAAGGGACAGGCTGGATGAGTCTTTCCAGTGCGTCACCAAGGACAACAGGATAGTCAGGATCAAACCTCTTATCATAACCGGTGTCAAGACATCAAGGTCTGTCAAGGCTGCGCTGAGGAAGGAGACTATACAGTTCATAATCAATTCTATCAGGCGGGTGGATTACGATACCCTTATCCTGGACATCCTTAACGAGAAGCTTCAGAGGGAGACTGCCAACCGCATAAGGCAGATACTTCCTATACGTTTTGTCGACATAAGGGTGCTGAAATACATCGGCGAGCAGAAGTCTGCCATGGGCGCGGCCCCTGCAGAGGCTGCGGTCGAGGAGCGTCCTGCGGTCGAGCCTGCGGTTGAGGAGCAGCCTGTGGTAAATGAGCAGCCTGCGGTCGAGGAGCCCAAGGAGGCTGCTGATGTCGAGGCGCCTAAGCCGAAGAAGCGGGTCCTGAAGAGGAAGGAGGATGTTCCTGCTGAAGGCGCTGAGGCTGTAGAAGAAGAGGAGTCTGTTGCTGAAGTTCCTTCTGATTGATTTTGTTCCGTAAAAGAGGTATGTCATGGCTAAACCTATAGTCGACGAGAAGAAGTGCACCGGGTGCGGCACCTGCGTCGACATCTGCCCTATGCAGGTCTTCGAGTTTGACCAGAAAAAGAAGAAGTCTGTGGTCAAGAAGCCTAATGAGTGCATCGGATGCCGTGCGTGCGAAGTGCAGTGCCCGCAAGGCGCGATAAAGGTAGAGGATTGAGCGATTTCTTAGCCTGTTTTTGAGCTGAAATTTATCTATTTAAAAGTAGTATAAAATGAAAGATTTAAATAGGTGATGTGACTACCATCTTTATCTGTTTTTGTTGGGGGATGGAAATGGAGCGAACTCTTTCAAGGGAGGAGTGCTATAAGCTATTTGAAAGGATTAGGCTCGCCAGGAACGCCTTTGCCAGGCGGTTCTTCTATCTGTTAAGGGACGGCATGTGTGATTACAAGGTCAATACCAGTAACCCCCGTCTGGCACAGCTGTCCGAGAGCCTTGCTGCGTTGTCTGAGCGCCTGTCAAAATTCGGGGTGCAGCTGGAGGACGCGCAGCAGGATAAGAGGACGCGGGCGTTATTCTACGAGAGTGTTAGGACGAATCCTGATGTTGTCGTCTATGCCTCCTACTCTAGATTCCTGCTGACCACAATGCCTCCTCTTGACAGGGCTGTTGATCATGAGGATCTGAGGCCGCACTGGTATCCTGTGAGGGTGGTTGAGAAAGGGCTGTCAGGAGAGTCTTTCTCATGCGATGCCGAGCAAAGAAAGTTCGAGCTCATTTGTGAGGTTGTCGGGATGTATGACCTCTCCACGCTGCAGGAGGCTGTTGGCGGTAATGGTCGGTGAATGCCTTCTGCTTCTCTTGCTGTTTGCCTCTTTGACGCCCGTCTCTTTATGCCTACTTCACCTTCTCGAGCACGAAATCCTGGTTGGGTGTCTACATTTTTGTTTCTGTAGTCACCTTTTCTTGTATGTCTTCAGGTATTGCGCTACAATGAATCTTAACATAGGTTTGACGTCGCCGGTTTCATCGTATTTCTGCAGGCATCGGTAATACCTCTCCCGGTCTTCAAGATATATGTTCACAGGAGGGTGTTTGTGTCTCAGAAGTACATGGTTCAGCAACAGCCTTCCGACCCTGCCATTCCCGTCTTGGAAGGGATGCACCTTCTCGAACTGGTTATGGACTACCACTGCCAGGAACAATGGAGGGTATCTGCTTTTATGCTTTTCATACCAGTCGACCAGTTCCATCAGGAGATTACTTATGTCTCTTGCAGGAGAGCCTTGGTGGATGATGTTGCCGAGACGGTCTTTGATCACAACTTCAACTTTCCTGAACTGGCCTGCAAAGGTTTTCGTGTTCCTGAAGCAGATCTTGTGGAGCTTGAGCATGAAGTCTGGTGACAGGGATTCTTTTGTCTTTCGGATGTGATCTGCTGCTTCGGCGACATTTAGTGTCTCCTGTTCGTCTGAAGAGGATGGTCTTTCATCATGCTCTAATAGCTTCACCACTTCAGGATATAGTACTGTGGAGCCTTCTATTGCGTTTGTGTTGTAGGTAAACTGCTCTGTGAATCTTTGCCAGTCTTTTTCCTGGAGGTGGGCTATGTCTATCTTTTCCTCGAATCTCTGGTATTGTACCAGTTCTTCATCAGAAAGTTCTGTTTGCAGAGTTTCTAGGGTGAGCTGTTGTTTTATGATGCCCTCAGCCTTTTTGCTGAGTTTTTCCAGCATCTTCTCGTTGAGGTTTGTCCCTAGATATCTCGCGACCCTTTTTACTTGGTTACCTATGCGGTATGTGTGTATCAGGTAGAATTTCTTATTTTTGCCTTGTTTCCGTGTTTCGACAAACATACTATGTTAAAAGGTGTCTACATTTATATAATTTACGCTTTTTGTAGACACCCGGAACTCTACTTCACCTTCTCGAGCACAAAGTCATCGAACAGTGCGTATCCTACTGTCGGGCCTGTCAGTTCTATCCTGTAGCCGCCTGGGATGTTGTCCCATTCGTACTCGCAGTCTGCTGAGATCCTTCTCTGGCTTGTCCACTGGGTCAGGTTGAGCGGCACGTCGAACTCGTAGTTGTACCTTCTCCACTTGTTCGGCGCGACGTCTATGTAGTGCTCATCTGCGTTTATGTCTGTCGACACCTCATAGCAGCCAGTAACTCCGACCGGCCTTGGCTTCGTGTCCCACCAGTCCTTGAGTATCAGCTTGGCTTTCCAGTCGTTGTTCGCTGCTATGTCCTGCCTTGCCCAGAACGAGAGCCTGTACCTTCCTGGCTCGAACAGCGGCTGGAAGAGCATGTCGTACTCCTCGTTCGTTGCTTGCTGTACTGTCTTCAGCTTTATGGTATATGAGTCTTTCCTTGCTTTCCAGTCTGCGGTGAGGAGCTCTTCATCGAGCCAGTTCCCTCTGAGCGGTGCGGGCTCTGTGTTGACCCTTCCGTTTACTATCAGGTTCTTGCAGTATCTTATGCCTGCATCCCTGTACATGGGTCTCCAGCAGTAACCGCTGTTCCACTTGTCTGCTTCGTAATCGACAGTTATGTCGTCTGTGTATATCTTTATTGGAGAATCTTTCTTCGGGCACTGGCTGTTGGTCTGTATGTCCGAATCGCTCCTTCCGAAGCATTTGAACAGGCACTTGTTGATGTATGTCTTTCCATCCTTGCCGCAGAGCGGGTCCCAGGTGAATGAGCATCCGCAGGTCCCTTTTTCTTCTTTGGATGGCTCTTTTGCAGGTGTTGTGTATTTTGCCGGCTCCCTGACAGGAGCTACTATTGTCTCTTCAGGCTCCTGCACTGCAGCTTCAGGTTCCTCTGCTTCTTCTGGCTCAGCCTCTGCAGGCAGTTCCGCAGGGGCCTCTTCAGCGGATTCCTCAGCAGGCTCTTCTGCTGTCTCTTGTTGCGCAGGAGCATTTTCAGAGGGTTGTATGAACCTTTGTGTGCATCCGACTATCAGCAATAGAATGAACATGATGCTCAACACAGCAAAGCCGCTCTTTTTCATACAGAGTGGTTTTAGGCATGATATTAATAAATGTTATTGTTCTTGATTTTGCAGCTCAAGGTGTAAATGGTGATGCATGGCCAGCGCCACGCCAGGCTCGCGCTTCTCTTATCTTTCTGTCCTGGTGACATCCCCGTAGGG
>Ga0180009_10001156_pt1 | contig 32905 bp, 25 predicted proteins | sample OS_PC_MetaG_FD_123537 | JGI IMG/M metagenome (GOLD analysis project Ga0180009, IMG submission 123537) | Groundwater microbial communities from the Aspo Hard Rock Laboratory (HRL) deep subsurface site, Sweden - OS_PC_MetaG | ecosystem: Environmental > Aquatic > Deep subsurface > Groundwater...
ACTCATGAATCAGAGAAAAACTGATTTGGGAATCCCTGGACTGACGACGGCAACCCCGGCCGCGCACGAATTCTGTCGCGGCGTGGCACGACAGACTCGGCTCAACTGACGACAGGCCCTAGTATTCCGGGCTGACATTGTTCCGGGCTGACATTCAGGTTCCCGGCAGGGAACCATATGTCAGAGTCGGAGCACTAGCGACACCGAATCCAGCGCCGGTTGGCGAAGGCGCTTCCGGCGACAGGAAGGGATATTGGCACACGCTCACGGGCATCGGTCCCTGGGTGGTTTCATCAACGTCACCGGGAACCTAATCGTCCTGTCGATCGGCGATTAGCCATCATGATCCACTAAGGTTGATTAGTCGTGCTAATGAATAGACGAGCAGGCGGTCCACGAAACCAGCAAGGACTGCTTTCGAGGCAATGTTGTTTCTGACCCCAACCAGGATTCCGCCGTCCGGTCGGTTCCGGAGGACCAGCAGACCGTCAATGCGCTGGGGCTCGGGGAAGTCGGGCAAGCTATCCCGACGTCTCAAGACGTCGAGGTTGGTGCTCGGTCAAAGCTCGACAGAAAGCTGGGACCGACGCATGCCTGTATTGAGGATAAGTCGCCCCTGTTCTGCGATTAGGATTACCAGATCCGCGCTTGAAATTCCCTGTTAATTTTACAGCCAGATATGTCGTAACGCACCGTAATAGAGGTGATGTTCGACTTCCTCAGGGGAATTTCAAGCCCGGAAAACGCGAAAATTCCCTGTTTTTCGGCACTTGATGGCGAAAATGGCCAGAGACCGGCTCGCTCGCGACTACCTCCACCACCATCCTCCAGATAAATGTGTCTTCGCAAGAGGATCGGCTGGTGGCTCTTCGGGCTTTTCGACCCCGGTGCAGGAACACCGGCTCTTCGCCGAAAACGCGGGCTCTGCGCCATGATGGAGCGGCCGCGCCGCGGGCGCGGGCAGTACTTTACAGCGTGAACGAGTTTGCGGCCCCGGTGCAGGAGTGGCGTGTCCGAAATACGAGCCGTTGGTTTGGAGAAATACTCAACCCGGCTCCGGACCTGCGGAAAAAGCTACACTTTGACTTCGCCACTCCCCGACTCAATAAACGCGTCAGTATCGCTTCCAGTTCGCAACGCGGCCTCGCGAAAATTACGAGGTTCAACTTCAATACGCAGCGATCGAAATGCAGCCTTCGGGAACCTTTCGGCAGCGGAAATTCTTGAACGGTTCCAGGAAGCCCTCGCTCTCCGACACAATCGGCTTCAGACTATAAATCAGCAGTTACCATGTCCGCAGTTTGCAGGCCCGAACTACCACCAATTCCGTGATGCCTCCCTAGTTTTGGGGAGGGGCGCTCCGCTCAGGACAGCGCCGAGTTCGGCACTGCTTAAATCGCGGCAAGATCGCCACAAGGTTCGCGCTGGGTGCTTCGGCTATTGATACGCGGTCTCGTTCCGGCTTTGATGAGCGGACCTACTGGAGCCTGTTAAACCCCAATGGACGCAATACTGTTTCACAAGCGGCGAAGCGCGATGATGCCCAACGAGCCACGTTCCACAGCCGCGCTGTCGCCGCAACTAGACGACGACACCCAGTCGCTGGTCGCCGGCGTTGTGACGCTTGAAGCGTTGCTGCAAATCCGCGCGCAGGCCAAGTCGGCATTTGAAAGTCTGCGCGGGTTGTCGAACCATCTGTCGGAAACGTTCGGCGCCCGGCTGGTGTTCGTCTCCTGCCGGGACAAGACGGCACCCCACAGCCCGGAGTTCCTTTTCGATACCGCTCGCTCGGCCTTCGCGGCGGAGCGTGCACGGCTTTTCGGGCTGGAGCTGCCGCTTGATGCCGCGATCGCCATGACGGGGCGGCCGCTGCGGTGGCGGCCGGCATCCCTCATGACCTCAATCCTGGATACCGCTGCAAACCAAGCAGCAACGCCGGCAGCGACCAGGGATGGCGTGCTGATTGCCATTCCCTATCAGTGCGGACCGCTGATCGCCTTGTGCGCTGTTCAGCCGGTGCTCGATACGGCACAGGGCATTGAATCCAGTGAACTCTTGGCCTGGCACTGCATCCAGTTCCTGCCGGAGCACTTCCGCCATCACCCCTTGCGAAAGCGCCCGCGCGCGCCGCTTCTTTCACCGCAGGAAGAGCGCATCATCCTGCAATGCGCCGCCGGTTTGACGGATAAGGAGATCGGCAGGGATCTCGAAATCAGCCCGCATACCGTGCGCACCCACATCAACAGCGCCAAAGCCAAGCTCGGCGCCAGGAACAAGACCCACGCGGTTACGCTCTACAAGGAACTGAGCGTGCGCACTTGATCTGACTTTGTCACGGGGATGCGCGGCCGCGCCCACGGCAATTACGCGTTCCGTGCGACCGCCGAATTGAGATCGGCCAGCAGCCGTTGCGCATAGTCGTCGAACTCTTCGGGTGAATCGGTCAAGTCTCGCATCCGCTCCAGAATGAACCCGGTCTTTGCATACAATTCTTCGACGCGGCACGCTTGGTGATCGAGACAGGCCTTTTCCGCCTTTTCGATCGCGTGCCGCGAACCGGGCGCTGCAAAATCCGACTGATCTTCTCCAAAGCCCGGTTGCTCAGAAGGCATCGCGGCATCGCCGGCGGCATTCGCCTTGCCGGCAGCTGCCTCGACCATATCCCGGAAGGTCTGTTCCAATTCCCTGAATACCGGCATAATTCGTCTTCTGTCCCTCCACGCAGTTATTGAATCGCTATAGGAAGCGGATTTCGGTGTAAAGCGCGGGAGTTTTCAATTGAGATTGGCAGTTTTGAAATCGAGTTTCACGACCATGGCGAATTGACATGCGTAATTCAATTTTAAGTTGCATTATTGGTTTCCCACATACGAAACCGGTCGCCGAAGGTTGGGGCCAACGACAGGCAGCCGGGTCAAGCGCCATCATAGGCGGGTCCGGCCTGCTGCTGAAGTCGCGCGACAGAATGCACTTCGTGCGAGGCCTGCGAGCGGAGTATGACTGCACGTACCTCGGCCAGATCATCGTCAGTCTCTCGTCGCCCGGCTCAAAGCGGCTTCGCCAACACGGTCGGTAGTTGGCGCCAGGCAACCCATCCCGAGAGTTCATCCCGACTGCTGGTAGAAATATGCGCTTTCGACGCATCTCGCTCACCTTGGGCATCAATCTTTGCGCGCTTGCCGCCTTGATGCTGCTGCCGGCGCTTATCGATCTGGTGGACAACAACCGGGATTGGCAGGCGTTTCTCGTCTCCGCGATGCTGACGTTCTTCCTTGGTGGTCTCCTGGTCTTCTCGGGGATCGATCTTGAGTCGGGCGAGATCGAACTGAAGGAGGGGTTCGTCCTTACGACTTTGAGCTGGCTGGTGACGGCCGGCTTTTCGGCGCTGCCGTTCGTCGGCCTCGGCCTCAGCTTTTCGGATGCCTACCTCGAAGCGATGAGCGGACTGACCACGACCGGTTCGACGGTACTTGCCGGGCTCGACAAGCTGCCACGCGGAATCCTGTTATGGCGCGCGCTGCTGCAAGGGCTCGGCGGCATCGGTATTGTCGTTACCGCGATTATCATGCTGCCGTTCCTGCGTGTCGGTGGCATGCAGCTGTTTCATACGGAAAGTTCGGACCGCTCCGAAAAGGTATTGCCCCGATCCGCCCAGCTCATTCTTGCCATTGCACAAATCTACGCCGGCCTCATCGTTGCATGCGCCTTGATCTTCGGGCTTCTCGGCATGACCGGTTTCGATGCGATCTGCCATGCGCTGACCACGGTTTCGACCGGTGGATTTTCGACGCACGACGCGAGCTTTGCGTTTTTCAAATCGCCCAGCCTGGAATGGGCGGCGGTCGTATTCATGGTGCTCGGCGCGCTGCCGTTCGTCGCAATGATCCGCTTCACGAACGGGCATTTGAGCGAGGCCTGGCGCGATGCGCAGGTGCGCGGCTTCGTCGGATTTCTTGCCGGAGTGTCGGTGGTGCTCGCAATCTGGCTCGTCGAAACGCGGGACCTCGATTTTCTCGATGCACTGCGGCTGGCGACATTCAACGTCGTGTCGATCACGACCACGACCGGGTTTGCCAACACCGATTACATGCAGTGGGGGCCATTTGCGATCGTTCTTGTCTTCCTTTTGACGTTCATTGGAGGCTGCGCCGGTTCGACCGCCGGCGGCATCAAGATCTACCGGTTCCAGGTGGCAGGCCTGCTCATCAAGGGGCACTTCCTGTCGCTGATGACGCCGCACAGGGTATCGCCGCTCAGATACAATGGCCGCCGTCTGCCTGGAGACGTGCCGTTTTCCGTCATCGCGTTCCTGGCGGTCTACATGGCCACCGTCGCCTTCTTCACGCTGCTGCTTGCCGGACTCGGGATCGATCTCATAACGTCTCTCAGCGCTGCTGCAACGGCGGTGAGCAACGTCGGTCCCGGCCTTGGCGACACGATCGGCCCGGTCGGGAGTTTCGCGCCGCTGCCGGATGCCGCGAAGTGGGCCTTATCTGCGGCGATGCTGCTCGGACGGCTTGAACTTTTCACGGTACTGGTCTTGATGAGGCCGGAGTTCTGGCGGGATTGACCGCTCGATCTGCAATTGCCCGTCCAAGGCAGCGTCAATAACGAGAATAAACGCCGTGACCTCAAGAGGGGGAAGGTTTGCACGAGCCGCAGCCGCAAGCTAATTCGAGACCTCAGGCAAACGCCAAGATCCTGGTGCTCATCACCGAGGACTGGTTTGCGGTATCCCATTTCATCCCGGCGATCGAGGCACTGGTGGCGACCGGCGCGGAGGTTGCGGTAGCGACACGCATCAACGCGAAGCGGGCGCAGATCGAGGCGTCCGGAGCGCGCGTTGTTTCCTTCGATTATTCGCGCGGCCCGATCAGGCCGGTGATGGAAGCGCGCGTCGCGATGCGGTTGCGCGGACTGATCGCCCGCGAACGACCCGATGCGATCCACGCCATTTCGCTGAAACCGATTGCACTCATTACGGGGCTGCGCCGGCTGGTGCCCCGCCATGTCCTCGGCATTCACCTGACCGGGGTCGGTTTTGCCGGCACGGCCGCGGAAGGCCGAACGGGTTTCGTCTACCAGAACGTTCTCAAGATGGTCGTCGGCGCGCTTCGCCAACCCGCCCACCGCGGTTTGGCGCATCTCTTCGTCGAAAACCCTGACGATCAGGCGCGGCTTGGCGAACTTGGCGCGTTTCCCGACCAGCGGGTAACCATTCTCGGCGGGGCAGGGGTCGATCCGCAACATTTCGCCGATTCGCCGCTGCCAGGGCTCAATCCGGCCCGGGTCGGCTTCGTCGGCCGGATGGTCTGGACCAAGGGCGTCGACCTTCTCGTCGAAGCCTACGACCGGCTCGCAGCCGAAGGGCATGTGTTCAAGCTCGACCTGTGCGGTACGCCCGACGCCGAAAACCCGCGCGCCGTTTCGCAGGAAACGCTTGCCCAATGGAACGCGCGCGCCAACGTGAACTGGCGGGGCCGGGTCGAGGACATTGCGAAGTTCTGGAAGAACACCGATATCTGCGTGGTGCCCTCGCGCGGAGGGGAAGGGTTGCCTCGCGCACTCCTCGAAGCCGCCGCCTGCGCCCGGCCGATCATCACCACCGACGTTCCAGGTTGCCGGTACTTCGTGCGCGACGGCATCGAGGGGCTGATCGTACCGCCGGACAATCCGGAAGCCTTGACGGAGGCGTTGCGGCGCCTGATCGTCGACCGCGCAGCCGCGCGGCGCATGGGCATGGCAGCCCGGCAGCGGCTGTTGTCGGGCTTTACCGAAGACCACGTCAGAACGGCAATCCGCGACAAGTATGCGGAACTTCTCGGCATTGCCCCGCCGGCCCGACCGAAAACGTGACCCTCAAAGGAACGCCTGCGAGGCTCAATCATATCGATTCAGGAAATGCATAACCCGCGATGGCTGCACAGCTTCTGACCCTTAGAGATATTCACCTCACGTTCGGTGGTACCCCGCTGTTGACGGGCGCCGACCTGACGGTCGCGCCTGGAGAACGGTTGTGCCTCGTCGGGCGAAACGGTTCGGGCAAGTCGACGCTGTTGAAGATTGCTGCCGGGCTGGTGGAGCCGGACAGGGGTGAGCGTTTCGTTCACCCGAATGCGGTCATTCGCTACCTGCCGCAAGAGGCTGACTTCGGTGAGCATGAAACGACGCTGTCGTTCGTCGAAGCGGGCTTGAAACCGACCGACGAATCCCACGACGCGCGCATGGCGCTCTACCAGCTCGGCCTGACAGGTGACGAAAGCACTGCGACCCTGTCGGGCGGAGAAGCGCGCCGGGCTGCAATCGCGCAGGCGCTTGCCGCGCGTCCTGACGTCCTGCTTCTCGACGAGCCCACCAACCACCTCGACCTGCCGACCATAGAGTGGATCGAGAAAGAACTGTCCACGACCAAAGCGGCGCTTATCATCATCTCGCACGACCGGCGGTTCCTCGAGAAACTCTCAAAGGTGACAGTCTGGCTCGACCGCGGCCGGGCGCGGCGGCTCGACAACGGTTTTGGCGCATTCGAAGCGTGGCGGGACAAACTGATCGAAGAAGAAGAGGCCGAGATGCACAAACTCGACCGCAAGATCGCCCGCGAGCAGCAGTGGATGCACGGCGGCGTCACCGGGCGGCGCAAGCGCAACGTGCGCCGAGTGGCCGAGCTTGGCAAAATGCGCCAGCAGGTCGCCGAACATCGCCACGTGCAAGGCGACGTCGTGCTTGAGGTCTCAGAAGGGCAGCTTTCGGGAAAACGCGTCATCGAGGCGCGCGAGATTTCGAAATCGTTCGGGGACCTGCCGGTGGTGAAAGACCTTTCGCTGAGGGTGCTGCGTGGCGACCGTCTCGGCATCGTCGGCCCCAACGGCGCCGGCAAGACGACGCTGATCCGCATGTTGACTGGCACACTTGCGCCCGACACCGGCACAATCGAGTTCGGCACGAACCTCGAAGTGGTGACGCTCGACCAGAAGCGCGAAGACCTCGACACCAACGCGACACTCGCCGACCAGCTGACCGGCGGACGCGGCGACCAGGTCATCGTCAACGGCAAAGCGCGCCATGTGGTCGGCTACATGAAGGACTTCCTGTTCCTGCCCGAGCAGATCCGTTCTCCCGTTTCGGCTCTTTCCGGCGGAGAGCGGGGCCGGCTGATGCTCGCCAGGGCGCTTGCCAAGCGATCGAATGTGCTGGTGCTCGACGAACCGACCAACGATCTCGACCTTGAGACCCTTGACCTGTTGCAGGAACTGTTGGGCGAATATGCCGGTACTGTCATACTCGTGAGCCATGATCGCGATTTCCTCGACAGGTGCGTGACGAGTGTGTTGGCACCGGAAGGGGACGGCGTCTGGCGTGAATATCCCGGCGGCTATTCGGATATGCTGGCGCAGCGCAAGGGCGAGGAGCCGAAGCGGGCGCGCACTGCGCCGTCAGTCACAGACCGCGAGGACGATGCGGGCAAGGAGGCGGCACAGACCGGTCAAGCTGGTTCGAGTCGTGCCGCGCCACAGACTGGCGGGCAGAGCCGGCAGAAACTCTCCTACAAGGAGAAATTCGCGCTCGAATCCATACCCAAGCGCATCGAAGAGCTTGAACAGAAGATTGCGGGATTGGAATCGAAGCTTGCCGAGCCCAACCTGTTCTCGAAGAATCCCGGTGAATTCGCCAAGACAAGCAAGGAACTGGCTGCCGCGCAGATACAGCGCACCGCGCTCGAAGACGAATGGCTGGAACTCGAAATGAAGCGGGAAAAGTTCGCAGGCGGATAGCTGAAGAGCCGAAGAATTTCAAACGCCCAATTGACCGCGAATGCGCGCGAAAGCTGCGCAATGCTCAAGTTGCACAGCCTTGGAATAGGCCTCATTCCGAAATCTGCAGCCGGACTGATCAGCCCTGCCGCCACGTCGCGCTTGCGCGGCAACGCTTGCAGACGCGGTTGCCGGACCAGGAACTCAAGAATTCCTTGTCACAAATCAAACACTTACGCATGCGCTCATCGGCTGCTTTCACCGGCTCGATAGGGTAATCAGACTTTTCCTTGATGCGGACCATGCCCCTGTATTTAATGAAAGATCCAATAATTTCAAGAAGGTGTACGAATTCTCGAAGCTCACAATGAATCGAGTTCCTAGTGTTCTGGATCAAACATTTGATTCCCGGGTGGAGGTCGTCAAATGTTTGTGAATCCCGAACGCAATCAAAAGGTTGCCAAGTATTCCGGGCCGACATTGTTCCGGGCTGACATTCAGGTTCCCGGCAGGGAACCATATGTCGGAGCCGGAACACGAGCCGACACCACATTAGAAACAGTCGGTAGCGCCCCCTCCAGGGCTCACTTGAATGCATAACGGATTGCCCCATATGATCGTTAACGCAGTCGCAGCATTCCGGTAGCCGGTGATCCGGGGCCGGGCAGACAAGGCGCCTATAATGGGCCTCGAATGCCGCTCTAAGCTGCTGAAAGTCGCTTATTTTGAAGGACTTAGTCTGATGACACGAATGGGTTCCCTATCCCACCCCCTGCTCTTGGGTTTCGAGGAAATCGAGCGACTCATCGATCGCGCCGGAAAGGGTTCAGACGGCGGCTATCCTCCCTATAATATCGAGCGTATCGCACCTTCCGAACCAGACCGAATCGAGCTCCTGCGCATCACGCTGGCGGTCGCAGGCTTCACGCGCGACCAACTCGAAGTAACGCTCGAAGATAATCAACTCGTCATTCGCGGCCGCCAGGAAGACGACAAGGCCCGCGAATATCTGCATCGGGGCATCGCAGCGCGCCAGTTCCAGCGCACGTTCGTGCTGGCCGACGGGATCGAAGTCCGCAACGCCGACCTCAACAACGGTCTGCTGGAAATTGACCTTGTAAAACTCGAGCCAGAGCGGCTGGTACGGCGCATCGAAATCGGCAATGCGAAAGGCGCAAGTGTCCGGTAGCCACACAGGTCGCAAGAAAATCTCAACAGGCATGGTGGTTGCGGACGAATCGTCGGAACATGACTAAAGTCGTTAATGTTTCGAATTTGCCGGAAAATCGTGCCGATTTCGCCAGGAAGCTGGTGCAATACTGGGAATGGGGGAGCGCGCTGTAGCTCACTGTTCGGGGCAGCGCGGTGGATGGAGGAGTGAGCGTTATGACTGGACTTGGCATCGACGTGAGACGCGGCATCAGCGCCGATGAGCTCGAGCAGCTCGGTGGCGGAGAAGTCGCCTACATCAAGACGCTGTCTTCGGAAGAGGCAAACGAGATCTATCCCCTCGACGATACCCTTCCAGAAGGCATCAGCATCTATGCATTGCATGCCGCGGACGGCACGCCGATCGCGCTGACCGACTCCATGCAGGCCGCACTTGGCCAGGCCATCGATGACGAACTGGTGGTTGCCAGCCTGCATTGAACGCCAACGCGTGCGTTGCGTCCAAACGACTCTCGTTTGAAAGCCCCGTTCGGCTGAGGCCGGCGGGGCTGTTTTTGTAAGGTGCCCCGGCTCCCGCAACAGGCTGCCTGGATTATGCCGCAGAGTAGTTCCGCGCGCCGTGCAATAAACATCGGGAAACGCTCCCAACCTGAAAGCCGCCGCCATTGCGCCACCACCACACACCGCAATCCGCACCGTTTGGGACCCTGCTTGGCACCTCCGCTGATGGCGTAGAGGTCTATTCGTCTGACTACGATTCCGTTGACAAGTCGCAGCTGCCGAACCGGCAGGCCTACCGCAGTACCATCGGCGGCGTCTTCATGGGCTACAAGTGGCAATGCGTGGAACTTGCGCGGCGCTGGATGTACCTCAACAAAGGCTACATCTTCGAAGATATCGCCATGGCCTACGACATCTTCCGTTTGAAAAGCGTCAAGATGATCGAAGACGGAAGCGAACTGCCGCTCCACTCGTTCCGCAACGGATCGAGGCGCCCGCCGGAACCCGGCAGCCTGCTGATCTGGAATGAGGGCGGCTATTTCGAAGTCACCGGCCATGTCGCTGTGGTCACGGAAGTGCTGGTGGACACGGTGCGCTGCATCGAGCAGAACGTCGACGACAAGGTATGGGCCGAGGGCACGGATTACTCTCGCGAACTCGCCATGGATGTCGACGCGAACGGCCGGCACTGGGTGAAGTGCACCTACGCCGACACCAGCGTACTTGGATGGGTGATCGAAACGGCAGACGCAACGCACGCCGACGACGTCGATGACCCAGATCCTCATCTGTTCAATCTGATCGGCTGCGAAGTCGAGAACCGCGGCCAGGCCGATACGGCGTGGCTCGATACCTCGAAGGCGGACGCGGCGGCCTATGTCGACATGATGGGCGGACACAAGCTTACCAGCGCCGATGCCGACGCCTACCGCTACTTCTGCATCAGCCAGACCGCGTCAATGGAGATCAAGCGGGCGACGAACGAACTGCATGCCATGTTCATGCATGCAACCAACTTCGTGCTGCAGGACGACCAGCTCCTTGCCAAATTCAACCTGCCGCAGGTTCTTTGGCCGCGCATCCACCAGTCGTGGGACAACCGCCGCAACGAGATGATTACCGGCCGGTTCGATTTCTCCGTCTCGCAGCGCGGCATCAAGGTCTACGAATACAATTGCGATTCAGCCTCATGCCACATGGAGTGCGGCAACGTGCAGGAAGTCTGGGCGGAGCATTTCGGCTGCTCGGTCGGCACAGGCTCCGGGATCGAACTGACGAAGGATCTCATCGCGGCGTGGAAGGACATCGGGCTGACCGATACCCTGCACATCATGCACGACCGCGACAAGGAAGAGATCTACCACGCCCTCTACATGAAGTCGGCCATCGAAGCCGCCGGGATACGCACGAAGCGGATCAAGGGAGTGTCCGGTCTCGCATGGGACGACGAGGGCTGTGTCGTTGATTCCGACGGCGAGCGAATCAACTTCGTCTGGAAGACCTGGGCGTGGGAAAGTGCTCTCGATCAGATCCGCGAGGAGATAACAGAAGACGAACGTGCCGAAGGGCAGGTGCTGCGTGCGCGCTTCGAGCGGGTGAAGAAGCCGCCGCGTCTGGTCGATGTCCTTTTGCGACGCGACGTCATGGTCTTCGAGCCGCTGTGGACGCTCATCCCGAGCAATAAGGCGATCCTGCCGGTATTGTGGATGCTTTATCCCGATCACCCTTACCTGCTCGAGACCCAGTTTTCATTGACCGACAACCTTCGCCGAAAGGGATATGCAGCCAAGCCTATCGTCGGGCGGTGCGGGGCCAACATATCGATATTCAACGCCTACAACGAACTCGTTTCTGAAACGCATGGACAATTCGACAGCCAGGACCAGATCTTCCAGGAGTATTTCCCGCTGCCGAAGATCGGCGGCATGAACGTGCAGATCGGCACCTTCACGGCTGCCGGAACGCTTGCCGGGACCTGCGTGCGGGTGGACCCTTCGCCGGTCATCACCACGCACAGCGACATGCTCGCGTTGCGGATCGTGCCGGATCAAGCGATGGCGTCGCTCAAATCCGAATGATTTGCGACCTCACTTGACTATGTTGGCGGACCGTAGAGCTTGGATATCGGTTTCCGTGTACCCGCACATGGTGAGGATTTCGTCGGCGTCCCGGCTGAGCGTCGGGGCCGCTTCAAGCTCGATCGGTGGCCAGCTATCCGAGCGGAACGCAATGCCTGGAACGTGCACGCTGCCGCCGGTTTCGGGCACTTCCAGCCGACGCATCAATCCGCTTTCGCGCAACTGAGGATGGGCAAGGACTTCGGCAAGGTTCCTGACTTTCGCAGCGGGGACGCTGGCGGCGTTGAGGCGGGTTTCCCAGGCCAAAGCCGTATCGCTCCTGAACGCCTCGCGAAGCGCTTTGGCGACGTCGTCGCGGCCGGCCTGACCAATCGCCGCGCCTGCCTTCGCGAAAGCTATCAGGTCGCGGCGGTCGATCAGATCGCACAGGCGTGCGGCCTGGGCTGGCGTATTCGCGGTGACGACGATCTGACCGTCGCAGGTGTCGAAGCGATCCGAGAACGGGCTGTTGGAAAAAGCCTCGTTACCGTGAAGACCCCGCAAAGTGCCGGTCGTTTCGTAGTCAACGGCATTGGCGGCCATCAGGGCGACGAGTGAGTCGAGCATCGGCACTTCGAGATGCTGGGCCTTGGCGCCATTGCGGTCGCGGTTGGCAAGGGCTGCGAGGATCGCGGCGAGCGCGGTCTGTCCTGCGATGTAGTCGACAATCGGAAACCCGACGCGCATGGGTCCGGATTCAGCCGTGCCGGTCATCGCCATCATACCTCTCAAGCCCTGCACGATGTGATCGTAGGCAGGCGCGCCGGCCAGCGGTCCGGTCGGACCATAACCGGACAGGCTGCAATAGATCACCCGCGGATTTATTGCTGCGATGTCAGCGAAGCCGATGCCGAGCCTGTCAACGACGCCGGGGCGGAAATTCTCCACGACGATATCGGCGTCGGTAGCGAGGCGGTGGAACAGCTGCCGGCCGCGCTCGTCCTTGAGGTCGACCGCAATCGAGCGTTTGCATGCGTTCTGCGACAGGAATGATGCGCCGAGCCCGGCGGCCTTCATCGCATCGGTGCCGCCGTGGCGGCGCACGAAGTCGTCGCCGTCGATGCGCTCAACGCGGATCACTTGCGCACCGAGAAGGGCTAGCTGGTAGGTCGCGAACGGCCCGGCGAGCACGTGGGTTGCATCAACGACCCTGAGGCCGTGTAGTGGCTGGCTGTGCTGCCCGCTCATCGTCGCGCGCTCCGTCCTGTTAGAACATCGCGATCAGCTTCGGTAATGGGCGAACTGGCCGCGGTGCTTGAAGCGTTCGAGATAGCCGGGAACGATGCTGGCCGCGGCGTGCGGGGCTGCGACGCCGAGAGCTTCAAGAGTTCGGCCTTCGGTTCTTGCCGCTTCGCTGACGACATTGTCTTTTTGCAGCATGCGGACCTGATCGAGGGTCAACGGTCGGATCGAATTCGGCAACGGCCACGTCAGCAGCGCCTGCAATTTCGCCAGCCAGAACGGCATGCTCAAATAGCCGACGTTATGGCCGGACCATTCCTTGGTACGGTCGAGAAGCTGCCTGAAGCTCAAGACGTCCGGGCCGCCAAGTTCATAGATGGTACCGGGTTTGCCGGCACCCTCCACCGCGTTTGCGATAGCCTTGCCGAGGTCGCCGACATAGATCGGCTGGAAGCGGGTGCGGCCACCGCCGATCAGCGGCAGGAACGGCGCGATGCGCGCCATTGCGGCGAACCGGTTGAAGAACTCATCCTCGGCGCCGAAAATGATCGACGGGCGCAGTATGATCGCGTCCGGAAATTCCTCCAGCACGGCCGCTTCGCCGCGCGCCTTGGTGCGTGCATACTTAGCCGAAGAATCTTCGTCCGCGCCTATGGCGGATATATGGATCAGCCGCGCGATGCCTGCTTCCCGAGCGGCCCTGGCGACGGCCCGCGGCCCATCGACATGCAGGGCTTCGAAACTCTGGCGGCCTGACGGGGCCAGAATACCGACCGCTATGATCGCGGCATCGGAGCCGGCAACCGCGCGGGCAACGGATTCGGGATAGCGCAGATTGGCCTGCACGGGGTGGATCTGGCCGACCGCGCCCATCGGCTGCAAATGTCCGGCAAGATCGGGCCTGCGGCTGGCAGCCCTGATGCGCCATCCGCGGCTTGCAAGCTCCCGAGTTGCATATCTACCGACAAAGCCGGGTCCGCCGAAGATCGTCACAAGCCTTCCTGCGGATCGCTGATCTGCCATCTTGCCCTCTCGCCTTTCGTTTTGCCGCCGCGTCGCTTGTTCAAAGAACCTAGAGTCAGCGGCGCCGCCCGTGGGAAGAAGCCTTTGGTCACGGGGGCGGGCGGAATGCTGACGGGAACCGGTTCCGGGGCGAGCCGATTGTCAACACGCCTTCTATTCGATGCGGCATTTTCCCAGCCCCCGGCAGGCCGGTGTTGGCGTGCAAGCTTGCCTCAGGTGCAAGCCGGTGCCTTTTTAATTGCCAACATTCGGCAAGCCGGTGTTGGGCTAGTTGACAAACACGCCCGGTGCAACTAACTCCGTGGCCTCCGATCGCCCAGACGATGCCCAGGTGGCGGAATTGGTAGACGCGCTGGCTTCAGGTGCCAGTGGCTGCAAGGCTGTGAAGGTTCGAGTCCTTTCCTGGGCACCAACTCTCCCCGAAGCCGTTGAAACGGCGAAAACATCTTATTTCATGGGCTTTTGCTAGGCTACCTGCTGCACAAACCTGCTGCACACCGGCGCTAGTGTTCTGGATCAAACATTTGATTCCCGGGTGGAGGTCGTCAAATGTTTATCAATCCAGAACGCAATCAAAAGGTTGCCAAGTATTCCGGGCTGACATTGTTCCGGGCTGACATTCAGGTTCCCGGCAGGGAACCATATGTCAGAGTCGGAGCGCTAGGCATGCCACCAGACCCGCGCACCCCTGCTTATCCTCGATCCAATCGCCCACATTGTGCCAAGGCGCAATAACTTATGAAATTCGCCCACCTGTCCCGCAGCAGGCATCCCCCCCGCGCTTGCATTGAATGAGGCGCAGGTAGTGCGCCAAGCAGGTCAACGCCCACCGACGCTTTCCGCAGCCCTGCTCCACCCCTGCTTCCCATGAACAAGTATGTCGGCTTGCCTTCTTTGTGCGCCGCACACAAGATGCGGCCCATGTCGGACAAACCACTGCACATCCTGATCATCGACGAAAACCGCATCCGTGCCTCCATCATCGAGGACGGATTGAGCGGCGCAGGCGACGTGCGCGTCACCATACTCGATGCAACCGGCCAACTTCTCCGCCGCATCGTCGCAATCGACCCCGACGTCATCTTCATCGATCTGGAAAACCCAAACCGCGACCTGCTCGAACACATGTTCGACGTCTCCAGGGCGGTGAAGCGCCCGGTCGCGATGTTCGTCGATCGCAGCGATCAGGCATCGATCGAGGCGGCGATCGAAGCAGGCGTGTCCGCCTACGTCGTGGATGGCCTGAAAAAGGAGCGCGTCCACTCGATCCTGGAGACCGCCGTCGTCCGATTTAACGCTTTCGAGAGGCTGAAGCGCGAGCTTGAGGACGCCAGGTCGGAATTGGCGGACCGCAAAACAATCGAACGGGCCAAGGCGATCCTGATGCGGACGCGCGGGATCGCGGAACCGGAAGCCTACGCACTGTTGCGCAAGACGGCGATGAACCAGAACCGCCGTATCGCGGAAATTGCCGAAAGCCTCGTCATGGCTGCCGGCATGCTGGGCGAGGAGGGCGGCAAATGAGCGAGACGAAACGCGAAGTACGAGCCGGATTCATTCCGCTGGTCGATTGCGCCCCCCTGGTCATTGCCGCCGAACACGGTTTCGCGGAAGCTGAAGGCCTCGATCTGAAGCTGTCGCGGGAAACTTCGTGGGCGACCATCCGTGACAAGCTGGCCGTCTCGCATTTCGACGCAGCCCATATCCTCGCCCCGATGCCGATCGCAGCCAATCTCGGCCTCGGTCCATTGCCGACGCCGATGCTCGTTCCGATGGCACTTGGCACCGGCGCGAACACCGTAACGGTTTCCAATGCGCTTTGGCAGGAACTCATCCGGCACTTGGACAGAATTGATTTCAGTGCCGCACCCGCCGTCACGGCGCTCGCAAGCGTGGTGCGCGACCGCGGCAGGCAGGGGGCGCCGCCGCTTCAACTCGGCATCGTTCACCCGCACTCCGCACACCATTATGAACTTGCCTACTGGCTGTCCTCCGGTGGCATTGTTGCCGGTCAGGATGTCGAACTCGTCGTCGTTCCTCCCTCGTTGATGCCAGCCGCATTGGCGAACGCCCATATCGACGGCTTCTGCGCCGGAGAACCCTGGGGCACCGTTGCCTCCAGCGAACGGGTTGGCGTCATCCTGACCACCAACGCCCATATCTGGCGCAACAGTCCGGAAAAGGTCCTTGGATTGCGATTGGATTGGGCGCAGCGCGACCCGCAAGGCGTCGAAGCCCTGGTCCGAGCCGTCTACAGCGCCGCTGTATGGTGCGACCAGCCCGGCAACCAGGATGAACTGGCCGCAATCCTGGCGCGCGAGGCATACCTTGGGCAATCAGTCGACGTGATCCGGCCTTGTCTGGCCAGGCGCCTTCGGGCAGGCGACGGCGCGCTCCATCCGATCGACGGTTTCCTGAATTTCGCCTCCAACACCGCGACTTTTCCTTGGATCAGCCACGCCTTGTGGTTCTACACCCAGATGGTCCGCCTCGGGCAGACCCTGCATAGTGAAGCAGCCCTACACGCCGCCCGAAGCACCTATCGGCCGGACATCTATCGCTCGGCCCTGCAGCCGCTCGATGTCGAATTGCCCTCCGTCAACACCAAGGTCGAAGGAGCCCTGCACGGGAAAGCGCCGGCAGGATCGACGCGCGGCAATCTTAGCCTCGGCCCCGATGCATTCTTTGACGGTAAAGTCTTCGATCCCGACCGTCTTGAAGACTACCTTGCCAGCCTGCCTGACACCTCCAGCTGAGCCAGGACGGCAGGCCATCGCCATCCAGTTAGTGCGGTGCACAAATTACCGGCGCGATGTCTGACCATTAGGCAGCCAATCCAATCCGAGCGCATCGGCCCGCTTCCTCGCACTGCCATCTAACACATTGAAAACAAGCCGTTTGTTGCGACTGCGAAGAGTTGGCACGTTTCGTGCGTTTACAGTCGCGAGGCCAACGAAGGTCGCCAAAAACCAATCGCCCTGAACGGGCACCGGCAACGCCGCCGCAAGGGAGGAGGACGTGCAGCGTCTTCCGAGACTTGTGCGGCGTTTTTTGTTTTTGGCCTCGGTTCAGTCCGGCTCTTCAGAGCCATGGGCAAAAAGGCAGGAGAAGATAATGGAAAGCAGCACACTCGATCATCGGGAAACCACGCTGAAGCGCTACATGCTCTCAGCAACGAGTGCAGTGTTGATCCTCGCCGCGTCTGCCTTCGGCAGCGCCAAGGCGGAGATGCTTGAGGTTGAAAAGGATGAGCTGAAGTTCGGCTTCATCAAGCTCACCGACATGGCGCCGCTCGCCGTCGCCAAGGAACTTGGCTACTTCGAAGACGAAGGTCTTTTCGTGACCCTCGAAGCGCAAGCCAACTGGAAGGTGCTGCTCGACCGCGTCATCACCGGCGAACTCGACGGAGCCCATATGCTGGCCGGCCAGCCGCTTGCCGCAACGATCGGTTTCGGCACCAAGGCACACATCGTCACGCCCTTCTCGATGGACCTCAACGGCAACGGCATCACCGTGTCGAACGAGGTCTGGGAGTTGATGAAGCCGCACATTCCAAAACAGGCTGACGGCAAGCCCGTGCACCCGATCAAGGCCGATGCGCTCAAACCCGTCATCGAGAAATTCGCTGACGATGGCAAGGCCTTCAAGATGGGCATGGTGTTTCCGGTTTCCACCCATAACTACGAGCTGCGTTACTGGCTGGCAGCCGGCGGCATACATCCCGGCTTCTATTCGCCGACCGACACCTCCGGAACGATCAAGGCCAAGGCCCTGCTCTCGGTGACGCCGCCACCGCAGATGCCGGCCACTCTCGAAGCCGGCACCATCTACGGCTATTGCGTCGGCGAACCCTGGAACCAGGCCGCTGTATTCAAGGGCATCGGCGTCCCGGTGATAACCGACTACGAAATCTGGAAGAACACCCCCGAGAAGGTGTTCGGGATCACCAAGGAATTCGCCGAGCAATACCCCAACACCACGCTGGCCCTCACCAAGGCTTTGATCCGCGCTGCCAAGTGGCTTGACGAAAACAGCAACGCCAACCGCATGGAAGCCGTGAAGATGCTGTCCCGCCCCGAGTACGTCGGTGCCGATGAGGAAGTCATCGCCAACTCGATGACCGGAACCTTCGAATACGAGAAGGGCGACAAGCGCGCGGTGCCGGACTTCAACGTCTTCTACCGCTACTTCGCAACCTATCCCTACTACTCGGACGCCATCTGGTACCTGACCCAGATGCGTCGCTGGGGTCAGATCGCGGAGGGCAAGTCCGACGAATGGTATCTGGACACCGCCAAGTCGGTCTACCGCCCTGACATCTACATGAAGGCTGCCGAGCTTCTTGTCGCCGAAGGCCGTGTTGAGAAGGCAGATTTCCCCTTCGGCACCGACGGCTTCCGCCCGCCAGTCCCGCCCGAAGACATGATCGACGGCATTGCCTACGACGGCAAGCAACCGAACGCCTACCTCGCAACCCTGAAGATCGGTCTCAAGGGCAAGGAGCAGGTCGAGGGCAACACAGTCGTCAGCAACTGATCCCAGGCATTCACGCTCCTTGTGCAAACACATGGAACGGCGGCGGACCGCCGTTTCATCCGCCAGCACCGAACAGCCGAGAAGAACCGGAGATAATCATGGCTGCCGTAACCGACTACCTTGAAACGACCAATGAAGACGCGCGCAAGAAGCGTCTCGAGAAATTCTATCAGAGACTGAACCGCTCGGCTGGAATGCTCGGCGTATTCGGCCTTGGGTTCATCGTACCGCTGATCAAGCTCTCTCTCGGCGACAGCCCAAGGCAAAACCTCAGAGAACTATGGCAGAAGCTGTTCGTGCCGCTGGTCGGCATCGGCCTCTTCCTCGCAGCATGGGCTTATTTCGCGCCGAAAGTGAACACGTCTCTGGGCGCCATCCCCGGCCCGGCCCAGGTGCTCGTACAGGCCGGCAACCTTTACGACGACCACCTCTCCGAGCGCGCCCGGGAAACCGCCTTCTACGAGCGCCAGGACGAGCGCAACGCCAAACTGATCGCGGCCGGTAACGAGGACCGCGTCAAGTACCGCAGCTATACCGGCGCGCCGACGTTCTTCGATCAGATCGTTACGAGCCTGATCACCGTCGGCCTTGGTTTCTTCGTGGGTGTGGTCGTAGCCATACCGCTCGGAATCATGTCGGGGCTGTCGACAACCGTGAACGGTGCGCTCAACCCGCTGATCCAGATCTTCAAACCGGTTTCGCCGCTGGCCTGGCTGCCGATCGTGACGATGGTCGTCTCGGCGACCTATGCCGATCCCTACGAGTGGCTGCCGAAGTCCATGCTGATCTCGGCGATAACCGTGACGCTTTGCTCGCTGTGGCCGACGCTCATCAACACGGCTCTCGGCGTCGCCTCGATCGACAAGGATCTCCTCAACGTCGGTCGGGTCCTTCAGCTTCCCACTTCGCGGACGATCACCAAGCTGGTGCTGCCGTCATCACTGCCGCTGATCTTCACCGGCATGCGCCTGTCGTTGGGCGTCGGCTGGATGGTGCTGATCGCCGCCGAGATGCTTGCCCAGAACCCGGGGCTTGGAAAGTTCGTCTGGGATGAATTCCAGAACGGCTCTTCGAGTTCGCTGGCCAAGATCATGGTCGCCGTCCTGGCCATCGGCATCATCGGCTTCCTCCTCGACCGGCTGATCTACGCACTCCAGGTCGCCTTCACCTATTCCGACAAGCGCTGAACCGGGGAGCACGATCACAATGGCTTTTCTCGAACTCAAGGGCGTCTCTAAATCCTACGGCGATGGCGATGCCCGCACACACGTCCTCAACGATATCAACCTCGCGGTCGAAGAAGGCGAGTTCGTCGCGATCCTGGGATTCTCCGGCTCGGGCAAGACGACGCTCATTTCTACGATCGCGGGGTTGGCCTCTCCCGACCAGGGTGAACTCCTCCTGAAGGGCCAGCCGATCACAGGCCCCGGCCCGGATCGCGGCGTGGTCTTCCAGTCGTACTCGCTGATGCCCCGGCTGACCGTCTATGACAACATCGCACTGGCGGTCGATCAGGTCTTCAAGAAAGCCTCCAAAGGGGAACGCAGGGCGCGCACCTCCAAGTACATCGAGATGGTCGGGCTCGCACATGCCGCCGAACGGCGCCCGGCCGAACTGTCGGGCGGCATGCGCCAGCGCGTGGCGGTTGCCCGCGCCCTGGCGATGAGCCCAGAGATCCTCCTGCTCGACGAACCTCTGTCGGCGCTTGACGCCCTGACCCGCTCAAAACTTCAAGACGAGATCGAGAAGATCTGGGAGCAGGACAAACGCACAGTCGTGCTGATCACCAACGATGTCGACGAGGCGATCCTGCTTGCCGACCGCATCATCCCTCTCACCGTCGGCCCCGGCGCCACATTGGGCCAGGAATTCAAGGTGGATCTGCCCCGCCCGCGCGATCACACCGCCTTGAGTTCCGATCCCGCGTTCCAGAAACTCCGCCAGCAGGTGACGAGCTACCTCATCGACATGGGGCAAAAGCGCTCTGCGGCAGGCTCCGAAAGCACCGTCTTGCCGAATGTCGTCCCCATCGAAATTGGCGGCACGAAAAAGCCGAAGCTGCCGAAAGCCTATGCCGATGCGGCGAGGTCCCCATGCGACGGCCGCTACCTGGAATTCTTCAGGCTCGAAAAGATCTACCCGACGCCGAAGGGGCCGCTGAAGGTCGTCGACGGCTTCGACCTGATCATGAAAAAAGGCGAATTCGTCACCCTGATCGGACACTCCGGTTGCGGAAAGTCCACAGTTCTGTCGATGACCGCGGGCCTCAATGAGATTTCATCGGGCGGCGTGGTGCTCGACGGCAAGGAAGTCACGACGGCAGGGCCCGACCGCGCCGTCGTCTTTCAGGCCCCGTCCCTGTTCCCCTGGCTGTCGGCCCGCGACAACGTGATGCTCGGCGTCGACCGTGTCTACCCGAATGCCAGCCGCGCCGAGCGCGACGATGTCGTCTCCTACTATCTGGAGCGGGTGGGTCTCGCCGACTCGATCGACAAGCTTGCCAGCGATCTCTCCAACGGCATGAGGCAGCGCGTCGGCATCGCCCGCGCGTTCGCCCTCTCGCCCAAGCTCCTCCTCCTCGACGAGCCGTTCGGCATGCTCGACAGCCTGACCCGCTGGGAGCTGCAGGAGGTCCTGATGGAGGTATGGAGCCGTACCAAGGTCACCGCCGTCTGCGTCACCCATGATGTCGACGAGGCGATCCTTCTCGCCGACCGCTGCGTGATGATGACGAACGGTCCGAACGCCCGCATCGGCAACATCATGGAAGTCGATCTCCCGCGTCCGCGCACGCGCAAGGATCTGCTTGAGCATTCCGACTATTACGCCTACCGCCAGGAGCTTCTCGACTTCCTCGAAGCCTATGAAGGGGGTGCCAATCCCGACCCGGAAGTGCTCGAGGCCATCAAGGCAAAGCGCAAGTCAACGCCGAACGATCAGGCCGCTTGAAAAGGGAGAACTGCGATGACACAGAAACTGGTCGTCGTCGGCAACGGCATGGCGCCTGGCCGCGCACTCGAACGATTGTTCGAGATGGTCCCGGGCGCCTTCGATGTGACGATCTTCAATGCCGAGCCCAGGACCAATTACGACCGCATCCTTCTGTCACCGGTTTTGTCGGGGGAAAAATCGTATGAGGAAATCGTCATCCATGGCGATGCCTGGTACCGGCAGAACGGGGTGACGCTGCACAAGGGCCGGAAGGTCGTCAAGATCGACCGGGCCAGCAAGACGGTGATTGCCGAAGACGGGACACAGGCGGACTACGACAAGCTTCTTATCGCAACAGGTTCGGTTCCATTCGTCATCCCCGTTCCCGGCAACGATCTCGCAGGCGTTCTCACCTACCGCGATATCGACGACGTCAACGCCATGTTGATCGCCGCAGAACAGGGCGGCCACGCCGTCGTCATCGGCGGCGGGCTTCTCGGTCTGGAAGCCGCAGCCGGCCTCAAGGCGCGCGGCATGGAGGTGACGGTAATCCACTTGATGCCGACGCTGATGGAGCGCCAACTCGACGCGGCTGCAGGCCAGCTGCTCAAGCGGGAACTGGAATCACGCGGCATCAAGGTCGTCACCGAGGCCAGCACCAGGCAAATCGCAGCAACCGACCCGTGTCTGGGTCCGCCGCGCGTCGCTGCGGTCGAACTGCAAGACGGCACCAGCATCAAGGCCGACATTGTCGTCATGGCTGTCGGCATTCGGCCAAACGCCGTGCTTGCCAAGGACGCCGGCCTCGCAACCGGTCGCGGCATTCTCGTCAACGATCGCATGCGCACGTCGGATACCGACATCTACGGCGTCGGCGAGTGCGTCGAATTCGAAGGCAACGTCTACGGACTCGTCGCGCCGCTCTACGAACAGGCCTCCATCCTCGCCAGGGAACTTGCCGGCGCGCCCGGTGCCGGCTTCGTCGACAAGGCCCTCGCGACCAAACTCAAGGTCACCGGAGTCGATCTTTTCTCGGCCGGTGATTTTGCCGACGGCGACGACCGCGAGGAAATAGTCCTCAGGGACGCGGCACGAGGTGTCTATCGCCGCCTGGTCCTGAAGGACGACAAGGTGATTGGCGCCGTCATGTTTGGTGACACGTCCGACTCGGGCTGGTTCTTCCAGCTGATCAAGGATTCGGTCGATATCGCCGGCATGCGGGAGACGCTGATCTTCGGACCGGCCTATGCCGGAGGCGGCAACGCGGACCCTTTCGCCGCCGTTGCAGCGCTGCCGGATGAAGCAGAAATCTGCGGCTGCAATGGCGTCTGCAAGGGCCGGATCGTATCGGCAATCACCGAAAAAGGACTGACCTCGGTTGACGAGGTGCGCACCCATACCAAGGCGTCGGCGTCCTGCGGCACCTGCACCGGGCTCGTCGAACAGCTGCTTACATTGAGCCTTGGCGAAGCCTACAACCCGGCGGCGGTCAAGCCGATGTGCAGCTGCACCGAACTCGGCCACGCCGACGTGCGCCGGCTCGTCGTCGCCAAGCAACTGAAGACCATTCCGGACCTCATGCAGGAGCTGGAATGGAAAAGCTCCGGCGGCTGCGCCAAGTGCCGCCCGGCGCTGAACTACTATCTCCTGTCGACCTGGCCCGGCCAGTACGTTGATGACAACCAGTCCCGCTTCGTCAACGAGCGGGTCCACGCCAACATCCAGAAGGACGGCACCTACTCGGTCGTGCCCCGCATGTGGGGCGGCGTCACGACACCCGGCGAACTGCGCGCAATCGCCGACGTCGCCGACAAGTTTCAGATCCCGAGCGTCAAATGCACCGGCGGCCAGCGCATCGACCTGCTTGGCGTGAAGAAGGCAGACCTGCCTGCCGTCTGGGCCGATCTCAATGCTGCCGGGCTGGTATCCGGTCACGCCTACGGCAAGGCATTGCGGACGGTAAAGACATGCGACGGCAGCGACTGGTGCCGTTTCGGCACCCAGGATTCGACCGGGCTCGGCGTGCGCCTGGAGAAGTTCCTGTGGGGCTCGTGGACTCCGGCGAAGGTCAAGCTGGCGGTTTCGGGTTGCCCTCGAAATTGCGCCGAGGCGACATGCAAGGACGTCGGCGTGATCTGTGTTGAGTCCGGTTACGAGATCCACTTCGCCGGCGCTGCCGGTCTCGACATCAAGGGCACCGTGGTCCTCTGCCACGTCAAGACCGAGGACGAAGTTATCGAGGTGACGGCGGCCCTCATCCAGCTCTATCGCGAACAGGGCCACTATCTGGAGCGGATCTACAAGTGGCTCGATCGGGTCGGCATGGAGTCGATCAAGGCTGCGGTCGTCGACGACCCGACCCGGCGCAACGCCCTCTTCGAGGGCTTCATGCACCCACAGAAATTCTCCCAGTCCGACCCATGGGCGCAGCGCGCTTCCGGCAGCACCGACAGCCACGAATTCTCGCCGATCGCCAACCTCACCTACATGGAAGCAGCCCAATGACAGCAATGGAAAACGTCTGGCTAGACATCGGAACCATCGACGATATTCCCCGGCAGGGCGCGCGCGTCGTGAAGACGCCGATGGGATGCATTGCCGTGTTCCGCACGGCCTCCGACGACCTCTTTGCGTTGAACGACAGGTGTCCGCACAAGGGCGGTCCGCTCAGCGAAGGGATCGTCCACGGCACCTCCGTGACGTGTCCGCTGCACAATTTTGTCATCAGCCTTGAGACAGGTCTCGCCCAGGGAGCCGACAAGGGTGAGGTCGCGACGTTTCCGGTGCGCTGCCAAGCAGGCCGCATCCAGCTCGAAGCTTCCCAGCTTGCCAGATCGAAAGATGCCGCATGATGTCGGACGGTGGCTGGACCAGGACGGTATGTCCCTATTGCGGTGTCGGATGCGGCGTTCTCGCCCGCCCGGACGCCGGCGGACACGTTGAGATCAAGGGCGACCCGGATCATCCGGCCAATTTCGGGCGTCTTTGCTCCAAGGGGGCGGCGCTTGGCGAAACGATGTCCCTCGACGATCGCTTGCTGACGCCTTCGATCGGCGGTCAGTCCGTATCCTGGGAGACGGCGCTCGACAAGGTCGCCATGTCGTTCCGCAGCACTATCGAGCGCCATGCCCCCGACAGCGTAGCTCTTTACGTCTCTGGGCAGATCCTGAGCGAGGACTACTACGTTGCCAACAAGCTGATGAAGGGCTTCATCGGCACCGCCAACATCGACACCAACTCACGCCTGTGCATGGCATCCTCGGTTGCCGGCCACAAGCGCGCGTTCGGCTCCGATACGGTGCCTGGAACCTATCAAGACCTGGAGCTTGCCGACCTCGTCATCCTGGTCGGATCGAACCTTGCATGGTGCCACCCGGTTCTCTATCAGCGCCTCGTTGCAGCTAGAAAAGCGCGCGGCACCAAGGCCGTCGTGATAGATCCGCGCGCGACGGCGACCTGCGAAATCGCGGATCTCCATCTGCCGATCGCCCCTGGCGCCGACGTCGCATTGTTCAACGGACTTCTCGCGTACTTGGCTTCCGCCGGCGCGGTGAATCAGGATTACGTCGAACGCTTTACGAGTGGCCTCGGCGCGGCGTTGAAGTCGTCCGCCGACCTGTCGCTTGAAGAAACCGCTTCTATCTGCGGCCTGCGACGGGCAGATATTCTTGCCTTCTACGAACTCTTTGCCGCCACGGAGAAATCGGTCACCGTCTACAGCCAGGGCGTCAATCAGTCGAGCGCGGGTACCGACAAAGTCAACGCCATCATCAATTGTCATCTGTTGACCGGCCGCATCGGCCGCCCCGGCATGGGCCCATTCTCGGTGACCGGCCAGCCGAACGCGATGGGCGGGCGCGAAGTCGGCGGCCTCGCCAACATGCTTGCAGCGCACATGGAACTCGGCAATGCCGAACACCGCCGCATCGTGCAGGAGTTCTGGGGGGCACCGCGCATCGCAAAAGCAGCGGGATTGAAAGCCGTCGATCTCTTCGACGCCGTCGCCAGCGGGCGGATCAAGGCTCTGTGGATCATGGCAACCAATCCGGTCGACAGCCTGCCCGAAGCCGACCGCGTGCGAAAAGCCATCCAATCCTGTCCCTTCGTGGTCGTCTCCGACGTCACCCGAGATACCGACACCACGGCATTGGCCGATGTGCTTCTCCCAGCTGCGGCGTGGGGCGAGAAGGACGGCACGGTGACGAATTCCGAGCGGCGCATATCTCGCCAGCGCGCCTTCATCGAACGCCCGGGCGAAGCGAAACCGGACTGGTGGCAGATCTGCGAAGTCGCAAAGCGGCTCGGCTACGCGGATGCGTTCGCCTACGAAAGTCCGCATGAAATATTCATCGAGTATGCCGCGCTGACAGGTGCCGGCAACGACGGCAGCAGGGACCTCGATCTTTCCGGTCTGGCCGACATCACAGGCGAGGGCTATCGCAAGCTTGAACCCATCCAGTGGCCGGCAGGCCACGACTCAGCGCCGACCGACTCCCGCTTCTTCGCCGAAGGCGGTTTCTACACCAGCGACAGGCGCGCCCGCTTCGTCGAGACGCCCTTTCGCGCCCCCGCGAGCAGCGTTTCCGCCACCTACCCGTTGATCCTCAACACCGGCCGTATCCGCGACCAGTGGCACACCATGACGCGCACCGGAAAATCTGCGCGCTTGATGTCGCACATGAGCGAACCGTTCCTCGAAATTCATCCCGACGACGCGAACACACTGGGACTGGCGCCGGCATCGCTGTGCGAGGTCGAGAGCCGACACGGCAAGGCGCTTTTGCGCGTCTCGATCTCCCCCGACCAGCGCCGGGGAAGCGTATTCGCTCCAATTCACTGGACCGACCAATACACCGGCCAAGCCCGTATCGATGCTCTCATCGCTTCCAACACCGATCCCGTTTCCGGGCAACCCGAATCCAAATTCACCCCCGTCGCGGTCCGGCCGTTCCGCGCATCATGGTACGCATTTGCGCTCTGCCTTCACTCCCCCGTCGTACCGCCTGGCGCGTCCTACTACGCCAAGGCGCCAGCCAAGATCGGGCAACGTTTTGAGCTGGCCGGAATCGAGACGCCCGCCGATTGGGATGACTTTGCCTCCATGTTGTTGGGAGTGACACGACAGCGCGCGGAAGAAACGCTCACATACCGGGATGTCCGCTCCGGCGCCTTCAGATTTGCGCTTTTGCGCGAAGGCCGCCTCGTTGGCGCTCTCTTCGTCGGCACCGCGCCGCTGTCGGTTTCCCGATCGTGGGTGGCCGATCAACTCGGCCAATCGATCGACTCCGGTGATCGGCTGCGCCTCCTGGCCGGGCGTCCGGGCGCCGATGTCCCCGATAAAGGCCGGATCGTTTGTGCGTGTTATGAAGTTGGCGCAAAAGAGATCACCGAAGCGATCCTCAAACATGGATGTGAAACGGCAGATGCCGTCGGAGCGTGTGTCAAGGCGGGCACCAATTGCGGTTCATGCCGGTCGGAAATAGCCGGGATGATCGAATTGAGCCGCATCTCGCAAGCAAGCTGAGGTCGCGCGCTCAAGGCGCAGTCACCCTCAAAACGTGACTACAGCCCCTTCTTCAGTGCCGCTTCCAGCCCGCTGATACCGGCCTCTTCGGCAACGCTTTCAGGCACGATCCACGCACGCCAGCCTTCGCCTGAAACCGGCGCGGCGCATGACAGATGCCCCTCGAAGATGGCGCAGGTCGCATCGGCCCTGATGGCCTTAGTCTCGCGGCGGTCATGACGCAGGAATCTGAGATCGACCGGCTGCAACTTGGCTTCAACGGTCTCCAGATCGATATCGCGGAAAATACATTTGGGACTCGACCGGCAAGCCTGGCCCCGCTTGCCGAGCGCAACGCCTGGGCCGAAGGCGACGCTGCGCGTCAATTTCTCGGCAGCCTCATTCGGTCCACGGCTCAGATAGCAGCTTTGGTGGATGCACAGCATCGGATCGGCGGTCTTGCTCCAATTGCGCACGCCCCTCTTGCCGACGTCCATCTCGATCAGGATGCTCACCCGCTTTTCGACGAGTGGCGAAATGTACCCGGCCGCCTTCGTCGCCAGCCCCGAAACGGTTCGCTCGATCAACGTTGGTTGTGGCCCGTGATTGGCATCGCCAGGCGCAGATGCCCCGGCGCCGTCGGCCTCGCGCTTGCGGCGCACCTCGCGAAGTTTGTCGGCAAGTTCCCGGCTCTCTGCCTCCAGCATGTTGCCGTCCTCAACCGGGACCTCGGCGTTTTCGTCACCGGAAACGGCTGGAGCGTCACGCTCCTCTCTCGGCGCGGGCTTCTGACTTTCGGCACGTTCCTCTCTGCCAGCGGACTCCTCACTTGCGGAAGGTTCGACTTTCGCCGCGGGTTCGCTTCTCTCGGCTGCCAATTCGCTTGGCGAACGAGGTGCGTCGATGCTTTTTTCATCCACCGCAGGCGGTGCCGGACGATTATTCTCGCCATCCTTCGCCAGCGCACGCTCAACGGCGCGGCGGGCTTCTTCATGCAGCCACTGCTGGTCCTTGTCGTCGATCGGCTGGCTTGGCGTTTCGTCGGCGGCAAATTTCCCGGCGATCGCTTCAGCGGCGTTCTGGGCATCGGCAGGCGCCGGCGAATGGATGCAAATCGCCACAATCGCGGCGCCAATCCACCACCTACCCGACTTCTTCGAAATCGATAACAACATGAAAAATCGCACTCCCGCTGCTGCGTTCCTCGCAGCATCAACAACAAGATTCGGGCATCTTCGCGCAAACCAGTTGAACAGCCGCTGAATTCCCCGCCGGACGGCGTTCACTCGGCTGTACGCTGCGCAATGGCCTGCAACCCTTCCCGGTACGTTGGATAGCGGAATTCGAATTGCAGATCCGTTTTCAACCGCTCGTTGCGAACCCGCTTGACTTCGCCGTAGAAGCTTTTCGCCATCTCCGAGAGCTCGGCATCCTCGTAGGCAACCTCCGGCGGCGCCGGCCGGCCGAGCAGCTGCGCGGCGTAGGCCGTGACGTCCTGCGGCGGAGCCGGCTCGTCATCGGTGACGTTGTAGACCAGGTGGTTGCCGCCACGTTCGATTGCCGCTTCGACAGCTCCGGCCACGTCCTCGACGTGTATACGATTGAACAACTGCCCCGGCTTGACGATGCTGCGCGCCTTGCCTTTGAGAATCTGATTGATGGCGCTGCGCCCCGGCCCGTAAATGCCCGACAGCCGGAACACCTGTACCCGCGGCAGGCCCTCTGCGCGTGCACCGCCGATGTGGAGCCACGCCCCCTCCGCTTCGAGTCTCCGGCCCAAGCGCGGCGAAACCGGAACCGGTTGCGTCGTCTCGTCGACCCAGGCGCCGTCATGGTCGCCGTACACCCCGATCGTCGACAGATACCCGATCCACTGCAGCTCAGGCGCTCCGGCGATGTCCGGCTTGTGATGAATGAGAACCGGGTCGCCGGATTCTCCCGGCGGCACCGAGATGACGATGTGTGTCGCAGTCTGTAAGGCGCGGCGAACGTCCGCACTCGGTGATGAGCCATCGAACACTGCTGCTTCGAAACCCATTGCGACTATTTTTTCGGCGCCCTCCGCGCTGCGCGAAGTACCTGTCACCCGCCATCCTTTGGCCTGGAGGCGCGGAGCAAGCGCCCTGGCGCTGAAACCGAATCCGAAACAGACGAGATGCTTCACCTTTGAACTCCTTGATTATCGGCAGCGCTGCCATTCGGCGATGACGCCGGCGTCGGTTTCTTTCGCCAATTCCACTTCGCGGACCGAAACGAATTGCTGCCTGTCCGCAAGCTGATCGAGCGCCCACACAGCCATCGCCCGTACCAGCTCGGAATCGTCATCGATCAGCCGGCGAACGCACCCGATAAGTGAGCTGTCCGCCGAGTTGCCCGCCGCGATCAGGCAGTTTCTCAGGAACCGCGCACGCCCGTTGCGCTTGACCGGCGTCCCCGCAAAGCGCATCCGGAACGCCGCATCGTCGAGCCCGAGCAGGTCTTCGAGCGGCGGATTATCGGTTTCCGCCTGCGCATGCAGCTTCGTTTCACGCGCCGTTTCGGCGAATTTGTTCCACGGGCAGACGGCCAGGCAATCGTCGCAGCCGAACACCCGGTTGCCGATCGCCTTTCGAAATTCGGCCGGGATGTGCCCTTGGTGCTCGATGGTGAGATACGAGATGCAGCGGCGCGCGTCGAGTTGATAGGGCGCGGGAAACGCTTTCGTCGGGCAGACGTCGAGGCAGCGTCGGCAGCTGCCGCAGAGGTCGTCTTCCGGCATATCGGCGGGCAGCTCCGCATCGGTAAGGATCGCTCCCAGGAACAGCCACGATCCATGCACCCGCGAGACGAGGTTGGTGTGCTTGCCTTGCCAGCCCAGACCGGCGCCCGCTGCCAGAGGCTTTTCCATGAGCGGCGCGGTGTCGACGAACACCTTCACGTCCGCATTCGCCCGGCGCGCGATGAGCCCTGCGAGTTCTTTCAATCGCCCCTTGATGAGGTCGTGATAGTCGCGCCCCTTCGCATAGACCGAGATCGCTGCATTCGATGCCGAATTCAATGCCTCGAGCGGGTCGCGGGCAGGCGCGTAACTGAGCCCGAGCATGACGACGTGACGCGCATTTTCCATCAATCTCGTAGGGTCCGCGCGCCGCTCCGCCGTGTCGGCCATCCAGCCCATATCGCCGTGCCGGCCGTCCTTCAGGAATTCGCCGAGCCGCAGGCCGGCACCGCCGATTGCGGCGACCGGAGCGATCCCGAACGTGTCGAAGCCGAGCTCCGCCGCTCGCAGTTCGAGTTCTTTGCGCAATCCCGAACTCACCGCGCCGCTCCCGGGCGGAAGCACCAACGAAACACCGCGGCTTCAAGCCCTCGCGAATCAGAAATCAAGGTCGATGTAGTGGCGCGGCGGCGGTGTGCCCGGCACGCGGTCGGCGAGCAGCGGTCGAAACGACGGACGGGACTTGATGCGCACATACCAATCCTTGGTCTGGGGAAAGTCGTCCCAGGGGACTTCATCGAAATAGTCGATCGTGGACAGATGCGCGGCCGCTGCGATATCGGCGAACGACGGATCTTCCCCGGCCAGCCAGTTGCGTCCATGCGCCAGATGGCTGATGTAACCCATATGATAACGCAAATTGGCGCGCACCGCCCGCAGGATATCGGCATCGGGGGCATGCCCGCTGTTGCCGGGTTCCAGCCTCGCATAGACCTTTTCGTGAAGGAGTTCGCGCGTGACGTCGCGGTGCAGCTTGCCGTAGAACCAGTCGATCAGCCGGCGGACTTCCGCCCGCTCCTCGCGGCTGCCTGGAAACAGCTGGATTGCCGGACCCTCTTTTGGATGCCGCTTGAGTTCTTCGGCGATGTATTCTGTGATTGAATATGTGCCGCACAGGATCGGACCCGCGTCGATTTCGAGAACCGGCAGTTCGCCGGCGGGATTGAGATTGAGGAATGAGCGGCCCGGATCCCAAGGCCGCCCTTCGGCCTCCTCGACCTTCAGTTCGAGTTCGCCGAGCACGACCCTGATCGAGCGCGAATGCGGACACAGACGGTAATGGGTCAGTTTGTGCATGGAATAAGCCTATGCATCGCCTGTTCTTATGCGGCAAGCGTCTCGCGGTCGCGCCGCGTTGGCTTGCCTGTGCCTTGCCTCGTCTCAATAGCCGGAGCCGTTCCACAAGAAGTCGGCACAAGTCTGTCAATCGGCACTCGCGCATGGCTTCCGGCGTGAAGGCGCTCTGTTGGCGCGCAAGTTTACAAGGATTCGCCGCGATAATCCGGGCCGCCAGCTTCGCGCTTGGTGACCTCCCCGAATCCAGTCGAGATGCCGGGGGCCAGCACGATGTGGCTCGAATGCGGCACACGGACCGCTTTGTCGGCCTCTCACGCCAGCCCGCTTGCCGCAGACTCCTTGTCATGGTTGGTGCCGTGTGGGCGGGGCGAATCACCTGCCGGAACTGCGCCCCACGTGATCAACGAGGCGCGCAACCAGCTGGAGACCGGTCGACTCATGGAAACCTGGCAAGTTGTTCTGCTTGGCCTCATCGAGGGCCTGACCGAGATTATCCCGGTTTCCTCCACCGGCCACGTGCTGTTGGCGGGCCATTTTCTAGGCTTCTGCTCCCCGGGAAAAACTTTTGAAGTCCTCATCCAGCTCGGCGCGATTTTGGCGATCCTGTCGGTCTATTCCGCGAAGCTTCTGCGCCTGTTGATCGATTTGCCTTTCGATGCCCGCACGCAGCGCTTCGTTATGGGCATACTTGTCGCTTTCCTGCCGGCAGCCGTAATCGGCGCTCTGGGCCACTCGTTCATCAAGACCGTGCTGTTCGAAAGCCCGATTTTGATCTGCGCGACATTGATCGTCGGCGGCATTATCCTGCTCGTCGTCGACCGTCTGAAGCTTGAGCCACGCTATGCCGACGTCATGGACTATCCTCCGTCGCTGGCATTCAAGATCGGCCTGTGCCAGTGCGTTGCGATGGTGCCCGGCGTTTCCCGCTCGGGCGCCACGATCGTCGGCGCTCTCCTTCTGGGAACCGACAAGCGTTCGGCAGCCGAGTTCTCCTTCTTTCTGGCGATGCCTACCATGGCCGGCGCCTTCGCCTACGACCTCTACAAGAACTGGTCCGGGCTTGATACCTCCGACGCGACGAGCATCGCTGTCGGATTCGTGATGGCGTTCATCACCGCCGTCGTCGTGGTCCGTTATCTTTTGGAATACGTCAGCCGCCACGGCTTCGGGCTGTTCGCCTGGTGGCGCATCATCGTCGGCGGAATCGGGCTCGGTGCGCTTATGGTACTTGGCAACGGTTCAGCGTGCGCTTGAGCGCCGCAATAGCCTTTGGTCATGAAGTATTGCGGCCAAATCCAAAGACCTCGACACGCCGATCCGCCCTGGCCGGGAAATGACTCGGCCCTGATTTGCGATCAGCTTCCGACGGTTGCGGAACTCAAGCCGCGTTGGAAACAGGATTGGACAGCACGGCGTGGAGTTCGCTGACATCCTCTGCCGCGCGCAGACGCTCAAGCGTTGCCGGTTCGCGAACCAGCCGCGAAATCCGCGCCAGCGCTTTCAGGTGATCCCCGCTGGCATGTTCGGGAGCCAGCAGCAGGAAGATGAGATCGACTGGAGCGTTGTCATGGCTTTCGAACTCGATCGGCTCGGGCAGGCGGCCGAACAGGCAGACAATCCGGTCGAGGCTCCTGAACTTGACGTGCGGTATGGCAATGCCGCGACCAAGCCCGGTCGAGCCCAGCCGTTCGCGCTGCAGAAGCGTATCGAAAACATCCCGGGCGTCGAGCTCGGTAAGTTCTGCAGCCTTGCTTGCCAGCTCCTGAAGCGCCTGTTTCTTGCTCTTTGCCTTCAGCGAAGGCAGGATGCCTTCTGGCTCAAGCAGGTCACTCAGATCCATGTTTTTCTGTCCCACCGTTTGCTGCCTTCCCATTCCGCGAGAGCATGCTCTAGCCACTTTTCGGCGGAATTCAGCCGCAGGCAGAAGCACGTTCTGGACGCGTGGCGATATCGCGCCGCGAGACCCCACAAACTTGATCGTTGCGGACCGGGCCAAGCCAGGCCTCGATCCCTTCTAGTGTTCTGGATCAAACATTTGATTCCCGGGCGGAGGTCGTCAAATGTTTGTGAATCCAGAACACAATCAAAAGGTTGCCTAGTCTTCTGGGCTGAGTGTTCCGGGCTGACATTCAGGTTC
>Ga0180009_10001157_pt1 | contig 32900 bp, 24 predicted proteins | sample OS_PC_MetaG_FD_123537 | JGI IMG/M metagenome (GOLD analysis project Ga0180009, IMG submission 123537) | Groundwater microbial communities from the Aspo Hard Rock Laboratory (HRL) deep subsurface site, Sweden - OS_PC_MetaG | ecosystem: Environmental > Aquatic > Deep subsurface > Groundwater...
AATTCCCCATATCAGCGGGATAAAGGTTGAAGGCCATGGGGCCCCGATCGTCAAAATCGTTCGCATCATCATGCGACTTCCGGATTCCCACCTGACAACACTGGTCTTCGGTATCGGCTGCATCCTGCTGCTGATCGCCGCAAACCGTTTTTTACCCCGCGGTATCGGCCCCTTTGTGCTCGTGATCCTGAGCACCCTGCTGGTTTTTGCATTTCGGATGGATCACGCCGGTCTGGCCATCGTTGGAACCATCCCCCAGGGACTGCCATCGTTCAGCCTTCCCGGTCTGAATTCTGAGCAGTTGCTGATGCTGCTGCCTGGGGCCCTCTCCATTGCCTTTATCGGGTACATCGAATCGATGGCCGTTGCCAAATTGATCGCTTCCAAGCAGGGGTATTCGGTTGTTCCAAACCGGGAGCTGACCTCCCTGGGACTGGCGAATATTGTCACCGCCGTTTTTTCCGGATATCCCGTGACCGGCGGCTTTTCCCGGAGCGCAGTCAACAATGACGCCGGCGCACACACGGGGGTCTCATCCCTCATCACCGCCCTGGTGGTGCTGCTGACCCTTGTCTTTCTGACCCCCCTGTTTTTTTACATGCCCAAGGCGACCCTGGCGACCATTGTCATCATTTCCGTCAGCAAACTGGTGGATCTGCGGGAAGGCCTTCATCTCTTCCGGGTTCAGAAAACGGACGGGCTGGCGTTCTATCTTACCTTTCTGACCACTCTGGGCGTGGGCGTGGAAGAGGGCATCGTCACGGGGCTGGTGTTTTCCCTGGGGATGTATCTCTGGCGCAGTTCACAGCCATACATTGCTGAGCTGGGATGGGTTGCAGAGGAAAAGATCTTCCGGGATATCCGGCGGTATCCAGACGCATTCAGAAAAGACACGATCCTTTTCATCCGGGTGGAAGGTCCCCTTTTCTTCGCCAACCTCAAGTTCCTGGAGGATCGTATCAGCGCCTTCATCAAAACCAGAGCCGGTCTCGAACTGATTGTGCTGGATCTGTCCGGGGTTTTTTATCTGGATGCGGTGGCGGTGAAACGACTGGAGCAGCTTATTCTCGAAAATACCCATCGGGGGATCGAAACCCATTTTTCCAGAGTCCGCGGAGAAATCCGGGAAGTCTTTAAAAGGGCAGGCTGGCAGGAGAAGCAGTTCATGGAAAAGTTTCATATTACCAACATCGAACTGCTTCGGTTGTATCAGAAGGACGTGGATTCGCTCTAGTCGATTTTTCCGCACTTCATGTTGGCCGGCACCGACACATCGATCCGTTTCGGTTTGGCCAGATTCAGGTTATTCATTATTTCAATAAAGGCCGGTTTGCTTTTCCCGCCACCCAGCCGGGGATTGTATTTCTTCTCCTCCCAGATCGTGGAAACCCTCATCCCTTTATAGTCGTGGGCAGGGTACACCAGCGTCTCATCCGGCAGGGTGAACAGTTTTTGATTCACACTTTCATAGAGTGTGTCGGCAGACCCGTCTTGAAAATCGGTCCTGCCACATCCCCTGATCAACATGGCATCACCGGTGAAGACCATCCCTTCAATATAGTAACTGGTGCATCCATTGGTATGTCCAGGGGTAGACAGGACCTTGATCGTGAAATCCCCGAAGGTCAGTTCTTCCCCGTCCTTTGCACTGATATCCGCGCAGGGCACCCTGGATCCGGCACCGTAAACCACCTCGGCCTTTGTCCGTTGACGGATATCATCGGCGCCGGTGATGTGGTCGGCATGAACGTGGGTTTCCAGATTGTATTTCAACTTGATGCCCAGTTCGTTTATCTGTTTGATGTCCCGCTCGACCTGCTCCTTTACAGTATCGATCAGGATCCCCTCCTTGCTTTTGGAGTTATATAAAAGATAGGTATAGGTCCATGTATCATAATCAAACATCTGACGGAAAACCAGGTTATTCTCTCCCATAACAGCCTCACTTGTATAATTTAGTCAAAATTCCAAAACAGAGAATCGTCGATTTGGAAATACGATATCAGTGTTATCTCAATGCAGAATAATCTGTCTCACCTGCAAAAATCAAGTAAAAAGGATACGTGCGGGCCGCGATCAAGGAGTCCGGGCAGACTCGTTGAGCGGCTGGATTCAGTTCGGTCGAGTCGGAAAATGAGGATATCGATGGGTTCATGGAACAACAAAGACCGCTTTTTTCGTGAATACTCCTTGTCAGTTTTCATATGATTTTGTAGATAGGAGATAGTATAAACAGACACATCCTGTAAAACATGTCGGAAAACCACAACACCTATAAGATTTAATCAAGGAGAGCTGATGAATATTTCAGACCTGATATCACCGCCGAAGCCGATGTCGGAAGAAGAGGCCACCGCATTTATGAACAAGCAACCGTCCGGATCCTATCAACTGGTGGATGTCAGACAGCCGGGCGAATACGAGAGCGACCACATTCCAGGGGCCACGCTGGTTCCTCTGAACGTGATCACAGCCGGTGGCGGGGACCTGGATCCCCAGAAACCGACGATTGTCTATTGCCGCTCCGGGGGACGGAGTCATGCCGCCGCTCAGTATTTAAGCGGTCAGGGATTTAAAGAGGTGTACGATATCGGCGCCAACATCCAGAGCTGGCTGGGGATTAAAGCCCAGGGGCCTTATGAATTGAGCCTGGACCTGATTGACCCCAATGTCGATTTTCCCGACGCATTCAGTCTTTCCTACGCGATGGAAGACGGGCTGCAGCGTTTCTACCTGAAACTGGAGGAGAAAGAGACGCGGGACTCTCATAAGGCACTTTTCAAGAAACTGGCCGGATTCGAGGACCTTCACATGAAGCGCCTGCTCGACGCATATGCCTCACTGGGCAGCAGCGGTGCAGATCCGAAGCAGTTTCTGGCAGACAACCGAAAAGTGATTGAAGGGGGTGATCTGGTCAAGAGTACCCCCGTGTCGATTATTTCCCAGTTGCATGATCTGCTGGATATCTTTGGGCTCAGCATGGCCATCGAGGCCCAGTCCCTGGACCTGTATACCCGCATGGCCGGGAAGAGCAGCGACGCTGCGGTTAAAAAGCTGTTCCTCGGTCTGGCGGATGAGGAAAAACAGCACCTGACCTATATTACCCGTGAACTGGACACCCACATCAAGGATAAAGCCCGGTAACCCTATCCACGGCGGATACTTCTGATGCGTGCAGGATCTGTATCCGCCATCCTCTCATGCCGTTCCACCCGGGTACAGGCATCTTTTTCTGCCGGCACGCTTCTTCGAGTTGGGCTCAGCACCCACTGACCGGTTTGTCCGTGGTCGATCGGGCCGGGTGCCACACCCTGATCCGTCGGTATGCTGTCGCTCCCATGCGGCAAACCGGTGTGCGCTGCCTTGACACCCAACACCCATTTTTCTATCATCAGGGGCAGTGAACCCATCTGCGGAAACAACCGGGACAGGATCATCAGCCCCGAATTCGTCCCAATTTCCTGATCTCACAACCTTATTCGCCAATATGGCCAGCGGGGCACAACGAAGTATGAGAAATCAAAAATAAAAGGGCTGTCATGGAACCGGTACCAGTCAGTTTTACAGTAAACGGCCACATCATCCGTGATCAGGTGGATGCCGAAATGACCCTGCTGACCTATCTGCGGCAAAACCTGGGACTGACCGGTTCAAAGCGGGGATGCGGCAGGGGGCAGTGCGGCACCTGCACCGTGCTTCTCAATGGGCGGGCGGTCAAGTCGTGTGTGATCAAATTAAAGAGTCCCCGGCTCAAAGACGCCCGGATTGAAACCATCGAATCCCTGGCCGCCCCCGGCGGAGCACTGCACCCCATCCAGGAAGCCTTTGTTCGATCAGGCGCCCTGCAGTGCGGTTTCTGCACCCCCGGTATGATCATGTCCGTCAAAGGACTGCTGCTGGAAAACCCCGGCCCGGATCGGGACGCGATCCAACACTATCTCAAATCCCGAAACCTGTGCCGGTGCACCGGTTATCAGAAAATATTCACTGCCGTCGATCAGGCGGCGAAGGTCATGAACGGAGCGCAGACCGGATTCTCCGAATTGCCCAACGATACCCCATTGCGTGTCCAGGAGGCTGTCCGGAAAGTCACCGGCAGCTTGAAGTATGCCGATGATATCACCTGGGACAACATGCTGGTGGGGAAAATCCTCTTTGCCGAACAGGCTCCATCCGTCCTGACAGAAATCGACTGCTCCGCGGTGACCGGACTCGCCGGTATTGCCGGGGTCATCACGGCGGAGGACATCCGGGGATCCCGCAGAACCGGGCTTGTCGATCGGGATCAGCCGGCACTGATCGCTGCAGGAGATACCATCCGCACCATTGCCGACCCGCTGGGAGCTGTTTTTGCCCAAACCGCGGAACAGGCCGAGGCTGCCCTCTCGACCATCACGGTCACCTGTCGGAACCTGCCGGGCGTATACACCACCGATGCTGCTGAACAACCTGGCGCAGCACTGGTCTGGGCGGATAAGCCGGGCAACCTGTTTTACCAGGGGCGGATTGAAAGGGGGGACATGGCAGAAACCCTGCAACAGGCGGAACTGGTTGTCTCGGGTAATTTTTCAACTTCCCGGATTGCCCACGGTTTTCTGGAACCGGAGTCCGGACTGGCAAGACCTGACGGATCCGGCGGCGTGGAGATCCACTATCCCAGCCAGACCGTTTTTGACGATCAGATCCAGGTGGCCGATGTGCTGGGGATGCCCCGACAGCAGGTCCGGGTCGTTCAGCTGCCAACCGGCGGGGCCTTTGGGGGAAAAGAGGATCTGGTATTCCAGCATATCCTGGCCCTGGCAGCCCTGAAATTCCAGCGGCCGGTCAAAATCACCCTGACCCGGGACGAGTCCCTGAGAGTCAGCCAGAAAAAACACCCCATGGATTTTCAGGCCCGTCTGGCAATCAACCGGGAGGGTCTGTTCCAGGGGCTGGATGTCGAAGTGGCTGCCGATAAGGGGGCCTATGCCAGCCTGGGATTTGATATCATTGAAAACGCCATGGCCTTCGTGGGGGGTCCCTATTTTATCCCGTCTGTCCGGATCAACGGCCGGTCCGTCTACACCCACAACGTCATGTCCGGGGCCATGCGGGGCTTCGGGGCCAACCAGGGCAATTTCGTCATTGAATCGCTGGTCGACATGGCGGCCCGTGAGCTGGGGATGGATCCCTTTGAAATCCGTTTTATCAATGCCCTGCGGCCGGGTCTGCCCACTGTCACCGATCACGTACTCGAACCGGGGATCGCCGGCATCGAGGAAACCCTGCTGGCGGCCAGGGAGGCCTGGCAGAGGGAAACCCCGCCGACACCGTCTCCGGGAAAACGACTGGGAATGGGTATCGCCTGTGGGGTGAAGAATGTGGGTTTCGGTCACGGTCTCCCGGAGAGCGCCGGAGCCAGGGTTGAATTGAAGGACGACGGCAGCTGTCACCTCTTTGTAACCCACCACGAATACGGCCAGGGCGCCGTCATTGGACAGGCCCGCATCGCCTCTGAAATCCTGGGAATTCCCCTCGAAAAGATCATCGTTTCCAGCCCCGATACCAGTCTCACACCCTACACAGGCGCTTCCACCGCCTCCCGTCAGACCTTTCTCTCGGGCAATGCAACCCTGGGCGCCTGCCGCCAGCTCAAGTCCGAGCTGTTCGAACTGGCAGCGACCCGGCTGTCGGTTCTTGATCCGGCGTCGCTGAAGCTGGAGGGTGACCATATCGTCACCATGGATGGTAGACACCGGTTGCCGCTGGCCGACCTGGGCAGCACCTTTACCGCCGAATTCCGGGCTTTTCCCCCGGAGACAGAGGGCCTGCTGGAAGACGGCCAGAAGAGTCCCTATGGCAGCCCCGCCTTCTCCAGCCGGAGGACCCACTGGGCTTATGCCTACGGGGTGCAGATCGTCTGGGTCGAAGTGGATGAAAATACCGGGGCCGCCCGGGTGTTGAAAGTCATTACGGCAGGAGATGTGGGTCGTGTGCTGAACCGGCGGGCGATTGAGGGACAGCAGGAGGGGGGCGTTGTCATGGGGATCGGCTATGCCCTGTCGGAGGAATTCCAGGTCGAACAGGGGCACCATCTGACCCGCTCACTCAAACAATGCGGTCTGCCGACAGCGGCTGATGCTCCGGAGATCGTGTCGGTCATCGTGGAGGTCCCCCATCCCTGGGGACCCCTCGGGGTCAAGGGCCTGGCGGAGGCGCCCTCCCTGGCAACCGCACCGGCCGTGGCCAACGCGGTTTTTGATGCAATCGGGGTGCGATTGTTTCACCTGCCGATGACGGCAGAACGAATCAAACAGGCCATCACTGAAAAGGCGCAATAGGATGAACCCATGGAACTGATGATTAAAAACGCCCGGGTGACAGGGAAATCAACCCTGGTGGACCTGGCCATTGAAAACGGCCTGTTTGCTGATATCGGGCCGCAACTGGAGCGGAAAGCGGAACGGACCATCGATGCCGGCGGCAGGCTGGTGATTCCGCCCTTTATCGATCCCCACATTCACCTGGACGCGGTGCTGACCGCCGGAAATCCCCGGTACAATATCAGCGGCAGCCACCCCGAGGGGATTGAGGTCTGGGGGGAGTACAAAAAAGCCAATGCGGGGTTCAGTGACCTGAAGGCGCGCGCCCGAAGGGCTGTAGAGTGGGAAGTGGCTTCCGGCACCCTGTTTATGAGAAGCCACGTCGATATCTGCGATCCGGACCTGACGGCCCTGAAAATACTCCTGGAACTGCGCGAGGAACTCCGGGAGCTGGTGGAGATCCAGATCGTGGCCTTTCCCCAGGACGGCATCCTCGCCTATCCCCGGGGGAAAGCGTTGATGCGGGAAGCCCTCGGACTGGGGGCCGACCTGGTGGGCGGCATTCCCCATTGCGAAATGACGCGGGAGGACGGGGTCGCATCCATTGATTTCGTCTTTGACCTGGCAGCTGAGTTTGACCGGGGAATTGATGTCCACTGCGATGAGACCGATGACGACCACTCGCGGTTTCTGGAGGTGATGGCGGCCCGGACGATCCGCACCGGGTACCGGGACAGGGTTACCGCCGGTCATACCACGGCCATGCACTCCTATAACAATGCCTATGCCCATAAAATCCAGGGACTACTGGTGCAGGGCGGTCTCAATATCGTCGCCAACCCCTTTGACAATATTGTGCTCCAGGGGCGATTCGACACCTATCCCAAACGCCGCGGCATCACCCGGGTCAAGGAGCTGCTGGCCGCAGGGGTCAATGTGAGCCTGGGCCATGACTCCATCATGGATCCCTGGTATCCGCTGGGGGCAGGGGACATGCTGTCCGTGGCCCGGATGGCGATTCATGCCTGTCACATGTCCGGTTATGACGAGATGCACCGCATCTTTGAGACGATCACCCACAACTCGGCCAGGACGATGGGGATTTCCGGCAGATATGGTCTGAAGACAGGGAATCCGGCCGATCTGGTCATCCTCGATACCCATTCCGTGCTGGATGCCCTGAGACTTTCACCAGCGCGGTTGTTCGTGATCAAGGCAGGCCGGATCGTCGCGGAGACCCGTCCCGCCGAGAGCCGGATTCACAGCGGGGGTCAGGAGAAAAGGGTGGATTTCGAAATGCCGGAAAAACGTTAAAGCCCTTCAAACAGGTTCCGTCCGGCCACCAGGGCTTGTATCTTGGCATCAGCAATGGACCGTTTCAGCATCCAGAACCCGCAGTCGGGATGGATATATGTCACCCTGCCCGCGCCCACGGTTTTTTCCGCCCGTTCAATGTGGCGGGCGATCTCATCGGCCGTTTCAACCATGTTGGATTTGATATCGACAACCCCCAGACCCAGGCCGATCTGCGGTTTCAGTTCCTTGAACACAGCCAGCTCGTCCAGGGGGCGGTTACGGGTCTCCATGACGATGTGATCCACATGGAGGCTGTTCAGATAGTCCATCAGCCTGTCCCAGCTGCCGGACTGAATCCGCTGGCCGCCATAATTCCCGAAACAGAGATGTACCGCCGGGGTCCCCTTGACCGCATCCAGCACCAGGTTGATCGCTGTTGCCGCCCAGGACCACTCCTCCGGATTTCCAGGCAGGTTGGCTTCATCCACCTGGATGACCGGCGCATCAAGATGGGCCACCTGTTTGGCCAGGGTTTCCGCGATGGCCATGGTCAAATCCGCCGGATTTTGATAGTACTCATCAATCAGGGTCTTGGCCAGCATGTGGGGTCCTGTCAGCGTAAACTTCAACGGTTTTGACGCCAGTGCCAGCGCACGGTCACAGGCATACGGCAGATCCAGGGTGCCCTGGCCGATGGGCCCCTCCACAATGCCGGGTGGCTGTCTGCGAAAATCCATGCCCTTCGCCTTCCGGTATTTCAGTTTCTCATCCAGGGTGATATCCGTGCGGATACCCGCCATGGGCAGTACAAAGTACTCAATCATTCCGTTTGTTTCCGGGTGGTTGATGTCGAAGCGGTACATCTCGCCATCACATACCACATCGATACCGGCTGTTTCCTGGGTATTCAGAACCACCCGGGTTGCATCGATCAGCGCCTGCTCCGAGGGAGAATTGACCAGCCAGTCCGGAACCGGGTATGAACCGACAACGGTTGTTTTAATTCGAGGGTCACCCATGTTGAAACCTCCTTATCGATCAGATTGATGGATTCCCATTTCATGAACAACCAGTTTAGCATATCGGTTTCCCCCTTGGAAAGGGGCGGATGGCTGGCCATTGACAGGCTGTCTGCGTGCTTGAATTCGTTTTTTGGGGAAAGGCATACCTGCCATCAATTGCAGAAATGTTACTCATGGGCCACCAAAGGGGGTCAGAAGTCAACATTTCTGCATGAAACAGGTAAACCGTCTTTCACTGGTGCAGGGCATGCGGGTCAAATCCGTCAGGGATCAGCACCCTTCAGATGTCTCCTCGTCCGCACTGGTAGTTTCGATTTCTGGAGTTGAAATGGCACCTGTTTTATCCTCGACGGGATACCCTTTATTAATCCACTCAATCCAGCTGCCATCATACAGCGCAACATTTTCATAACCCAGCATTCTGGCACCCAGATAGACCGATGAACCGAAACAGCCACTGACACACATGACATAGATGGTTTTATCCTTCGTCAACCCGTGTTTGTTGAAAATCATTTGAATCTGGTCGGCCGACTTGAACTCCTTGGTCTCCGGTTGCAGCAGCGCCATGAACATCAGTCCCGTGGAACCTGGCACCTTGCCCAGAACTTCTTTGGTGTTCCGGCTGTAGGCAACACCTTTCACTTCGGGGGGTTTTCTGGAATCGACAACCACAATGTTTAGTTTATCGAACAGGCCCAGGGATTCGTATATCTCTTCACCTGTTACTTTTTTGGACCGTTGCAGATTGACGTTGTAGGTGACGGGTGCGAACTGCGGCGTATCCGTTGTGATGGGTCTGTTTTCAGCCTTCCACTTCTCAATGCCACCATCCAGAACCGAAACCTTTTTATGCCCCAGGTATTCAAGCGCCCAGAATACCCTTGATACTGCCGGAAGCTTGCCTGCACTGCCTACCACAATCACATGATTTTTTTCTGTGACACCGTTTTTTTCCAGGAAGACAATCAGGTCCTTGAGGATCAACATCTCCCTGACATCAACCTTCGTGCCTTTGACGGCATTGGTCCGCATGTGGATGGCACCGGGAATATGGCCCTGTGCATAGAAATTGTCAGCGGGGATGGTATCCTGCCGGTCGATAATACGAACGTTGGCATTACTCAAATTATTGGCCAGCCACGCTGTGGTGACCAGTACCTGGCTGACGGACTCATTGTCACTGCTGCTTTGCTTCTTTTCCGTTTCCTGCATCTGTGTACAGGAAACAATCGTGAACATTATCAGTATGGTAAATACCAAATAGGACTTCAGATGCTTCATTTCGTCTCCATTAATTCTGAGCCGGAGCACGCCGGAACTCAGTATAAACACCAGGAAATCTCGAATTTAAACCGCGTTGGAGGTCAACTCGGATTTAACCGATTTCCCGTTAAATAGATGGGTCTGTTGCAATCAGACCCTGTAAAAATAATACCCCCGCGGGACTCTGTTGCAAGAATTGAACAAAATGGTTCAAAACACATTTTCAATGATTCAAGCATTTGGTTTTTAATTCAAATACTTAATGTTCCTGCTGGCTGTGATGTTTCCCACAAATGTTAAAAAACAGCCTCTTTTCTTAACACATGATAAGTCATGTCGTTTAACACGTGCTAAATGAATAACAGGTGGGATTTGCATTATGGCGAGCCCGTCCCTTTATCATCACGTTTCAGGGAAGATCCAGGTCCCCGTCGGATGGGGTTTAACCATCCCGAGATGAGAAAAAATAGTATATAATATCTGCTAATTAAATGAATATAAAATTTCCAATTGACTTTTAATTTTCTATTTGGCAATATAGCCAAATAAACACTGACCCGGGAGATTTTATGGAAAAAAAAACGATGGCCAGGTTTGAGGAGCAGGCAAGGATTATCAAAGCCCTCTCCCATCCCAGTCGGCTGATCATTGTCGATGAACTGAAGAATGTGAAGCGATGCGTCTCTGAATTAACTGAATTGATCGGTTCGGACACGTCGACGGTTTCCAAGCACCTCAGCGTTCTGAAGAATGCAGGTCTTGTATTTGCGGAGAAACAGGGAACCACCGTTTACTACAACCTGAGAATGCCGTGCATCCTGGACTTTTTCAACTGCATCGAGTCAGTGATTGAAGCGAATGCGTTTGGCCAGATGGAGACCGTGATCAGCTGCAAGACAAAAACCTAGGAGGCTTTTTTTTGTCTCCTAATATTCCTTATTGGCCAAATAGACAATAAATAATCACAGGGAGTCATCGAGATGATTTGGAAAAGTGAATGGAAGTCACTGGTGTGGATTGTATCCGGGTTCCTGGTCGCCTTTTTTCTGCCGATCGGGGCAGTCCGGTTTGACAATGCGATCCTGGAGGCGTTTCACCTGGTCAAGTGGTACGCGCAGGAGCATGTGATTTTATGCCTGGTCCCCGCTTTTTTTATAGCGGGTGCGATTGCTGTTTTTATCAGCCAGGATTCAGTGATGAAGTACCTGGGACCGACGGCCAATAAGTTTGTTTCATATGGTGTCTCTTCGGTATCCGGTTCGGTGCTGGCCGTCTGTTCCTGCACCGTTTTGCCTTTGTTTTCCGGCATCTACCGCATGGGGGCCGGTATTGGACCGGCAACGGCCTTTCTCTATTCAGGACCTGCGATCAATGTTCTGGCGATTATCCTGACAGCCCGGATTCTCGGGGCTCCTCTGGGAATCGCCCGGGCGGTGGGGGCAGTTTTGTTCGCTATCATCATCGGCTTGATTATGCATTTTCTGTTTCGCAAAGAGGAGGCTGAAAAAAAAGTCGGAATGATGGCCATGCCGGTGTCTGAAGTCAAGCGGCCCCTCTGGCAGAACGGTATTTTTTTCGCGCTGATGGTTGCAATCCTGGTGTTTGCCAACTGGGGAAAGCCGGATGGAACATCCGGTTTCTGGTATGAGGTGTATTCACAGAAGTGGTTAATCACCGGGATTATGGCGATTGGACTCGCTTTTACCCTGTATCGCTGGATTAAGATAAAAATCTGGAAACTGGTGTTGGTTGCAATTCCTGTGATCATCATTGCCTATGCCTTTCCTGCCCATCCCCTGATCGCGTTTGCCATGGGCGCCGTCGGTCTGGGAACCATTACCAGCACGGGGAAGGGAGAGGCTGAAGAGTGGTTCGGACAGACCTGGGATTTTACCAAACAGATTTTGCCCATGCTGCTGTTTGGGGTTCTGATAGCCGGGCTGCTTCTGGGAAGGCCGGGCGGCGAGGGGATCATTCCATCCGGCTGGGTTGACTGGGCCGTGGGCGGCAATTCGCTCTGGTCCAATCTGTTTGCTTCTGTGGTCGGGGCGTTCATGTATTTTGCCACCCTGACTGAGATCCCGATCCTGCAGGGGCTGATTGGAAACGGCATGGGCAACGGTCCGGCACTGGCATTGCTGCTCGCAGGCCCGGCTTTGTCCCTGCCCAATATGCTGGTCATCCGCAGCGTCATGGGAAACAAAAAAACGATTGCGTTTGTATCCCTCGTTATTATCATGTCGGCAATCAGCGGCATGATTTTCGGAAGTTTTTATTAAATCATCGTAACTATCTATCACATATGCCGATCTGAGGGAATCAGGACCTGTATGCAATTGAACTCATTCTCGACGGCCATCCATGGCCGTCATCCGAGGGCGGTCGCTGGCATCGCCATCCTGGCGATGCTTAACCACTCCCAATCCGTTCAATCACATACAGGTCCCGAGTTCCTTTACAGGACACATGCTGGACAATTACAAATCATCAACACTTTAAACAGGAGTTGAAAAATGAAATCGATCAAAATACTGGGAAGCGGTTGCGCCAAATGCAACAAACTCTATGAACAGGCCAGCCAGGCTGCAGAGCAGCTGGGCATTGAATATGAAATGGAAAAGGTTACCGACATGAATCAATTCGTCATGTATGGGGTTATGATCACCCCGGCCCTGGTCGTTGACGGGCAGGTGAAGGTAAGCGGATCCGTCCCCCCCCTGGAGAAACTGAAGCAATTGATCGCTGGCTGATTGAAAACCGGGGGGAACCCATCGTCGGACATTGCTGATCGTCGAACCGTTATTAGTGGAGCTGCTTTTATTATTTTCTTCAGGATTTACGGGATCGATCCGCTGTTAACGATCCTGATTTCCCCCCATATTTTAGAAGAAACCTATCAAATCGTAAAAGAGTCCGTTGAGATCATGATGATGACCACACCGGACGGAATCGCTTTAGATGAATCGCCTAATATACGGCTTGCTAAAGTAAATTGAACAGGAAAGCACTTTTTTGAAACCGGGTAGAGGTCGTCTGGCTTGGATATCCCTAACCCGCTTGTCACGTTTAACCGAAATGAACCATGAACGTTTCTTTGTGAGGATACAATGGAAAATTTTGATACACTTTTAGAAACCGGGCTTCGCTTCCATGGCCACAAATGCCCGGCTATGCCGATGGGATTGAAAGCAGGGCTGGCTGCAATGAAAGCCCTTGGTGTTGAACATTCTCAGGATAAAGAGTTGTTTGTTCTGGCTGAAACTGGAAAAGGGCACGCCGCAGGCTGTTTTCTGGATGGTGTTATGACAGCGACCGGATGCACTTATGGTAAGTCTAATATCCAAAAGCTGTATTTTGGGAAAATGGCGTTTACGCTGATCGATCAAAAAAAAGGGAAAAAAGTACGTGTCTCCCTTAAACCCGAGTTTTTTGAAAAAGCGCTGCAATCGCCTTTCGTAAAGAAACGAAAAGAGGGGGTTCCCCCCCAGGACATCGATCCACAAATTACCGAACCAATGGTAAAAATGGTGCTTGGGTTGGATGAATCCCAGTTTTTGAATATTGGCGAGATCGAAAATGTGGATGTCAAACCCGGTAAAGGCATATTTGAGACCAAAAGGTGCGAATTGTGCGGCGAAGCGACGTTTGTGAATAAACTGCGGATGACCATCAATGGGAAACTGGCATGTATTCCCTGTTCCGGATACGAGCAGTAGATACAACGATCGTATCTATTCAGCATATGTCTCGCCATGAAAACCAGGGCCTGTATGTCATTGAACTCATTCTCGACAGCTATCCATGGCCGCCTTCCGAGGATGGTCGTTGACTTCGCCATCCTGGCGCCGATTAACCACTCCCAATCCGTTCAATCACATACAGGCCCCGGCTCCCTGGTTGAAAAAGTGGTGAATAGATACACACGATCGTTGATTATTATTAAATTCAATATAAATCCTTGTTGAGGAATCCGTCAGGGACCTGACTTTAACCCGTACGAGGCACATTCGGAACATTAAACTGGTATGCTGGAGGAACTAAAGCTATGACGATCGCCCTGATCGCCGGACTGATCACCTTGGTTTTTACCACACTGCTGACGATAGCAGGCGTAGGCGCCGCTTTTATTTTAATACCGGTGTTTATTGCTCTTGGCGTTGACATTCATGTATCGATGGCCACAGCCTTGTTGCTCAATTCCATTGCCATGGTATTCGCATCCTATCGGTTTGTTAAAAATCGACTGATCCTGTGGAAGGTGGCGATTCCAATTTTGGTCGTGGCGACAGCACTCTCGCCGCTGGGTGCATATGTAAGCACAGGCCTGAACCGTACTGTCCTGTTATGGTCGTTCACAGGATTTCTGCTGTTTGCAGCCGGAATGATGCTCTTTTACCGGGCCAGGGAAAAGGAAATTGTTCATTCCAGGAGTAAACTGATCGGATATGGCGTCTCTGTGGGAGGCTTCGCAGGATTTTTAGGAGGACTGCTGGGCGTGGGAGGCGGTAATTTCATTGTACCCGTGCTGGTCTGGCTGGGAATCAACCCTAAAAAAGCATCGGCCACCACCTCCTTTATTGTTATTTTTTCTTCCTTGTCCGGTTTTTTGGGACATGCGACACTGGGAGGTATGGACTATTCCCTGTTGGGTTTCACGGCAGCCGGTTCAGCTCTCGGGGCGCTCTTAGGTTCCTGGTTGATGACAGATAAACTAAACCCCAGACATGTTAAACTGATTATCGGTATGGTCCTGCTGGGTATCGCTGCCAAAATGATCTGGAACCTGATTTGATTCAGCAATGTCCGGTTAGGATTTTGCAGTCCGTTAAAGACCATTTGTCAACCGCTATCCCCTTGACTCCACTGAAAACAGTGATTGACTGGTCCTGAAGTGCAAAATCCCAACCGGACAATGATGGATTTGATGTATCTATTCAGTTTGATTTCCGCTCAGCCTCGAAGGTATTGTGTTTCAAGAACCTTGGAAGCCATGGATGGCTTCCAGGAGCTCCAGGAGGATTCATGCGTTTCTTGAAACACAATACCTTTGGGGCATATACAGGTGAATAGTTAAGATTTGATCAGTTTTTTTTACGGATAATACCGCCTGAGGCTGCGGATCTTAAGTGGCATCGATAGTGCAGAATAATACGTCAGTTCAATCACTGAATTCAAGGTAACAACCTTTTTAGCAGGGGAGCGCTTACAAAAAAGGTTTATTATGAAAATTTTGATGCAACTGGATAATCTGAACCCAGGCAGCGTGTATAAAATATATCCAGGCTGGATAGATCGTATGCAGAAATATTTAGACTGGTGCATCCACCGGTATGGTCACTCACTAATACAGGCCACTGCCAATTACCTTTCATAAAAACGGAGCGTTATGGCGTTAGTTGAAATATCCAATCTCTCGAAAACCTATCAGACCGGAGAGATTGTCATTTCCGCTTTAAAAAATGTGTCCCTGGAGATTGAAGCGGGATCCTTTGTTTCCATTGTGGGGCCTTCGGGAAGCGGAAAAACCACGTTGTTGAATCTCATTGGTGTCCTGGATCAGCCATCTTCCGGATCCATCAAAGTGGCAGGGAAAGAGGTCAGTCAACTGACCAACAGACAACGGGCAGAATTCCGGGGAGACCACCTGGGGTTTGTTTTCCAGAACTTCAACCTGATTCCGGTCCTGACGGTCTATGAAAATGTTGAATACCCTTTAATCATGGTTAAGAATGAAAGCGCCGCTAAAAACCGCGATCTTGTCCGGGGACTACTCGACGCAGTCGGCGTTCTGGATCAGCAGTTCAAACGGCCCCACCAGATATCCGGGGGACAGATGCAGCGGGTGGCCGTTGCCCGCGCGCTGGTCACCCGACCCAAGCTGGTCATAGCCGATGAGCCGACGGCAAACCTCGACCATGATACCGCCTTTAAAATCATCAACCTGATGAAAGAGATGAAGGACCAGTGGCATACCACCTTCCTCTTTTCGACCCATGATCCCAAAATAATCGATGAAGCCGAAATTATTTACACCCTGGAAGACGGTATCATAAAAAGCAGGCAAGACAGGAGAAGCAAATGATCAAAATCGCCAGAATAGCCTATCGGAACCTGCTGCGCTACTCACGCAGAACCCTGTTGACATCGATGCTGATTATCATCGGTATTGTCGCAGTCCTGCTTTTTATCGCCATCTCCGGTTCCTTCAAACAGCTAATGGTCGGGCAGATCACCGATTCCATGCTGGGTCACCTCCAGGTTCATCGCAAGGGGTATGTTGCTTCCATTGAAAATTCCCCGCTTAATTTAAACCTGAATGACAAACAGGTTGATAAACTGAAAACCGTGTTACAGCAAAATGCCAATATTGCCGCATATTCCGGCCGCTTAAAGTTCAGCGGGATGCTCAGCAGTTATACGGAAACATCAAACATCCGACTGAACGGCATCAACCCGGAAATGGAGTTGAAGACAGCTCCTTTGCTGCCGCAACGGGTGCAGGGGAAAAAGGGAACCGCAGGGGTGCCTACCCTGAACCCGGGTGAAATCTGGATACCGGATACCCTGGCCTCAGGCATGAATCTCGACATCGGTACGCAGATCGTGCTGGTGGCAACCAACAAGGATGGATCGGTCAACGGCATAAAGCTGCTCATCAGCGGTATTGTCGGCCGCATGACGGGTCCCGGCGGAAGGGATGGATATGTGAACATGAAGGATGCAACCCAGTTGCTCAGAATCGAGGGAGAGGAGATTAATGAGCTCGCTGTCCGACTGAACCGCCTTGATTTGATGAAGCCTGTCTTCACCGATTTGCAGCAGCAACTGGAGCAGTTCAGGAACAAGAAAGACAAACCGGTTTTTGAGATCCACACCTGGGAAGCGCTGTCCCCCTTTTCAAATATCGCAAATATCATCGATCTGCTGACGCTGTTCGTCAAAGTGATCCTGGTCGCCATCGTACTGGTGTCAATCCTGAATGTGATGTTAATGGCGGTCTATGAGAGAATTCGCGAAATCGGAACCATTGCGGCCATCGGCACCAGCCCCCGCAAGATCTGGACACTGTTCCTGATGGAAGGGCTTTTTCTCGGTATTTTCGGGGCGGTCGTCGGTAGCATTGTCAGCCTGGGAATTATCCGGTTCCTCAACTGGAAAACCATTGTCATGTCATTCGGGAGACAGGAAGACCTGGTCCTGACACCTTCCATTGAGATGTCACAGGTGATCTTCACCGCGTTGATTGTCATCGCCATATCCGCTCTGGCCACCGTACAGCCGGCAATAAAGGCTTCCAGGCTGGAACCGGTGGACGCCCTGCGTCATTTTTAGTGAAGACGAAGCATGAGACTGATATCGCAGAAACCCCAACTCGCTTCGCTCAGACAGGCGGGGTTTTTGTCGCTTATTTTCGTCAAGATCATCTAAAAAACTGCTCCAAGCAATTGAAACAGCTTTATGACAGTCACTCAGCTGAGCTTATTTTCCTCCGTGTCTCTGTGGTGAGTCTTTTTCATTCAAATTCATATTGAAATCCCTATGAAAACATTCATTCAACAATCGGCAACCATGCTGGTTGGGATCGGGGCACTATTTCTGCTTCTGGTCCTGCCGTCCGGGTTGCTGGCCCAGCAAACAGCCCAGGAATGGCTGGTTACCATTGACAGAAATCTGAACCCGGACCATTACGAATCCTATCGCAAGCTGATCAATGTGGAACCGGATGGCAGCAAAAAAGAGTTTGTCCTGTTTACCGTCAAACAGGGTAAGGATAAAACAGCCGCACTGTTTCTCTCCCCTGCCTCTGAAAACGGCCGGAGTACCTTGAGAGTCGGGGATAACATGTGGCTGTATATTCCCAACGTGGGACGTCCCATCCGGATTACCTCTCTGCAGTCGGTGACCGGCGGTATTTTCAACAATTCCGACATTCTGCGTGTCGATTACCAGACAGAGTATGACGCAGTGAGCATCAAGGTCCTGGATCAACCATCGGACTCGGGGGACAATCTGCTGCAGCTGGATCTGAAAGCCAGAACAGGTTCGGTGGCCTATGACAGACTTGAGATGGAGATCGATCCCAAAACAAAACAACCGGTCAAAATCCGGGCCTTGACCGTCTCGGGAATGTTGATCAAAACCCTCTATTTCAAAAAGATCACCGATTTCGGGAACGGAATCAAAAGACCGGCGGTGGTTGAAACCGACAGCCCGCTTTATAAGGGATATCAATCCATCATGATTTTTGCCGGTATAAAACCGAGAAAACTGTCCCCTGAGGTGTTCACAACCGACTACATGGGGCGCATCGAGTCCCTGAGGCAAAAACAGTGAAAGGCTACCTGAAACCTGTTTTAATATCAGTTGTTGCCCTGTGTCTTCTTCCCGGAAATGCCAAAGCCGCAAATGACACCCTCTATTCCTTTGATGCCCGGGATTTCAGCAAAAAGACCTGGGAATGGAAAGGGGATATCCTGATCACGGCCACTTCCAAACAACTGGACCGAAAATCGGTGCTGTATGCGGTGAAATATCCCGGAGAGGAGCCGAGCCAGATCACTGAACTCGAATCGCAGTTAACCCTTGAAAGCCGGTGGGACTGGGACTGGTCGCGGCTGATTCTGGCCGGTCGGACCATGGCGCATCGATCCGACCTGGACGGAGCGGATACGGAAGAGAGCGTGTTGACGGAAGGCTATTGGCAGTTCTCCGCCCTGGACCCCCACAATGGGGAAATCGGGAAACGACTGCTTCGCTGGGGAAAGGGGTATGCCTTTAATCCAGTCGCTTTTCTGGAACGGGTCAAAAATCCGGAAGACCCGGAAGACAGCCGGGAAGGGTTGTGGATGGTCCAGGGAATCTGGATACCCGGCGGCTTTTCTATTTTTGACAACAGCTCCCTGAATCTGGTCTACCTGCCGATCAGACAGGATCTCAATGATGACTTCGTCACCCGGCCCACAGAAAGTGAAGATTGGGGTCTCCGGCTCTACACACTGGTCGGCACCGCCGATTTCGATCTCTATATTGTCCAGAAACAGGACACCCATGAAACAGACTGGGGATTCGATTTTGCGGCCAATGTGACCCCCAGCTTCGAAGTTCATGGTGAATATGCCAGCATTGACAGCGATGATACTGCCAGCTACCAGGCATTTCTGCTGGGCGCACGTTATCTGACCGAAAATGACGTCACCTGGATCATGGAAACATACCACAATTCATCCGGCCTGACGGAAAAAGAATCGACAGCCCTGTTTGCGTCTGCCCATTCGGGGTCCGCGACTGCTTTGAGACAGCTGGTCTCTCTGACCCAGAAAAGCAGGACCCTCAATCAGAACTATGCCTATCTCAAAGCCAGCATCAAGGAGCCCTTTGACTGGCTCTATTTTACTCCATCGATGGCCTGGCTGGTCAACCTGGATGATTCCAGCGCGAACATGAATCTCCAGCTGACCTACACACCCGCCAGCAACTGGCTCTTCCAGACTTCCTGGCAGCATCTGGCAGGGGAGACACACACGCAGTACGGAGAGGGGATTGTACAGGACAAAATAGTGCTTGAGGCAGGCTACAGTTTTTAAAGGGCTCCCTGGTGACTTAAAATTATCGACACTATTCACCGGTATACGCCCCAAAGGAATTGTGTTTCAAGAAACGCACGAGTCCATCCATGGAGCTCCTGTGGGTCCACCGTCGTCGTCAACCCCCATCAAAAGCACCTGCCGTGCGCTTGCAGATACCAACCAGCATCAGCATCACCGGAACTTCAATCAGCACGCCCACCACGGTTGCCAGTGCCGCGCCCGAAGAGAGACCAAAGAGCATGACGGATGTCGCAATGGCAACTTCAAAATGGTTGGAGGCCCCGATCATAGCAGCCGGCGCCGCATCCTCATAGGAGAGCTTGAGCATTTTGGCGGCGCCATACCCCAACCCGAATATAAACATGGTCTGGATGAACAACGGTATCGCGATCCAGAGAATCGTCAGCGGGTTGGCGGTGATCACGTCCCCCTTGAAACTGAAGAGCAGAACCAGGGTTGCAAGCAGCGCAATGATGGTGACCGGTGTCAGAACGTGGAGGAACTTTTCTTTAAACCATGGTTCCCCTTTGCTGCTGATAATCCATTTTCTGGAAAAATATCCAGCCACGAGGGGCAACGCAACATAAATAGCAACAGACAGCAACAGGGCCTGCCAGGGGATCGGCAGTTTTCCCACGCCGAGCAGAAAACCGCCCAGCACACCATACAAAACCAGCATGGTCAGGGAGTTAATCGCCACCATCACCAGCGTCAAACCATCATTTCCCCGCGCCAGGTATCCCCAGACCAGCACCATGGCGGTACAGGGGGCAATTCCCAGCAGAATACAGCCGGCGAAATAGCTTCTCCACAGGGGAACCTGCAGCATTTTGACACCTTCAATCAAAACCACAGTCCCGGCGCCATGGCTGGCCCCGACCGGAAGATCCAGCCCGAAAGGCATCTTCACCAGATCGATGGCATCGGGTCCAATGAATCCCCGAAACAGAAATCCCAGGAAAAAGATCGCAATCCCATACATGGTAAAGGGTTTGATACACCAGTTGACAAACAGGGTCAGAAAAACCGGTTTACCGCTCCTGCCGGCTTTGATGACAGTTGCAAAATCGATCTTGACCATAATCGGATACATCATCAGGAAAAGACAGATCGCGATGGGTATGGAGACAACGGGGGCCCCGTTTACCATAATGGACATGCCATCCAGCGTTTTCGCCAGCGTCGGCGCCAGTTTTCCCAGTAAAATCCCCCCGATGATACACAGTCCGATCCAAACCGTCAGATACCGTTCAAAAATACTGGTCATCTTCCGCTCATTATCTGGCATCGCGCCTTTACCCATTATTCTCTCCATAAAACAGTTCTTCTGAACGACCATTTAACAACACCCAATGAACCCCACCGCAGCAAGTAAGAAGCAACACTTGCCGCTTCGAAGGGGCTATCGACCGCTACGCCTGACTCCGGCCGGGGATGTCGTCGATTCTACCAGCCATGGTCCAAGCGGACCTGGAAAGGGATGATATTCAGCGAACTATAGAGATATAAAACGACCCGAAACTTGTCAACCCCGTAGACAAGTAAAATCGTAACTATTCAGTCCAATTTCCGCTCAGCCCTGAAGGTATTGTGTTTCAAGAACCTTGGAAGCCATGGATGGCTTCCAGGAGCTCCAGGAGGATTCATGCGTTTCTTGAAACACAATACCTTTGGGGCGTATACAGGTGAAGAGTTATGTAGAATCTTATTTACCCCCTGGATGTCTCCGAGTGAAAGTTGTGATTGCAACAGGGGTCAATGTCAGCTGGATTCCCCGGGGCTAACCACCCGGTAGTTGACACCTGAAATGGGTGACAAAAACGATAAAGCGGCGTTTTGAACCCATTGCTGACCGCCATGGTCAATTTCATGATTTTATTCTGTTGTCAGGTCCGTTTGTCTGATATGGTGACAGGATATTGCATCCGATTTAAGAAAATAGACAACCCGCATCTTACTATTACTATTATCCATGGTGGCTGAAAAAACAGCATGTCTGTTCTGCTACGGCAGTCTGCAACTGCCGTCGGTGATGAACATCGTCACTGGCCGGGAGTTCATCGGTCAACCCGCATGGCTGAAGGACTTCGCCATATTTCGCATGAAACAGGCGGAATACCCGGGTATTACACCCCGCAGCGGAGACACCGTCGGCGGCATCCTTTACCGGAACCTCACCAAGCAGGATTTAAGATCCCTGGACGCTTTTGAAGGGGAACAGTATGACCGCAGGCAGGTGATCGTCAGCCTGGAAAGCGACCTGCGCCAGGCGGCATGGGTCTACGTGGTCAGGGCGGACAGGCAGAATGAACTGACGGACGAGACCTGGACACTCTCCCAGTTCATGGCCAATGATTATGAGCAGTTCATGACCCGGTTTGTTCTGGGTCGGTGGGACCTGTTCACCTGAGAACGGAATACGATCGGGGACCCCTGCCGGAAACAGCTTACCGGGCAAAGAGTGCTTGACACCGGGATGCTCAAATTCCTAGACTTTCAATTCACGGATCTCTATCGCCGGACACCCTGACCGGGGATGCCTGTCCGGGAGTATCGATTCCGATTCCGCTATGGAAGCTGAGACCTGTGTCTGAGCTTCTGCTCAGAAAAAGCGGTGAATCGTTGCATCTGGGATTCCATATTCAGCAGCCGCTGCAAACCGGGCAGTCTCTTTTAGCGCGGTGAATTATAGCATCAGGGGGTACAGGAGGACCGGTCGTTCTGGCCATGCTGACCGGCATCCGGTCAATTCAATACCTGGCAACCGAGGAAGGGAAACGATGAATTCAACACCAAAAAAAACAGTCTTCAAAAATGCCGCGGCCATCGTGACCTGTGATGCCCGGGACAGGGTTTTGCGGAATGCTGATATTCTGATTGAGGGTCCGCAAATCAGTGCTATCGGGCCGGATGTGGACACCCGGGGTGCTGACGTCATCAATGCCGCAAACTGTTTTATCTATCCGGGGCTGATCAACACGCACCATCATTTCTTCCAGATGTTCGTACGCAACCTGCTGACGGTGGATTACCCCAACATGCAGGTCCTGGACTGGTTGAACGAGATCTACCCGATTTTCAAGCGAATCGACACCGACTGCGTCTATTACGCCTCCCTGGCAGCGATGGCCGACCTGCTGAAACACGGCTGCACGACCGCCTTTGATCATCACTACTGTTTTCCCTCCCATACCGAAATAGAACTGGTGGACCAACAGTTTGAGGCCGCCAGCCAGCTGGGCATGCGGTTTCATGCCGGGCGTGGCACGAATACGCTACCCATGAGCCAGGGCAGCACCGTCCCGGATGAAATGTGCGAAACCACCGATGGGTTCCTGGCCGACTGCGAGCGCCTCATCGATACCTTCCACGACAGTGCACCGTTCAGTATGGGCCAGATCGTGGTTTCCCCCTGCCAACCCATCAACTGTTTCAGAGAGACCTTTGTCGAGTCCCTGGCTCTGGCCAGGGACAAGGGGGTTCGCCTGCATACCCACCTGGGGGAAGGGGAGAATAGCGCCATGGAAGAACGCTGGGGCATGCGAACACTGGCCTGGTGTCAGGACATCGATTTCGTGGGAGAAGATGTCTGGTATGCCCACGGGTGGGAACTGACACCCGCAGAGTACCGGGTCATGGCCGAAACCGGTACGGGTCTCTCTCACTGCCCGGCACCGGCGGTACTGGGCGGGTTTACCATTATCGACATGCCCGCCATGCAGAAAAGCGGTATGCGACTCAGCCTCGGGGTGGATGGTTCCGCCACCAACGATGGTTCCAACCCGCTGGACACCCTGCGCATGGCTTTTCTGATGCAGTGTTTCCATGGTAAAAGCCGGGGAGGCAGCCCGACACCCTACGAGATACTCAAGATGGCCACCCGGGGAGGAGCCGATATACTGGGACGGCAGGACCTCGGATGCCTGGAGGCGGGCAGGGCGGCCGACCTGTTTATGATACAAACGGATAAAATGGAATACGCCGGCGCCGTGCATGATCCTGCCAACTTTCTGGCAAGGGTGGGGGTAACGGGACCCGTGGATCTCACCATGGTCAATGGCAGGGTGGTATATCGGGACGGCGCGTTTGACGGCATGGATCAGGCGGCCATGTTTGCCGCGGCAGAAAAGGTCTGCAATCGTGTCATCCGCAGGAACAATCCGGCGTATGGCAAGTAGGATGCAAGGTAAAATATGTAACTCCTCGGCAAACCTGGGATTTCAGTTTCTTCAGTCGAAAAACCGAAGTGATTTAACGACATTTTCGATACTTGAAGCCTCAATACTGGGATGAATAAATGCCATTACAGCCACATTGAAGTATAATGTAAAGTCAATGCATCTTTAGAAAAATGGTAGCGTAAACAAAACAGCGACTTATTTTCCTGTTCGAAAAACAACCCTGGTGGATGATCAAACCACTTTCTGAAAAGATTGAATATTCAATGCCGTCGATTCGTCGATTTCTAGCCAATATCGGTTATTTCAGCAGTTTGACACACAATGGTCGGTGGTATACCTTAAGCCACGTTCCCCGCTTCAATCACGCTGGAATCTGGTTTTGCGATACCATCGGTTTTTCCAAGAGCGGCAGTTTGACACAGACGATTATTCATTTGATCAATCGCAGTCAACAGGGACTGACAGCCGAGGAGATCATTACCAAACTGAGATCCCGGTGTCACTCCATACTGGTTGGACTTTGTCGTTCCGGCAAACTGCAGCGGTACAAACTGGGTCGGTCCAATATCTATCTGTCGGTGGATCCGGATATTTGTGTTCAGCAGCGACGTCTTATCGATCAGCAAAATCTACCTTCAGTTCCCCTGGCGGCAGAGATAGCGGTCCTGGTACTGGCCGGAGCCATCCGCCATCCGGATTTCAGCTTCACCTAACCGGCCAGGGCCATCCGGCGCGACCGAAGCATTTCCATTCAGGCAGCTCAGATCGAAGCGCTTTTCAAGGCGCACGGATCAAAAAAAATGCCTCCGACTGGGGCCCCAAGGCCCTCAGTGCCTTAAACCACTGGCAAGATCGGCTGATATCGGAGACATCACCTGCAGCGCTATTTCCCACACCCCTGCTATTCATTTTCCGCCGGAATCAAAAATCTGTGTCTGTGGCGGCCGGGGCCGGGTTATCAAACCCCTTTTGAAATCACCGGCATTACCAGAAAAGGTGGAAAATCGACTGATTGCCGCCCAAAATGCCGCATAATCCAACTGAATTCTGGAACAATAGGATTTGATGTTGTTATAGCAATTGAGTCAGATGATATGAAATCAATACGGGGCTTTTTGGTGGAGGAGATTTAAATCCAATAATACCGGGGCCTGGCGGGCTGTGTTGTCACTCGATTGACGTAAAGGCTTTTTTGAAGTGGATTATTCCCAATAACGACGGAAGGTTGCAGCGAGGCTGATACCAGACTGAGCCAAAGAAATTGACAGCAGCTATTTTGCTGTTCCTGAAAAAATCGGCACTTTAATTTTTTTGGCAGCTCTGATCAGGTTTTTATCCAAGGTAGAAATAGACAACCCCCGCCTTATTGCAAGATCTAAATACGAGGCATCATAGCTTGATAAGTTCGTGTTCCTTGCCAGAGAAAAGACCTCCTTCAGCATTCGTTCCGGTGTTTCCTGCTCAATAACAATTGGTAACTCTGACAGCAGGGCCAGAAATCTGGAGCTATCGCCGACCGTCAAGCGCTTTTTTCTTTCTGCAACCAACAAAACATTCCCCAATTCCAGTGGCCATATTGCCGGCACTACCGCTGTCTTTCTTTCCATGCTGTCTAACACTTCGTCAGCATAGCTACTCGCTTCATTTTTAAAACACCAGGACATCACGATTGAATTATCTACGACAAAATCCATCTGTTTAGCGCCTCCCATCCTCAATCATATCTTTGATTTTAAAGGGTCCAAGCGTGTGGTTTTGACGGAACTGCTTTATCTCACCGATCACTTTTAAAGGCTTTTCCTTTCGAATGGGCAAAGGCGCCTGTAAAACAGCAACAGGGACGCCATGTTTGGTAATTGTAAATTTTTCACCGTTCACAACCCGATCCAGGAGTTTTCCTAAATTGGTTTTTGCCTCATATGCACCCACAGTTTCCATAGTATCCTCCCTAAGACTGGTTTTAAACTAGTCTAAATGAGTTGAATCGAATTGTCTATCTTTTAACTGGAACTGTGTCTCGTCAAAATTGTATCCTGACAAAAAAATAGCCTGTGTTTGATGCTGAAACAGATAATTCCAAGTATTAGCAACGCTTTTTTCTGGAAAACACTTTACGAATGTATAGTGAATATGGCTGACCGGCTCCATGAAGACGCACCTCTCCCTTCGGCCGATTTCCTCCTCGAATCAAAGCGAATTATGACATCTAGATCACGCAGCACTTCGCCATTCGTAACGATGCTCTAAGCCACCGAGTCTAGGTGGAGAGATAACCTTTTCTACGACGGAAGGTTTTATTTGAACGGTTCTCCCTGAAGGTGAATCCCGATCCAGGGACAAATGACAGCGATCGTCGTTGTCATAGGCGACATATTCTTTTTCTTTGAGTAAACGGTAAAGATGGTCTGCATTTAGAATGATCACACGATTGAGCATGTCACTTCGAGCACTTAAAACCCAGCGTTCCGCAACTCCGTTTTGCCAGGGACTCCGGTAGGAAATTTGTTTTGGTTTGATACCCAGCTTTTGACTGATAAACCCTTTTACCCTGGGAGAGAAGGTCGATCCCCGGTCAAAAATTAGATATTCGGGAGCCGAGTCGAACGGAAACGTATCGCGAAGCTGTTGAATGACCCACTGAGCTATCGGAGAAGTCGTTGTATTGAAATGGACGATTTTTCTTCGTGAATGGTCGATAATGAAAAAGACATACAGCAGGCTGAAATTGACGGTCGGTACAACAAAGAAATCCATTGCACAAATAGTGTCTCGATGATTTGTCAAGAATGTCTTCCAAGATTGTTGTTTCCAGGTATCAGGATGCTTGGATCTAAAGGTTCTCAGATAACGAGAGACAGTCACTTCTGAAAGATCATGAAAGCCGAGCGTCAACAACTCGGAATAGATTCGTGGAGCTCCCCAATGGTTCTCTCCTGCCATCTGATCAATGAGATCTCTAATTTCCCTCTTTATTCTCTTCCGTCCGGGTCGTTTATTTTGGGAAGAGATTTTCGTCCAGTGTTTTTTGAATCGTTTTCTCTGCCAACCGATCACGGTCTCCGGCTTTACGATGACCAGATGATCTCGCCACTTTGCCCAGACTCGCTTCAATATAATCCAGAAGGAACGGTCGATATTGGTAATCTTGGGTTTAACATGCCTTGCCTCGTACGTTGCAAGCTGCTGTCTTAAAGCCATATTTTCCAAAACCAACTCTCTTTTCGTTTTGAAAAACGCTGCGATGGTTTTCAATAGGATGATTAGCATTCGAACGTAGTCTCGATCCATTTTTTATGTGCCCCATTTGTCATTTTAAAACGTGGAACACATCATTTATCGGATTTTTTGGCAACAATCCACAAGAATCGAGATGCGGAATAATCACCTTATATTATGTTGGAATGTAATTTTGACGAGGCACACCTGTACCGTTGGAGACAGCCGGATTTGAACTGATTAAGGGGGGATCAAAGCAAAGTAGCGCCCCGATGCGGACACCATTCTGACATGCCTGAAGCCTGGAAATCGGCTGGTGGTATGAAATACAGCCGGTGGTCAGTGTCAGACTGTTGTACGATTAACGTCGAGGGGTTTAATTCAAAACAATGAAAAACAGATGGAATTGATGCCCTGTCTCATAGAGTATTCCGTGACAAATCAAAAGCTGCTGTTTCAGATCATGGATGACCTTCGATATGTAACAGAAATTGTTGGTGGAGATCCCTGTCTATCAGTCCGATGATTTGTGACCACCTCGGTCTACATCCCAGAAGGGTTTTTTGTAAAACAGGGCGATCTCGAAACAGGCTGTTCCGCTGTCAACTGTCAATTCTAAGTCTGAGCATGTAATCCATCAACAGTTGTAACATCTCGTCGGCTTTTTCAGGTTGGGTGTCAATCAGGTTGTTCAACTGGAAAGGATCGATCCGTCTATCATACAACTCGTCTTTATGTTTTGATTCAGGCGTCGTACCGGGAGCACAGGTCCAGATTCCTTCATCCTCTTCCATATTGGCCAGACCCACCGTTGCACTCATCTTTCCCTGATCTGCATTCTCTTTTGAATCCAGCCAGTGAATAAAAGACCACTCCTCGGAAATAATACTCCAGGAGAAATTGAAGTAACCCGTAATAACAAACTCCCGAACCTTATCCACCTTGCCCTGTATCAAGGGCATCAGACTCCTGCCCTGCATAGGCAACTGGTCGCGGTTGGGATTGAGCACCGACACAATATTGTGAAGGGAAGCGGTCTGCCCGTTGACATAATCCATGATGGTCGCGGCCACATCAATGGTTTCCACAAAGGAGGAGATACGGCCCTTCATACCGTCAGGATGCCGGATAATCAGCGGAATGTGGGAAAGCTCCTCATAGGGCCAGGGCCGACACTTACGAATAATACCGTGACCGTGTTCGTTGTCACCCAGCGGTTCACCATGATCTGATAAAAATATGATCAGTGAATTATCATACAGCTCCATCTCCTTCAGCCGGTCGATGAATCTTCCCAGCCATTTGTCCACCATGGTAATTTTCTCAGCGTACAACATTCGAATATGACGCGCCTCAGCCTCATTGACATACCCTTTGGTGGTTGTCGCAACCGGATTGATCAGCTCTATGCCTTTATATTCAGGATCATAGGGGCATTTGAGATCAGGGTCCCAGATGGATGGAGGATCCCAGGGTTCATGGGGGTCGAAGCTGTCCAGCCAGAGAAAAAAAGGTGCGCTTTTGTCCACCTTCTCCAGATAGTCAATGCCCGCCCTGACAGTCAGGGCAACCATCTGATCTTCATCGCTTTTCCAACGTTGCCGCAGCGGCAGGTAATCGAGCAGTTCCTGGTGGGCCAGAAAGCTGGGACCAATCTCTGCCAGGTCTCCATTCGCATTTTTCTGCATCACCGGTCGATGAAACCGCTCCAGTTCCAATGAGTGGGGAAGGGGCTGATAAAAGGAGTCCCATTGATGGCCGCGAATGAAATCCACATAATTGAATCCCCGGGCATATCCGTAACCGGGCATATGCATCATGGGACAATCGGTCACCATGGCGGTCTGAATACGGTTGGTCCACATCAGATCTGTCAGCGTCGTGTCCTGGGGCGTCAGCTTTCGCCATCCGGAATAGGGCAGTGTATAACGACCTGTAAACAGAGCCCGTCGTGTCGGGATGGTGGGACATCCCTCTGCATAAGCGTTTTCGAAAAGTATGCCGTCGGCTGCCAGTTGATCGATATTAGGTGTCTCAATCCAATCGTTGCCATAGCAACCCAGATAATCATAACGCCAACTGTCGGCCATTATTACAATCGTGTTCATGAAAAAGCCTCCTCGGACAGGTTCTGCTCAATTTTGTAACCGGATTATCATGAATCTACTTACCAGGTGTGACTTCTTTGTATCAAAGCACGGATCATGCCAGGTAAATTATCATAATATTACAATGTATTATAAAATAGTGCATCAGATTCTATAATATTTGACAATTTAATTTATTAAATATTATAGTTCATCGAAATAAATATCATATTTGATAGTTGATGAAACCGTAAAAACCCAAAAATCGCCCTATTGTGTCATTCCGGCACTGAATGCGCGAGACTCGCAGCGCAGAACCGGAATCCAGTCAGATCAAAACCATCTGGACACCGGCTTTCGCCGGGGTGACGATTTTGGGACTTTTTACAGGTTTGTCACTGGGTAACAGATTCAGGAATGACATGACGATCTCCGAAGCGGAATTTTTCAGACAGGTGACTTTGCATACCTGCTGCAGCCTGGAAACAGAGAAAGCACTGTTTCACTCCTTTGATTATCTCCGACGCTACATTCCCGCAGACCAGATGACCCTGAACTACTTTGACGAGGAAACGGGTGAAACAGTCATGTGTGCATCTGCCACAGCTGAAGGCGGTGTAGCCTGTGATATCCGCATCAAGCTGACAACCCGGGAGAGACAGGTTTTTTTGAATCAGGAATTGACCACCGACTTGATGCTGCTGAATGAGGCGGCTGGATTTTCCATTGCGAATAAATACCTGGAAGCGTTCGGCAAACCGGAATCGTCCATTATGTTTCTGCGGTTGCGAATTGAAGGCGTTCTCCAGGGAAGCCTGATCCTGAGAGCGGATGGTACCAACCGTTTTACCCAGTCCGACCTGAGCCTTTTCGTCCTGCTCAGGGACCCCTGGACGATTGTGATGATAAATAACCGGCAGTACCAGGAACTGCTGCGATTAAAGGAACTCCTGGCTGATGATAATCGATACCTGCATAAGGAACTACAGCGTATGGCAGGGAGCGAGGTTATTGGGGCCGATAAGGGATTGAGAGATGTGATGACACTTGTCCGGCAGGTGGCGCCATTGAACAGCCCGGTGTTGATACAGGGAGAGACCGGAGTGGGCAAGGAGGTTATTGCTGCCAGTGTTCATGAGATATCGAACAGGCGTGAAGGTCCCTTTATCAAGGTTAATTGTGGGGCGATCCCGGATACGCTGATTGACAGTGAATTGTTCGGACACGAGAAGGGGGCATTTACCGGTGCGATTTCCCGGATGAGGGGACGTTTTGAGCGAGCCGACCACGGAACCATCTTTCTGGATGAAATAGGCGAATTGCCACTCCAGGCCCAGTCTCGACTGTTACGGGTCCTGCAGGATCGGACCTTTGAAAGGGTCGGAGGGTCAGAATCGGTGCAGGTCGACATTCGAATCATCACGGCCACGCATCGGGACCTGGAAAAAATGGTTGAGGAAGGCCGTTTCAGGGAGGATCTCTATTACCGGTTGAATGTATTTCCCATCATGATTCCCCCTCTGCGTCATCGAAAATCGGATATTGCCGATCTTGCCACCTATTTTATCCGCAAAAAATCGATGGAACTGGGTCGCTATGCAGTGCCCGCCTTGTTACCCGGGGCCGAACGAAATCTGATGGGTTACAACTGGCCTGGTAATGTCCGTGAACTTGAAAATACAATAGAGCGGGCCCTGATCATTAACCGGGGCGTTTTTTTAGAACTCCCTGATCTTCGAATTTCAGAAACGGTCTCTATCCCCCCTGAGCCTGAAACGGAAGCCGTCGAATCGTTGAAATTAAATGAACTGGTCTACCATCATATCGTGAAAGTCATGCATATCACCGGTGGCCGAGTGGATGGCCCAGGCGGGGCGGCAGACGTCCTGGGACTGAAGCCGGGAACCCTTCGTCACCGCATGCGGCTACTGGGTATCCCTTTTGGCCGCAAGGCGGAGTGGCGCAAGAAACAGATCTGATGAGATAATAGTAATTTGGTTTTTACAGATCAAGCGGAAATGAATTGGATTTTGAGATTTGGCATCAATAACTGGAGATTTTGAGATAAGTTAGCGGGCAAAAACAGATCCCAAAGATGCTATTAACCCGGAGATATTTTTCTCAACGGTTTTTCAAAATCCGAAACAGACTTAGTCACTCTTCGTAGTCACGCTCATGACACGGGAAATGTTAACTCAAAATATCCGGCTGATCGGGTACTGCCCATCCAGCATCTTCAATGGGTATCCACACAATCTCCGGGGCGTCCGCCTTCGGTGGTGGATCGCGGGCAATTCGGAGCTGCGAGTCTCGCTCCTCGTCCCATAGCCCCAGATGTTTAAGAATTTTATGTATGATCGGCCCTGAATTCTCGGGGAGGAAATGTCCACTGAAAAAGAATACATATGTTCACTATAATATCCAAAATCTGCTCCTTAATGCAAGTTCAGAACAAAAATCCTTCAATCTCCTGCCAGGACCTACATGAGCATGTCAATCAATGCACGTGATAAAATTTGGTCCAATCTTGAATCCAGATTTGGACTAAATTGGACCATCTATGGCGCATTAAAATGAAACAACGTGAAATAGTGTGAAGTTGGAAAAAGGGCAGCAAATCTCCGGGAGGATTTTGAAATACTTGATTTTACAACGTTACTTTGCAGATGCTGCAAGTGAATTGCTTAAAAATAGGGGTCGAATGGTGGAGAAAACCCCAGTTCAATGTTTACGGGGCCTAGCGGAGAGGGGTGTCACCTGATTGGCTAAAAGGTTTTTGAAATCAACTTTTGACCTCTCAGGTTTGATTAAACTTGTGCTTGTGGAGGTTTAATCAGCGATTCTGCCGGGATTCCCAGTCCTTCGTGAAGCCTCCAAATCATCTTGAGCGTAAGCGGCCGTTTGCGATTTAGGATTTCATAAACCCGATTTCGTTTTCCTATCATCGGTTCAAGATCTTTCGCTGTTAATCCTTTGCGCTCCATTTCGAATTTAATGGCTTCGACCGGATCAGGAAGATCCAAAGGAAAGTGTTTAGCTTCATATGATTCGACCAGAGTCACCAACACATCCAGCTTTTCACCTTCGGGTGAGTCCAGCTCTGCCATCATTAACGATTCGATTTCCTTAAGTGTTGTATAATAGTCAGTTTCAGTTCTGATTGGCTTAATGTTCATGGGAGCTCCTGGTTAAATGCTGTTTGCATCAATCTTGTCATAGTGAGCATGAGTACCGATAAAGCGAATATAAATCACTTTGTAAGCGTAATTGATCCATACAACCAACCGATATTTGTTTCCCGCGATATTGAATACGACTCGCCCGTCTTTAAGAATACTGGCATTTCCAAAATCCTCCTTTACATCGGATGGAGAAGTCCAATCGGCTTTTAACGCGAGACGGTACCAAGTCAAAGTAGGATCAACAGCATCCGCGTATTCCGGATAATCTTTCCAAAATGATTTTAAAGTCGAAAGGGCGATGATTCTCATGCTTTAGATATTAATCCCAATTTGGGACTTGCGCAAGATTTTTTTGGTTCTTACTTGCTCAAAGATTTCCACTTCTTCAATTGAGAATCCGCATCCGTCCGGTTAGTCTATCATGAGTCATATAGCAGTCGGTCAATTTCAAATAACTTTTCAGGGAAAAAATGGAAGCTATGGAAGCTCTGGCACTGGTAAGCGGAAAAGTCGAGCAGGAATTGCTGGTGAGGAATGAATAAATGCGACCCTGGCACCCGCGCACAACACGTTTACCGATGCCGCTTGATGCTCCTGTGACAATTGATACTCTCCCATCGAGTTTAAATTGATCTAAGACGGGTGTAACACAAAAAAGTTGCAAAATATTTAACACAGCACTGGACTCGGCAGGTACACGTGTGTAATATTCATGGCTATGGACTGGCCGTTAAAAATACAGGGACGTCTATTAACAGAGG